>Ga0213922_1001101_pt1 | contig 10595 bp, 28 predicted proteins | sample McNCre2917MG_FD_165060 | JGI IMG/M metagenome (GOLD analysis project Ga0213922, IMG submission 165060) | Freshwater microbial communities from McNutts Creek, Athens, Georgia, United States - 29-17 MG | ecosystem: Environmental > Aquatic > Freshwater > Creek | place: USA: Georgia | collected... | reverse complement strand
GTGTTATCCAAAAACGCCTCAACAAAAAATACCCCCCCTATCAAATACTGGGGAGGCATATGTGATTTTGTTTTTGTTTTGGTTTATATGTTTGTGTTGTTTATCTTCAAGTTATTGGCTTGTTGCCTCGTCTGCTGTTGCATAGAGAATGCGCAGGGAGTAGTGGGGACTGGGGGTCTCCTGGTAGGAGGTGGTCTGCAGTTATGTCATCTCTGTTAATGAATGGTTGTTTGCATATGTGACAATGGGTAGCGGTGGCCTTGAGCCATGCCCTAGCCCTCCGGTATTGTCCTGAATTATAAAGTGTGCGACCTGCCTTACGCCCCCTCTGTCTTAGCTTTTCTTTATCTTGTTCCTGCTGTAAATGTATTGAACAATAGGATGCGCCTGTGGTTATTGTGCCACAGACTAGACAGGGTTTAGGGAATCTACTCATCATCATCCTCATATCTTGGGTCTGTTATCTGGAAGCCTAAGGCAACATCAGTATTTGACAAAGCACTAGAGTCTTTGCGTTCAGGCTTCTCAACCTGATGCTTATGACTTCTTCTCCAGGCTTTAACTATCTCTTCTTGATTGGGTAGATCAGTTTCTATCTCAGCTCCACAGGCACATACTTCACGAATCATAAGACTCTAACAAACCTTATTTGACTTCGAGCAAAGTTAGTTAGCGGTTCAATAACTGTTGTGCCGTATTCTCGATTAGCATTTAGGATTAGGCCTTGACCTAGATAGATTGCTGCATGATAGAAGTCTGTTCGCCCTGCATAAGCAAAAACAACAATGTCCCCGTATTTAGGTTGAGATACTCTTGTCCCTAAATGTGCTTGTTCATCAGCCGAATGAGGCAGAGTAATACCTGCCTGCTCATAAATCCAACGAACCATACCTGAACAATCCCAACCTGCAGGGGTTGACCCTGAGAAAACATATGGGGTTTTTTGAGTTTGTTTGACGGCCTGCCTAATAGCGTGTCGCATTTCTTGTCGCTGATTCGCTAATACGAGTTGATTCTTTACTTCAACTTGTTTCACAGCTTTACTTGTAGGGTTAGTGTGTGCTTGTGCCGGTTGATTGACTGCTAAGAGACATAAGGCGATTACTAAGAGTTTTTTCATTACGCATCCTTACCCCATCCGTTTCCTTTGAAAATGATGGTTTGCATCCCAAACTTACGAATCATGTCTGTTTGACATGTTGAGCATTTGGGGGTTTCAGGTGTTTCATTGATGGAAGCAACTATTGTTTTAGTCTCTAAACATAGAGCACAGGCATATTCATAACTAGCCATGATTACAACTTCCAGACTGTTCCTGTAAAGTCTATTTCACGCTCTAACACAAAGCAGACTAAACCTGGTTGAGAGTCCTCGCCTGCGGTTGTTCGCCACCAGTTAGAGCCATTATCTAGTGTGCTTGCTTGCACCCAGAAACGACTTGTCCCTCTAGGAGTAGAGCCTAACTCTAAGACTCTAAGATGATGAAAGTGTCCGGATACGCCTATTGTTGCAGCGTGAACAGGTTGCTTACCGAAAGCCTGTTGCCTCCACCATGTAGGCACTTGATCTGGTCTAGGTGATTGGTGTCCATGCCATAATCCTAAAATATGGAACTTGTCGCCAAACACATCGAAAGCAAGTGATTCGTCATGTGGAGCAGGTTCACGAAACTCGATAGGCAACCCAACTTCTTTAGATAACCTGGCAAGCGTTCGAGCAATATGGATACCCCAATCGTCACTCATTTTGCCTAAACGCTGTTTATTGATTCTCCATTGACAGTGATTCGACCCAACAGAGAGATAGACAACCGGTGCATGCTTACTAATCAACTTCAAAGTTTCCCAAGCTAAAGATGTCGCCAAATCAACTTGTTGCATAATACTCAGGTCATTTGATTGTAGTTGATGCATGTCTGCAGCATTATTGAAATTCTCTATAGTATCCCCAGTGTCACAAAAAATAATCTTCTCTGGCTTCTGTTCCCTAATCTTTTGTAAAAGTTTATTTTGAGTTTCTTTGACTCTCAGAATCAATGCTTCAGTTCCCCCTCGATGATCTACTTTACCGACCTGTAAATCTGACCAAAGCACAACTAACGCTTTGCCTGGAGTAACAGGTTTAGGGGTTACAGGTTTAGTTGATTTTACGAGCTTATAAAGCAAAGGCAGTGAAATTTCAGGGTTGATTCGCCTCCATCGGATTCGAACAGAAGTCATCCAAGCCGGTTCAAGTGGAAAAGGCCGTGCCACCTGCCAACGACTAATTCTAGGTTCACCCACAATCTCAATCTCTTTAGGATTGATACCTGCTTCAATTAGGAAACCTTCAATATCTAACGGCTTATCGCCTTCGACAGGAGGTAATACTGCTTCTCCACCACTTCCATCAAAACTGACTGAAGGTGAATATTCTTGAGGAACAGTAACCTTTTCGGCAGGTAAACTCAAATCTTCCAACATGAGCAAGCCTTTGTTCGATGTGTTTTGATAGTCCGATCACTAATGTCTATGCCTCTAGCACGAAGTTCACGAGACAACACAAAAGGCTGCCATTTAGGAGATTCACAGGCTTCCTTAAAAATCTGTCCATCTTTATCATTCAAACCTGCAGCAATATCTCGCACCTTACAAGCTGTTATGCGTTTTGGCGGAGTCAAATCTTCAAGCATCACGAGTCTCCAAATTCAAAGAATAATTACTGCCTGGATTAATCAAACGCTTACTCAGCCCTTCAGCAACAGGCTCAATGGCCGGATATGCTCGACTCAACTCCAATAAACTAGCCAACTCTAACCGAATCTGCTCCAACTCACTACCCCAAACCAAATTCTCATCACGAAGCAAAACAACAGCTTCAACAATCGCTTTAGATGTCATACATTTCCTTTACTTTTCCAACAAGATAGTGAATCTCACTAACCAACATTTCAACCTTCTTCTCATCCTGCCCTGATCGCTTCAACTTCTTTATCTCAGCAACAAGCAACGCTTCAACAGAAGCCAAAGCATACTGTCTCCCTGCAAGACTGCCATGAGCAAAAGCCTCAGCATACTTCCTAGATGGCTTATAACCGAACATCATGACAACACCTCACATCATCACATTCACAACCCAAACAAACAGTGCCCTTACATTTACGACAATGAAGCGCATAATCATCCAAAGGACTGACATAACTTGCCTGAGTCAAATAAGACACAAACACAGTGAAACCCAACATAGCCAACACAATAATCAGCAAAACAATAAAAATTGTGGCAATAAGTTCCAACATCAGTCAATATCCTTCACATCAGTCAACTTCTCTAAAATCAAGTCAAAGATTGTTTGCATTTGAGCATTAGTGATAACACCGGCACGCTCAAGTTCAATCAAAGCATCACTAGTCCTAGATGCTTCATCTTTACGCCCCTTCAGTTCACCCGCCCTGTAATCTTTACTAAAAACATTGATCGCCTGTTCTCTGCCACATTGACAAACCCCATCAATACATTTGTTACAGCTCATTATTTTCCTTCCTGACAAACCTGAACAAGATGTGTTCCCTGTGAATCCTGATATTCGACATTCTCACATTTAGACTGCCCAACAATCAGAAAAAGAAATCCCAACAAAGTCAAAACAATAGAAACCAAAAGCAATTTCAATTCAGCATTCATTTTTGAACCTTCCTAAAATTACCTTCAGCATCATAAAACATGTCCAAAGTTGCTTTGCCATCAATAAGTTCACAAGCACGAGTGACAGAGCAGTCAATAACATCCATAATGTCCTCTTGAGCTTGCCAATAAGGTTTCACCAATTTACGACCTTCCTCAGTGAAAGTGCTCAATCCAGATTTGCGGTAAAGATCTAAAGCAACCTTCCCTTCCTGGATAGCCAACTCAACAAGTGCTCTACGACCCTCAGTAAGTTTCTTCATAAGTTTTCCTCCAAGTCTTTAATATAAACGACTTCTGTGCCGTCAGTATTGAAAGCCACAAGCTTGTCTGTAGCAGCACAACGCCTAATAATGTTTTGATCTAATAGCAGTTCAATAATGCGTTTACGCTCAGCTTTAGCACCTTGCTCTCTAAAAGCATTATTTTGTGCTTCCTGCCAAACATAGTAGTCATGCACTTGATCACTGCTGGAATCATTAGCCATTGGTTTCTCCCTTCTTTTCAGCTGCGGACCAGCCATCCTCAAACCCGTCACCATGACCATCTGTCCATGCCAACAGTTCAAGCCTTTTAGCCTTACGCCACTTCAACACTGGACCACCACCAGCACAAATATGCAGATGGGCAGCAGTCATTTCAGTTACGGGTAGATGGTCACAGTCAATAAACGACTCGATAACTTCTTCCGAGTATTCACCACAGCAACCAGGCTCTCCACAACCCCAAACAGTGTTGTCTTGCTTTACATAGTAGAGAGTCATTTGTTCTGTCCTTTGATAAGAACTTCGTGATGGGCTTTTACAAACTTGCCTAAAGTGGCGAGCATTTTGCGGTGTTCCCTAAGTGTATAAATAACTGCAATAACTGACCCTAATTGACTAGCAGCAATAAACCATAAAATCATTTGTTCTCTCCTTTGATAAGTTCTATGATTTCGCAAAAATCACATACATCTTGTTGCTCTAGCAGTTTGATGATGCGTTCACGCTCACGCTTTTCCCCTTGCCTACGATAATATTCACGAGTTTTCTCAGCACTACACAACTCATCTAAACTCCAATTTTCAACAATAGAATCAACAAGATTCCTTGCCGGCTGACATTTAGCACACATTAATATAAAGTTCCTCTCTCTGCACAAGTAATCACTGCTTGAATCATCAAAACAATCAAGCCATAAAAAATAGAGAGTTCAATAATTTTGCTGATAATGCGTTTCATAAGGTAATGATTCCTAACGCTCTACGAATCTCATTGATAACCATCATGCGATTCATCCCAGAAACAAACATGTATTCTTTACATTCAAAATCCCATTCATGATAAAGATGCTCAAAATTGGCGTAATCCTTGCCTGTATCTAACCATGCTTTATAAGCGTTGAGTGCACGCATAAACTGATCTAACATTACGCAGCCACCTGAGCCCTCTTGATTTCTCTTATTGCAAATTCAAGTCCATTCATTCTGCCATTGACATATTTCATTTGAGCGATAATTCTGCTTGGAGCCATAACATCACTGTTACCGGCATTGATTGCAGCAATAGCTTGGTCTAAGCGGTTTTGTAGGATTCGACCTTCATTTACGCACTCAGAGATTTCTGCTTCTAAGTTTTCGATTACTGTGTTCATTTGTTTTCCTTTGTTTTGATAGCCCTTGTTGGCTACATGAAAAGACTATCGCAAAAAAGGTTGAAAAACACGCTGAAAACAAGATTATTTTTATAACGCTTTTATAACGCTAAATAGCCGTAATTGTAACAACAACTCCAGGCTCATTGACAGCCCAAGTCTTGACGGCATGCAGCTCAACAACCAAAGCATCATCAACCCAAACCCCACCCTTACTGATGCTATCCAAAAGGCTTCTACAGATTTTGTCAATATCAGGGGGAGTCTGAGGATATTGACGAGTAACAGTTCGAGGCTTTCGCATATAAAACACAGCATCCACCCTCACAGCAGAATCAAAAACCGAGTCATCAGCACTATCAATCATCGCTTGCTGAACAGCCTCAGCCACAGCCTTCCTCCAAGCCGGCAAAGCAGGACTAGACTCAACAATCAAAGGAATATTATTACCCGAAGCAGTCCTTCTAGTCCCCACATACTTCTTAGACCCCTGAGGAGCGGGGTTAAGCCCAAATACGCTAAAGCTGAAACTATTTCTTGCCATAATAATTCACACAGATCACCAGATAAGAGAAAACCCCCAACAGCCAATCAACAACTGCTAGGGGTTGAGGAGCAGAAAACGCATTCAAAATAAAAACAGTTCCAAACGCAAATCCTACAATCCAAGATTTCATCTAAAACGGCAAATCCGCAGCAACCTGAGCATTATTGATATCTAATTTAACTTTTCTGCCTGGCTTACCTGTCTTGTCTTGAAAATCCTCAATCTTATAGCTGAGACTTCCAGTAATAGTTACTTCTGCGCCTTCAGCAAGGTTATGTGCCACAGCGAACCAGCAACTCCAAGTGCGAGAATACTCTTCCCCATTCAGACCCTTAAACTTCTCAAGCAAAGATAAACCCTGATTGCTTGAACCAAACACCTTTGAAACAGTGCCTTCAACTTTAACTACAGCCATTACTTCTCCTAAATATGTTTAGCCGACAAACAAACTCTATAACCAACTACTGACAAATATGTTTAGGATTCACACAATCCTTCATCCCACAAATACGCTTGCCAGGTAAATACAAACCATGCTCATCAATAGGATTCAAATCAGCATCAACCTCACCCTGCCAAGCCTCACACCGAAACTCACCCTTCTGCACAACCCTAGCCGGCTTCACTCGACAGCTCTTACACAACAGATCACGAGCATCCTTCTTATCAGGCGACACAACCCACTTAAACCCACATCTACGACACTCAACACGATTCAAAGCCATCTAGTCCTCAACAATCCTGCTAAAACCATCCTGAGCAACAAACCTAGCTGCACCCATAGCACCATGCCTATTCTTAGCGACCCGCAAATAGAAATCACTACCATTCCCATCCTCAGGGTCACCATCACGCCTCTTCCTAGCAATCATCAAAATAACATCAGCATCCTGCTCGATACTTCCCGAATCACGCAAATCAGACAGCTGAGGCTTATGGTCACTACGCTGTTCAATATCACGATTCAACTGCACTGCAGCAACAACAGGAATATCCAACTCCAAAGCAATACGCTTCAACTGATTAGACACAGACCCAATCTTGCTTATCTTGTCACGATGAGCAACATCATCATCCATCAAACCCAAATAATCAATAAACACAGCATCAACCGGAATCACCTTAGAAGCAGCACTAATATAAGCCCTCACCCCATTAGGAGTCAAACGAGGAGCAGACACAATACCCAAATTATTAGACAACTTCCCATAAGCATCCCTAACCAAATCACGAGCCACCGAAACAGACCCATCACCATTCATCACCTCATAATCCAACTGATCATTAGCAATACTCGAAACATCCAAACTCAACGCCTGAGCCAACAACCTATGTTGCAACTGCATCTCAGGCATCTCCAAACTGAAATACAAAACATGCTTCCCAGACCGAGCCAACTCAAAAGCACCCTGCAAAGCAACAATCGTCTTACCCTGACCAGGCCGACCAGCAATCACATAAAAAGCACTATCACGCCAACCACCCAAAAGCTTATTCAACCTCCGCCAACAAGTAGGCATAAACGGAGACTTCACAGACATCTGCTCAACATACTCATCCAAATAACTAGAAGCATAAGTAATAGACATCTGAGCCTGACTACCCGAAACATTATCAACAACCTTCAAAGCATCAGCAATCAAATCAGACACAGGAACAGCAGGATCATCAGACCCCTCCTGCAAAACACGGCCAGCCAAATTCAACTCACCCTTAGCCCAAATAGCCTTCAACTGCTGAACATGATACTTCACAGCCACATCCGCCAACGGAGCATCAGCCGAACACTCAAACACAAAACCAACAGCATCCCCAGACAAACCCGAAGCAACCATCAACACATCAGGGTCAACACCATCACGCTTAAAACTAAGAATCCGATCAAACACCTGCCGACTTAAATAATGTTCAAAATAATCAGCCACCAAAGACAAATCATCCCAAACCTTAGGGAAACGAAGCACCCCACCCAAAACACTCTTCTCCAGGCTCAACCTCACATCAATCATTTATAGCCCTCGCAAACCAATCATCAACAGGCTCAAACTCCCGCCACTTCTCAAAATTCAACCACGCATCAGGCTCTAACATCTCCCTATTAGTCTGCGAAGCAGCAATCAACAGCTCATCACTAGTGCCCTTGAGGAGAGCCCTTTTCCAAGCCTTCAAAACCCTAGAATCAGAAACCTTACGATTAGGAAAATTCGCTAAAAACAACAAAAACGGGTCTTTGTTATCTTGTTTGTTAATTGTTTGTTTGATATGCGTGGCGTATGGGTATAAAACTTCGTCGAACGGCTCTTTTACATCGTCAGACATGGGTATTGTTTGGCGTATATTCACGGCCAACAACTTGTATTCATTAGTCTTTTTGAAACGCCTAGTTATCTTTATCAAACCTTTTGCTTCGAGCTCTTTAGTAGCCCTCGTCACAGTGGCAGACTGTTTCACCCCAATCTCCGCTGCAAGTTGCTCAATACTAGGAAAACATTTAGGTTGCCTGTGAGCAATCTGAATCAAAACCAAACGCTGTATAGGGGTCAAGTCTTTAGGAGCATGATCTAATACAAGTTTGACTGCATCAAAACTACGCATGAAAAATCTCCTTTACTTCTGGCAAGTCAATCCAGCAAATAGGCAAGATAGTTTCCTCATGGATACTGCAACAAACAAAGACTGTTGGGCATTCTTGACATCTGTTTTTTAGTTCTTCGCCAAGTATGCTTCGACAACATTCATAATCTTCATCTGTGAGTTTAAAAATACAATCCATGCGAATATGCCGAATACCACCAGTTTTAGGGGCTAAATAAAAATTGCTCTTCTTTTGATTACATTCTTTGCAGGCATTTAGCAGATTACTTGAATCATCGGCAAGCCAAAGCCATTCTTCAGGCCAAGCTGAGCGAGGGACAATATGATCAATGTTTCCCCCACCATGACTAATGAACTCTCCACAATAACCACAGTATTTGCCATCACGCCAATATATAGCCCTGAGCAGACCCATTGTTGATTTTTCGTATGTTCGGTCAAGCCTGTTTTTGACTTCAAACCGGTTATTAGTTGCCAGGTTAACCAAACCATATTCATAGGCGATTTGGAGTTTACGGGATGATGTTTGATTAAACCAAGAGATTAGAAATTCTCTTTTATCATCTTGAGATTTTAGAGATTTTTTCGGCAGCAGGTCAAACTTCTGCTTAGGGGTTAGAAAAAACCATTTTAAATATTCTTCAGTGTTCATTGTGGCCTTTCATCGGCCACTACTGCTAGAATAGTAAAGCCGATAGTCGCTTTATCGGTAGAGGAGTCAGTAACCAAAACTACTGGCTCCTCATTTAGTTTATACCCTTTAGGATTATTGTCCAATTGTGTTGCTAAACTTATCATTACTGACCCCTCTCATCAGTAGCCCCTGTCAAAACTTCTGTGTTGGCAGGGGTTTCCATTTCTGGAGTAATAATGTGATCTTTCTTCACACAATCCTTATTTCCACAAATCCTCACTCCAGGCATATAGGGTTTGCCTTTAGAGTCAATAGGATTCCAATTTTCATCTAGTTCGCCTCGATGTGGAGTGCAAAAAATTTCACCTAAAACAGGGTGATTGACACGCACTTCTTTACGAATAGTTTTGCGAACATCTCGACAATCTTTACATTCATCAAAGTCCGGTAGATTGCGTGATCTACGCTTAAAAAAAGCATCCATGTTGAGTTCTTGCCCACAGATACTACATTTGACTGACTCTCTCATGAAAGAGAAGATAACACAAAAAACAGGTTTGAAAGGCTATTTCGCCAAACTATTTTTTAGAACCTGAATTTTCATTGAAACATCAGACACCCGAGACAACATCAACCCCCGATAAATAGGGTCATCAGCAGCAACAACTAACTCCCACAGCTCATCAATGTGAGCCTGCAGAATACTAATTCTTGCTAGTTTCTCCAGTGAGTCCATCAGCCTTTGCCTTTATAGCGTTCAAAACAGTTTGCGGTTGCTTAGCCTGTTTCGCTTCCAAGTATAGACTCCTCAAACCATCCAAATCATTTATGTTTTCAAGCAACGCCAAATAGTTTTTCGACACAGGTTCAGGTTTAGAGGCTTTAATCATTTCTTCACGGCTAGCCTTCTTATCGCCAAAATAGCCTGCATTAGCCAAAGCACGACCAATCGCACTAGTCTCAGCATTCTCAAGTGCAGAAGTCTTATTAGCCATACCTACACCATCAACTTCAAACGCTAAACCTGTAGATTTAGCCAAACCTGACTCTTGATCTTCACGAGTAAAAAACACTAGAGCCTTTACAACCCAAGTTGAAATTGCTCGGTCATGTTGCTGGGTAATGTTCTCAGTAATGATTCTGCCGTCAGGATAATCCTTATAGAATCTCTTGATTCTTTCGGCTACTGTCTCATACTCAGCTAGGTTGAATTGTGCCATTATTCAGCCTTTCCCCAAGTGACAACCATGTTGTCCTCAATCCAAAGCCAATTAGGGATACCCTTGATAGTGATTCCAGCGTTTTCTTTATCTCCAAGTGCCTGGATACCGGTGCAGATACCTGAGATGGATGTTGCAGGAGAATCACCATTGCGGATGACGATTGCAACTTTATCTCCGATTGCTAGACCTTTGATGTCATGTATTGTTTTACTCATTTGTTCTCCTTGATTGTTAGGAATGGTTTACCTGCTCCACGCTGAGACAAGACACAAACAACAGTGCCCTCGACAACACCATAT
>Ga0213922_1001092_pt1 | contig 10658 bp, 25 predicted proteins | sample McNCre2917MG_FD_165060 | JGI IMG/M metagenome (GOLD analysis project Ga0213922, IMG submission 165060) | Freshwater microbial communities from McNutts Creek, Athens, Georgia, United States - 29-17 MG | ecosystem: Environmental > Aquatic > Freshwater > Creek | place: USA: Georgia | collected... | reverse complement strand
TAAACACCAGAAAAATTTTTGGGGGAAGCACGATGTGGGGTGCACGTTCACAAGGGCTCGTGGACCCATCCACTTCCCATTCTACAGCCAATCCCTGTGGAATACGATTACACATGCCAGGATTGGTTATGTTTGTTTCTACAGCATGTAACTGGTGATTATAATGCAACATACAGTTAGTCCCTGTCCAATAGGCCATGTGGTATCTAAATACCTGACGCGCGCATGGCGCTAGACTTCCAAACGCCTGTATGAATTTCCTAAAGAGCCTGTATCTTATGTAGTTACATATAAACTACACCATACTACTGTATATACATATATAAGGGATCACCTTCTATTGTCATGCTTATGCATCATTTTGGGTTATTTACACTATAATAGGTTACGAATAATCTTGACCATAGAATGATATGTGCTATTCTAATCATGTCAACGAATGACATAGGGGACTAACACATGAACAAGCTTTCAAACGAACAAGCCCTGGCCGCGATTAAAGAGGCCGCCGCTAATAAGGATAGCAAGGCTTTCGCTAAAATCTACATGGCAAGCCGGTTGTCCTACTTCGAAGCCTGGCAAGCTTACAAAAAAGCCCTCCCGGTTTAAGGGGAGGCTAAGATGCAAGCTCTAATCACTGCAATCCTGACACTGATTTGCTTCACTACAGTCGGCGCACTTGTTGCCATGCTGTTTCTCTAACAGGTCGAAACCAGCTCCGGCTGGTCATGGCGTCAAGCGCCATCTGATGAGACCATAGGGGACGTAACATGCTAACAGTTAACGTAGAATATACCGATACCTTCGGAGGCGAGGCAAACTATTGCTGGGTTAAACGCGCCACGTTTCAGATCGTAGAGCACGCGTCACGCCATGCCATCATGCGCCAGGCTAAACGTCTGATCGGTCTGACAGGGCTGCGGGGCAAAGCCCACGATCACGGCGATATGATCGAATTCCGCCCATCGCGCTCTTGCACCGTCATGTTTGTCACCTTTGGGGAGGTCTGACAATGGTTCAGATTATCTTCACAGTGACTCACGCCACGCCAATCGAAAAGCGCAAGCCCACAGTTTATGAAGCCCTGCGCGACAAGCTTGGACGTGAACCATCAAACGACGAACTGCGCATCGAATGTCAGCGCATCATCAATTCTGCAAAATGAAGGACGAACAATGGCAACGCATAACACACTGGAAACCGTTCAACGCATTGGCATTGCGCCAGATGATGCCAAAGCGCTGCGCCGCATTAGCATGGCCCTGCACACATGGCACGAGCACGAGTGCAACGGCGCAATTCAGCGCGATGGCGAGCGCGGCGATGGTGCGCCTTGGTGGCATAGCACCTATGACGGGAGAAAGCTTTACCGTGCGCCAGATCGCGAACGCGGCGCCCTAAAACGCCTCGCAAAGATCATGCAGCGCTACCCTGATTTCACGGCTTACGTCCAAGGCGACCCTAGAGGCTGCGCCCTGTATATCCTGCGCCCCGGTGACGTGCCTGAGGGCAAAGACGCAGACGCCTATTATAGCCGTGGCATCGCGGTCTATTGATGCGCGTCCTTCCAATTCTCCCCATCACCCAAGCGGCGCGCTTTCCGGCGCGTCGTCCCACTCATCTGCTAGTCAAGGAACAATCCAATGGAAACCAAAAAGCCCAGGGGCTTTGCCTGCATGACACCGGATCGCCGGTCGGAGATTGCTCGCATGGGTGGGCAAGCCGTCCCACCGTCCAAGCGCACCTATTCGATCGACAAGTCTAAGGCGAGCGAGTCCGGCAAGATCGGAGGTTCGCTCTCCCGCAAGCGCGCCGTGACAGATCGGGAGGGATAGATGAACGATAAATTCACCAATTATGAAATCCAGCCCTGCGTGATCGACTATGAAGAGGACGGGATAGAGTATGTCATCCCCGCCCCTACAGATGGACCCATCACGTTTTGGGGGCTCTACGGTCGCCTTCCCGGCGGGCTTGCCGAATGGATCGCCGACTATGACACGGAAAAGGAAGCCAACGCCGCAATGGCAAAACACCGGGGGAAGATATGAAACTAGATATTCACCCGGGGATAAACCATCCCGAACACGTCATTCGCACCCACGCGGGTATGGCGCACTTCGCCACAACCGGACCAGACGGCACATGGTGTAGCGAATGCGCCCTCTTCATCCGCAGGCGTTGCGTGAAATACGAACAACTGGCCGGAAGACAGGGAAAAGTATTCCCCGCCGAAACCCCATCCTGCAAATACTTCGAGCCCAAAGGAAAAACCCATGAGCCTCGCTGAACGCCGCAACGCCGTCAAAGCCCAGCTTGATCGCGCCGTGCTAGGCCATCGCAAGCGCGCTCAACTCACGCGGGAATACACGATCCTGACCGCCGCGCTTCTGGCCGAAAAGCTGGAAACCGAAAAGGGATGGCCGAGATTGGAACCCTGCGCCCAAGTCAACCCAGCCCTGTGGGAAGGATGGTGCCAGTCCCAAGGAAGGGACACCACGCCGTCAGAACATTGGACCGAATTTGACGTGGTGAACCACATTGTCAGAAACCGGGTCAGGAGCGCTTCAGAATCCCCTGCGCTACCCTAGTAGCTCCCCACGCGCCCAAGGCCGTCAGGCGGGCCTTAAAACCCGCCTGTTAGCCTATCTATCCCAGTATCGGCTATCGCGCCCGCCCGTGCGAAAGACTGGCGGGTCCATCTCATTGGGATCAGAACACGGCAAGGTCAGCTTTCCGCCGCCCGAAAGAATGCCCTTCCAAGCCTTCAGGGTCTTTCGCCGGTTCACGCGCCCAAGGTACTCTTGCCATCGATCCCAGACGAGCGCCTGGGCCTTCGCCTCCTCGCTTCCGTCCTTCACGGCGGGGTCGATCACGATGACGCCAATCGGGTTCAGCTCTAGCTGGCCGATCATCTTGTCGTAAAGCTGATCGTTGCGCGCATTCTTGATGCGCCTCGCGATTACGTCCTCTTTCATCATTCGATCCCCAATCCACGTTTCATTCTGGCAAGGTTCTCTTCACGGGAAATCAAAGGTTGATTGCCTTGATAACTGGAATTTTGATCCCGTGAGCGGAATGGAGCGACGCTTTTTTCCTCGCGCACACGCCTGACCCAGTTGCGCCACGCGGCGTCCCAATCGGCTTTGACTCCCTTTTGCCCAGGAGCCGATCTTGCCCAATCGCGGAATTTTTCCAATTCTACCCGCTCTTCCTTGAATTCCATTGGAACCCAATCAGGAGAGAGGCGCGTAGCGCGCCCCGCGCGCGTTTCTTTCTTCTCTTTCTCTACCTCTCTCTCTTTCTCTGTCTCTAGAGTAGCATCTTGATAGCGTCCTGCTAGCATACCGCTAGCGTCGATGAAGAAACCGTTATCTAACAGTGACTTAATCGCCGATCTTAATTCAGGAACTGAAACACGAAGCCGGAATGCTACCTCTTGCTCGCTGGCGTCGATCAGACCGTTTTCGTACTCGCTTGCAAGCAGCCACAAGCCCGGCGCTAGCGCTTTGCTAGCAACAGGCAAGCAGTGAAAGTTGTAGTCATCGAGGAGGCTGCGATGCAGTTTGATCCACGGCGGCGTTCGCCCCGTGTAGTGTTGGAATTTCTTCCAGTTTTTCGGTGCAATTTTAATGTTCATCGGTTTAACCTTTTATTGACAAGGCTTGCACGATGAACCTCTATCCCTTATAAAGGGATCAAGTTTCAACGGGCGGGAGCCAAACGCACGTTGTTTCCGAAAGCCCGCTGGAACCTCCCCCGGCGGGCTTTCATCGTTTATTTTACCCTTCCTGACGGATACGGCAAGCCGTTAATGGCGGAATAGCGCTTCAGAGCGTGAAGCACGGTCGTATGATCCACGCCCGCCCGCCGTCCAATGTCAGCGATGCTCAGATGAGGGCATTCGTGCGCCGCCCGCCACAAGAACGCCCGCCGCAGCTCCACAATCCAGCGATGGCGGCGCCTGCCCAAGATCGTCCTCATAGGCACGCCAGCCTCCTTCGAGAATTCCTTCAGAACGTCTGAGAAGGACTTACGCGGGACGAGCTGCTCCTTGTTCGCGACTGACTGTATCCAGCCGCCTTTGGCGAAGATCATCGTGTGCGCCACCGGCCTCAAATCTCGCACGAAACTGAATTCGCGCTGGGGGCCCGGCTCAGCAACTGGTATTGGCTCAGGCTCCGGTTCAGGCCGTGGAGGGATCGCCATAATTCGCTTTGGCGGCTCCCCCCTTAATCTTTTTCTTACCTGTGCATAATGTGTGGATAACTCGCGCTCGTAGTCACTCAACATGTTGATCTTCCTCAGATTTTTCTTCTGGATGCGGCAGGTTGACGCATGTGTCTAAACCCTTCGCAAGTAGATACTTTACCGCTTCCGTCTCCGTCTTGAAACGCTCTTTGAAGCGAAAATCTTCGATGGCTTGAACCATTTCGTCGGTGAGTATGTATGTGCGTCTTTTCATGGTGGTCCCCTTGGTTGAAACAATAATTTGTTAAACCACAATGCAAACCTATTGACAAGGTATTATTTTGGTATCTATTAGGGCCTGTCGCATCCGACAACAGGGGACAATCATGGATGGTTTCAGCAAAGAGGAACGGGCGCAAGCCTGGTGGGCGACCGACTCACGCAGAGCGGTTTCTGGGCAGCTTTACGACGTATTGCGTGAGAAGCGGGGCGAGATAGAGCGCGCCGATCTGTCAGGTATAGAGGCCGTTCGCATGGGCCTTATCATGCAGCCCGCCATCGCTGACATATTTACCGACATTACGAAGATCAGCACCTCGCCGCTTGATGAGCCGGGGACGCATCGCACCCAGCCTTGGCTCCGCGCACACTTTGACTTCGTGACGGAAGACGGCGGGCTGTTGGAGGTCAAGAACTTCAATGCGGCGGTCGCCAACAAGTATGGCGAAATGGACGAGCCGGTCCGCATTCCCGAAGCCGATTACATCCAGTGTCTGCATGAAGCGACCGTTCGCGACGTTCCGCACGTTTATTTCGCGGTTCTCTTTGGCGGCCAGCAGTTCCGCTATTGGAAGTTGAATTTCACGCCCGCCGAGAAGGAAGCGTTTATCCAGCGCGCTGCGCAGTGGTGGGGCTATGTTCATTCTGGGATGCTTCCAGAGCCCACAAACACAGAAGAGGCCGCCATACGCTATCCCAGATCGATGGATGGCCATGTCACCGCGAATGCGCAGATGGAGCGTCTCGCGGACGAGCTGAAACTGTTCAAGATGCAAGCGAAGCAGCTCGAAGAGGCCATCGAAGCGCGTCAGTTCGCCATACAATCATTCATGGGCGAGAGCGCTACGTTGATGAACATGGCTGGCGAGACGCTGGTTACATGGAAATCGGCGAAGGGATCGAAGCGCTTTGATGCGAAGGCGTTCAAAGAAGACTTTCCCGGCCTTTATGAAAAGTACGAAAAAGAAACAGCCGGTTCGCGCCGGTTTCTCGTGAAGTGAGGTTAAAATGACCAACGCAATAGTCCCGTGGACAGATCAAGAAAGGATGGCGAATGCCATTGCCAAATCTAACCTCTTTGGCCTTAAGAGTGCTGATCAGGTTTTGGCCCTCATGGCCGTTGCGCAAGCGGAAGGACGCCACCCAGGGTCCGTTGCGCGTGACTACCATATTATCCAAGGCCGACCAGCCCTTCGTGCGGACGCAATGCTCGCCCGCTTCCAACAAGCCGGAGGAACGGTCCACTGGTTGAAATATGCGGATGACGAGGTGAAAGCCGAGTTCTCCCATCCCCAAGGCGGTTCTCTCACGTTGTCTTGGACATTAAAGCAGGCCCGCGAAATCGGTCTTGCTGGAAAAGACAACTGGAAGAACTACCCGCGTGCCATGTTGCGTGCCCGTGTGATCTCCGAGGGAATTCGTACTGTGTACCCTGGAGTTCTCACGGGAGAGTACACCCCTGAAGAAGTGATGGACTTCACGCCCGCCCAGACCATGCCGAAGATCGACGTTATTGAGCATGAAGAGCCGAAAGACGGTCTCGCGCTTTATGTTCCTGACGCAGATGGCAGCATTAAGGTCTACAAGATGTGCGCTGGCGAAGATGATTGGAAAGACACGTTTCTTGATCTCTTCTCGAAGGTCGGAAATGCGAAAAAGCTTTCTGAAGAAGAAAAGCAGGAAAAACTAGCGCGCCTGAAGGAAGTGAACGACGAGCTGTATCAAAAGCTCTTTATGAGTGATGAAGCCGAGGTGAAAGATGTCGAACTATAAGCAGAAAGACGGAACTGGCGTTCTGTTTTGCAATGATGACAAAAAACACGAGAAAGCGCCTGATTATAAGGGCAAAATCATCGCTGATCGTGATTATTCAAAAGGCTCAGAGATCAAGATTTCTGGCTGGAGAAAGAAAACTCCTCGGAACCACCTCATCTCGCTTTCCGTCGATAATTACAAAGCGCAGGATCAGGATCGCCAGTGGCCTAAGCCGGTGAATGAAGACGAGGAAGTGCCGTTTTGAGCACTATCGTTTTCGTCATTCCAGGAATTGCACGGGGGAAGCAACGCCCCCGCGCAACACGCACTGGACGTGTTTACACGCCTAAACAGACGGTCAACCAAGAGGCGTATATCAAGATGCTGGCGGCGACCGCCATGCGTGGCCTTGCGCCACTTGTAGGCCCATTAGAAGCCACTTTCAGCATAAGCGTGGCAATACCCAAATCTTTTACCCGACAACAACGAAAACAAATCGAAGAAGGGTCTCTCTATCCTACTTCAAAGCCTGACATCGACAACGTGGTGAAGCTGTTGTGCGATGCGATGAATGGCGTGGTGTATGGCGACGACAAGCAAATTGTCGATTTGTTCGTGAGCAAGGCGTATGCGGAAGCAGGATCAACAACCGTGATGGTATCAATGAAGGGGACGAATAATGGACACGATAGAACAGTTGATGATCGAGCTGGGCTCAGAGAAGGCGAAGGCTAAAAGCTGGGGCGTTCATTACGATGAGCTGCATGGCAAGTACCAGAGGCTATGCGATGCGCTCTACAAGATCGTTGGGCTTGATGAATACGAGCGTGAAACTTGCGTGTGGATCGCCAAGGATGCGCTGAAAGATGTTGGGGAGTGGCCTCGATGAATGAAGATGAAGAGCGTCACGCCGACGAGGTGAACATAGCCTTTCAGATGGGCGCGAAGTGGGAACGCAAGCAATCGAAGGCCCGCATCGAGAAGCTGGAGGCGGCGTTGCAAAGGGCGAACGCAAACGTCGAAGAATACGAACGGAAGTTCTATCTTGGCACAGACCGCATCGAGAAGCTGGAGGCGGCATTACGGGAAGTGATTGAATGTTGGGACTGGTGGCAAGTAGATACATACGATAGGTGCGCGTCTGTTCCATCTGATGCAATTCGAGAAGCCCGCAAAGCACTGGAGGGGAAAGATGAGTGAGTACGAAGTCGCGGCTTTTTGGGCCGTGATCTCTTATTTGGTTATAACACTAACTTGGGGACTAACGAGATGAACCACACAGAAGTGCTTGCCAATGCCGTCGCTGTCCTCAGAGAACGCGATGTTAAGTATGGTCCGGTGCAGGAGATGTTTGACCGCACCGCAAAGCTAGCGTCAATCATTCTGGACCGCGAGATCACGCCCTACGAGATCAGCATCATTCTCAGGTGCATGAAAGACGCCAGAAAGAAGCATGATCGCTTTAACATTGACCACTATGCAGACGCCATCAACTACGAAGCGTTCGCGTATCAGTTTGCCACCGCCGACATAGACCAAGCAGCGGACGACGCCATGACATCTGCATTGGCAAAGAAGTTCGCACCCGAAATGCCCAACACCGGAGATTATAATGTCTGATCCAATCAAGGTATTTATCGCCACCCCCATGTACGGCGGCATGTGCACAGGTTTTTACGCGCAGAGCCTTTTGCTGATGCAACAAGTGTTTGGGCAGAACAATGTGCACTCGGCCATCTCGTTTGTGTTTAACGAAAGCCTGATCCAGCGCGCTCGCAACAGCTTGGCCCACGCCTTCCTGAAGACCGACTGCACTCATCTTCTCTTCATTGACGCTGATCTGAAGTTTGATGGCGCAGGAGTTTACAAGATGATCGAGGCCGACAAGGACGTGATCTGCGGCATTTACCCCAAGAAGGAAATCAATTGGCCTATGGTCCGCACCGCCATAGACAACGGCGTACCGGACGACCAGTTGAAGCACCACACGGGTTCATGGGTGATCAACCTTGTGGACTATGTTGGCAACGTCACCGTGCGCACCGACGAGCCTTTCGAAATATGGGCAGGCGGCACAGGCATGATGTTGATCAAGCGAGAAGTCTTTGAAAAGCTGAAGGAAGTCACGCCCACCTACTGCAACGACATGGTGGACCTGTCAGGCTCCCTGAAGGACAGAGAGCGCATCTACAATTTCTTCTCTCTCAGCATCGAGCCTGGCACTGAGCGGCTTCTTTCAGAGGACTACCATTTTTGCCGGGAGTGGAGAGGGATTGGCGGCAAGGTATGGGCCGCGCCGTGGTTAACGCCGGGGCACATTGGCACATACATCTTCGAGGGCCAGTTGCCGCAGGAAGAGGCCAAGGAAGATCAGCCGCAATAACCTTCGCGGCGAGCGTTGTTGATCTTCACCTCAATAATGGTCTGGGTGGTGTCCTTGGACGACCAAGAGATGTCCTTCCAGACCTGACAGACGGACCTGTTAGTCTCGCTTGTGCCCGTCAGAGTCACGCACCCGGTCAGGGTTGATGTTAACAGCATCGCCAGCAGTAACCGCATTGCCGATCCTCTTCAGCTCATCCTCATGCGCCTTCGCCTCAATCTCAGCGACCGCTTGTTCCTTGATCAGGTGAATGCCATAACTAGTTAGTGCAATGGCTAACATTGCGAGGGCGACGTAGCGCCCCAGAGGCGTGAGGAAGAAGCTAAACACCGTCGCGGTCCATGTTCTTCTTGCGCCAGTACCAGATGGCTGCGGCCAGACCAACGATGGCGGACATGATAAGGAAATTGGTGTTGCCGAGTAGGCCAACAAGCTGATCCGCCGTGTCAGCCGCGTCTTTTGCTTGCGCAGTGATCTCTTTGACTGCGCCCACGCTTGCGAAGCTTGCCGTGACCAGCGCCGCATTACCTTGCTTGCTCTCTGCCATTGTTCTTTGCGGAGCAGGGTCAGGAGTAGCGCGTGTTTCTTCAGCGTCCACATGATGCTCATCAGTCTTGTTCCACCATGCGATTTCAACCTGTCTGCGGCGAACGAGACCGGGCAAAACGCGCCCGCCGCCCTTGGTCCACTTCATCAGCTCTACGGGAACAGCATCAAAGTCGCCCGCGTTTACCTTGCGAAGCAGGGTCGAAGACTTCAACGCGCCGATCCCGGCGTTGTAAGCGAAGTCTACGAGCGTATCGAATTGGTTCTGCGTAAGTCGGACCTTCACGAGTTCGTCCACGGCGGCCTCAAACTTGTGGAGGTCGGAAGACAGGATGTCGTCAGCCTGTTGTTTCGTGATCTTCATGCCATCGAAGACGATGGGAGGCCCGGCCTGAGAAGTGTGCCCATAGCCTATCGTGCACACATTTGCGGGGCAGCGGTAGGCTTCCAGCTTGAGGCCCTCGAACTGCTTGACGAGGACTTCAATGGCGGGTGGGCTCATCTGCATCCCCAGCGCCTCCTGGCAGCTTTCCCGCGCTCGCCCTTCCACTTCCTAGAACGGGCGCAGAAGCTTTTATGGCGGGGGTTCTTGGGGTCTTTGGTAGGGGCCTTCAGCTTCGAGCCGGTGGCCTTGTTGTATTTGCGGCGGCCCTTCTCGGTGAGACCGCCACCAGCCTTCACCGACTGCTTTTCGCCCCGCCCGACGCTGAGAGAGGGGCCAGACATCACAGACCCTCGCCCGGCGTGACGTAGCACTCAGCGTTGTTGTTTTCGCTAATCAGGGACACATACACCGTGTTGTTCTGATTAACCTGAGGTCCAGTAATGATGATCCTCGACGTGGGAGGGATCAGCATCGCGTAAGACCCGTTTGCCGTGGGCAAAGACGCCGCCACATTGCTCGCGGAAACCCTGACATAACAGGGCTTGGTCGCGTCCGTGTGGGTCGCCAACAGATACTGCTGACACGGGCTATCCGACGTAATTGCAAGCGTCACAGCCGTGTTCGCGACTGGAGCCTCAATCTTGTAGGTCTTGCCCATAGGGTAGAAGGGGATATTGACGGCCATCAGACGCCACCTTTCTCCGGCTTGCTAACCGGAGAGTTTTTGTAGTCGTTTGGACGGCCAGAGAAGTTCCAGACAGCCTGAAAGCCGCCCATAGGGGCTCTGCCGGGGGTGAACGTGCCGCCGCCGTACCCATAGCCGTCGCGCGGCTTCTGAGGGCGGACAGGGATGGACGGGATGGCGTCCCCAGGATGGTAGGCGTCTGTGCGGCTATTCTTGTTGCTGCGGTTTTTCACGGGGAGGCTCCTTCTTAGGTCCACGCGCTTCTTTGGTTAGGCTTGGGATGAAGACCAGCACCGCAAACCCTCCGGCGATGTATAGGCGCTCCATCGTTGGAGCATACATGGCCCAGGCAGCGAGACCGAAAGTCATCCACAAACCCATGAGGGTCAGTAGCCGAGCTGTGACGACGGCCAAGGCCGTGCGCACGAGCGCAA
>Ga0213922_1001090_pt1 | contig 10665 bp, 10 predicted proteins | sample McNCre2917MG_FD_165060 | JGI IMG/M metagenome (GOLD analysis project Ga0213922, IMG submission 165060) | Freshwater microbial communities from McNutts Creek, Athens, Georgia, United States - 29-17 MG | ecosystem: Environmental > Aquatic > Freshwater > Creek | place: USA: Georgia | collected... | reverse complement strand
AAGCGACGTCTCTTGATCTGGCGTTAGTATGACATTTTTATTTTTAAATAAATCAATATGCGCTGCTGTTGCACCATGTTTTTCAGATCCAGCAATAGGATGCCCACCGATAAATTGCGAATAATGCGGCCCTAAAATTTGTTTTGCTGATTCAATGACATCTGTTTTTGTACTACCCACATCAGTAATGATCGTGTGTGAAGATAAATGCGGTTGAATAGTTTTGAGTATGGAGGGAAATTGCGCAACAGGCGTTGCGATAATAATAATATGTGCTTCAGCAATATCTTTCTTTAGGTCCTGGCTTGTTCGATCAATAAGCTTTAATTTAATAGCGTCGTTAAGGTTATCTTGATTTCTACCGACGCCCACAATATCAGACGCAAGACCTGATTTTTTAGCAGCAAGTGCAATGGATCCACCAATAAGACCGACACCAAAAATAAGAATTTTATTCACTGTATATAGTTGATTTATTTGATATTGTTTAACAATTGAATTGTATCATGTTCACTATTAAATGATCGCCATTCGTTATTGATGAATAATTCAAAAGGCTTAAAGTGAGTTTTGTAATTCATCTTTTTACTCTCTTTAATCCAATAGCCTAAATACACATAATCTAATTTCTTTTCTATGCACCAATTGATAAGCCATAGTATGGAATAAGTACCATAACTGAGCGATTTATCGTGCGTATCATAAAATGTGTAGACTGCAGAAATGCCATCATCAATCACATCAACAAAACTTACTATTTTTAAATCGTCTTGATCTTGAAATTGAATTAATCGACTATCAATATTACTTTGTAATAAAAATTCACTGTACTGGTTAACATCATCATCTGTTGTTTTTGTTTTTTCATGTCTCATTTTTTGATATTCCAAGTAAAGCTTAAAATGATTTTCATGAAAGGAAAGCGGAAGCACCGAAGTTTGTAAATGCTGATGTTTCTTTATGATTCTTTTAAAGCTTTTTGAAGGTACAAAATTTTTAACATTGATACGAATAGGAATGCATGCATTACAAAGCTCACAATAGGGCTTGTATGTAAATTTACCGCTTCTTCGAAAGCCTTTTTTAATTAGATCGTTATAATGATGTTGACTGATAAGGTGATGAGGGGTAGCTACTAGCGACTGAGAAGCAAGACCTTCTATATAGCCACACGCGTAACTTGTCGTGACATAGAATTGAATCTTATGACTTGAAAGTTCGTCAGGAAGGCTCATGTTTTAATGTAAGTTCTGAGTAATTGAATAAATTGATTTCGCACGATTTCTTTAGCACCAAAACTTAAAAGATGATCTGTTTTCATCTGACAGTCTATCATTTTAACCCCTATGTTTTTTAAATACTGGACAGCAAACACAAATGCAATTTTGGAAGCATCTGTTTCATAATGAAACATTGATTCACCAAAGAAAACACCATCTAAAATAATCCCATAAAGTCCGCCAACTAATTTTTCATTAAAATAAATTTCAAAAGAATGAGCTATTTTCATTTGATGTAGTTCTGAATAAGCATTGATAATGCGATGATCAATCCAAGTGCCATCTTGATCTTTTCTTTTAACTTCACTGCAGTGCTTAATGACAGATGAAAAATCCTTATCGATTTCAAATTGATAATTATTTTTTTTAATTTTCTTAGAGAGCGATGATGAAATCTTAAGATCATCAGGAAATAATACTAATCTTGGATTCGGTGACCACCATAAAATAGGTTCATATTGATTAAACCAGGGAAAGATTCCTTGTTTATATGCCTCAATGATTTTTTCAGCTTCGAGTGTTTTAGATATTGCGATAAGACCATTAGGTTCAATAAGCGCTTGATCAGTATTAGGAAAGGGATCATGATTATCAAGAAAAGCGATGGAACCAAAATCAGTTTTTATCCATTGACCCATATGTTTTTGTGAGGAATGCTTTATTTAATTTTTAAGATATGAAACGTTTTTCAATATTAGTTATATTACTCTTAAATATCTTCTCAATGGCTTATGCCAATGAGCGGGGGTTGTTTTGGAAATTAAAAGCACCGAACGGATCAACACATTATTTATTCGGTACGATTCATACTGATGACAATAGAATTATTAAGTTCCTACCTATTGTAAAAAAATCGGTCAGCGCCTCAGATCTTCTTGTTGTAGAAATTACACCTGATAACCATTCACAAAATTTGCTTATGAAAGATCATTCTCTAATATCTGATTTGACCGAAAACGAATTAAATCAAGTCAAAAAACTTTCAGAGTTTCATGTGATGTATTTTGAGAATGCCATCAGAATGAAACCTTGGTTGTTGGCTATTATTTTTGATTCACCAAAACCTCATACTGAATTCAATCAAGATTATCTTCTGATGGCCATGGCAGAAGATTTAGATAAAGAAGTTTTAGGAATTGAATCATCACAAGAGCATTTTGCGACAATGGATTCTTTGTCGTTAGATGAGCAATTAATTATGCTTAGAGCAGTTCTAAAAAAAACAGAGAAAGAAAGATTATCTGATTACAATTTACTTATGAAAGATTATCTTTCAGCTGATGTAGATCAGATACGTCATACCGATGAGCGATTAACGGGTAAATTATTGCCAGAAGCATTGTGGGCTAAAATTAAAGTTCAGCTTATGGATGAAAGAAATAAAAAAATGGTTGCAAGAATTAAAGAACTTTCAAAAGATAAGCAATTATTTATTGCAGTAGGAGCGTCTCATCTTGCAGGTCAAGATGGCTTATTAAATCAATTAAAACAATCAGGATTTAAAATCTCTCCTATGAAAGCGTTTGAATGATATGAAACGTCAAATTATTTCATCTCGCGGAAATCAACATTTTAAACATTTAAAAAAACTTAATGAATCGCCTCGTTATCGTCACGAAGTGCAGCAAACCATTTTAGATGGTATGCATCTTATCGAGTCTTATGCTGAGCGCTTCGGTTCGCCTGATTCAATAGCTTTAATCGAGGGCGGCAACATTGATAAGATTGCCCCTTATCTTAATGAAGATACGCAAGTATTAGAATTTCCAGCAGCCCTTTTTTCTGAAATAGCACCTGTTATATCTCCTACAGGTATTTTGGCTTCTATAAACATCCCGCATTTGGAAATACCAAAAAAACAAAATTGTATTTTGTTGTTGGAAGATATCCAAGATCCAGGTAATTTAGGCAGTATATTAAGATCTGCGAGTGCTTCAGGCGTTGACCTTGTTTATTTGTCTGATCATTGCGCCGATCTTTGGTCACCCAAAGTATTAAGAGGTGGGCAGGGCGCTCATTTTCATCTTCCATGTATTGAAAAGGCAATCTTTTCAGATATTACAAAAGCATTTACTGGAAAAATTTTTGCAACAACATTGAATGGAAAGTCGATTTTCAAAGAAGATTTGAAAGGACCTGTCGCATTTATTTTTGGAAACGAAGGTAGTGGTCTTCAATCAGAAACAATAGGATTAACTTCACATGTAATTCATATACCTATGGAAAAAGGTATAGAGTCATTAAATGTTTCTGCCGCTGTCTCTGTATGTTTATATGAAAAATATAGACAAGAACATTTTAATGCTTAATTGAATCTCCTGATTCATTAAACACAAAATCTACTTCATCTTCCGCGTATTTATAACATTCATTGCAGAAATCACAATGAATCGTGATTGATGATTGTTCTTCGATAATAGATTCACATTCTTTTTTGCCAATCAGGCGAAGCATATTTTCTACGCTTTTTTTAGAACAGCTACATGCGAATTCAGGAAAGCTTGGATCGAATAAGCGAATGGTTTCTGAAGAAAATATAGTCTGAAGAATTTCAGAAGCTTTTAACTCTGAGTGAATAAATTTAAACGATTCATTAGTAGATGCCACAATATTTTCCCAAGCATTTTTCATAGCATCAGGGTCGAGTATTTCTGCTGAGGAATTAAATGGAAGCTTTTGAATAAGAAGCCCATGAAAAATATTATCTTGAGAATGAATCCATAATTTTGTTTGGATTTGTTCTGACCTTAGCATGTAGTTTTCAAGAAGCTCGCTAATTGAATTTCCCTCCATAGGCACAATGCCTTGATAAGGTGTTTTCGCATTTTTTTGAATTAAAGTAATGATGAAGTGACCTTCTTTAATGAGATCAATCGGTGCTATAGATTCGATAGGACCACTCCATTTGACTGTACCTCGCATACCTAGATTTTCATTGCATTCAGCAATTAATAGTTTAAGGGGGCCATTTGTTTGAATTTGTAATGTCAGTGAGCCGTCAAGTTTAAGCGTTGAAGCAAGGAGGGCGCTTGCCACCATCAATTCACCCAATGCCATATGGAGGTTTTGAGGTAATGCTTGATGCTGTGTAGCTTCTTCGATTGTATGATTAAGCTTTACATAGTTACCGCGAATATCGGTATTTTCAAAAATAAATCGATGAAGTGTGTCTTCTGAGTTGTGCATAAAATTTAAATTTCAATTGTTTTTCTTTTAGGCACAAGCGATATATCCCATAATTGGATAGCGGTAGCCCAAAAGTTTGTAAGTGTATTTTCTTTTTCAATTACTTCATAGTCTTGCCCGAGAAATTTAAGACACGCGATCAAATTATCTTTTATGTTTGAATGGTCCACAGGGGTAGATTGATTTTCTTTGCTTAATTTTTTTTGATTGAATGTTGCAATAGGTATGTGACCATAATTAACTGAAGGAAGAGATAATTTTTTCTGTAAGAATATTTGCCTTGATGTAGAGTCAATAAGATCTGCACCTCTTACGATGGTATTGATATTTTGTAATGCATCATCAATCACAACTGCAAGTTGGTAAGCATAAATACCATCAGACCTTTTTAAAATAAAATCACCAAAATCTTTTAATATATTTTGTTGAATAACACCTTGAATCTTATCTTCAAATGCCATGCAAATATCTTCTGCTTTTATTCTTAAAGCATGATATTGCGCGTTTAATTTCTTATCTCTGCAAGTCCCAGGATAAATCATCCCATCAATACCTGTCATTGCTGAATCAGCAATTTCTTTTCTGCTACATTCGCAAAAATAAGTATTTTCTTTTTGATTTAAATTAGACGCATAGTTTTCGTAAATATCTATGCGATGACTTTGATAAATGATTTCGTCATCCCATTGAAAACCATGTTGATGAAGTGTATCTATAATAGCCTTATCACTCTGTTTAACAACTCTTGGCTGATCGAGATCTTCCATCCTAACTTTCCAGAGGCCATCGTGATGTTTTGCATCAAGATAGCTAGCCACTGCGGTAACAAGCGATCCAAAATGCATTGGACCTGTCGGGGAGGGTGCAAATCGACCTATATACATTTAAGAAGCGGTATTGATATAAGGTGGAATATGCCAGTTATGCAGATCTTTACCTAAAAGAAAGAGGTTACATTTGATGCGATCATTCGTGGAACTACTCACCATAAATTCATAACACCTTAATATGGCAACTTGTCCTTTTTCATTTCGTTTCAATGTAATTTTTTCGCAGGCAACGGTTTCATCTAAGAATTGAAGATCAAATTGTTGCGATAGATTTTTGCCAAGTTGAATAGCTAGCTCGCGTTTTGAGATTGTATCAATCCAAAACCAAGCAATAGCGATGATTAATGCAAGAAGGCTGTATTCCAACATGGGTTTTAATAAAAAAATAGATTTTGATATCTTAAACGGGGTTAAAGAGACTTTAGTGATTATTTTGACGCATTCTTTATGTGCATCAAAATATGAATTCATATAAATGCACACAAATAGTGCTTAAAAGTAGAATAATTCGTAAATTTTAAGATAAAAAATTCACAATCTCTAATTTCTATTCATTTTTATATAAAATTGAGCTTAATTTAATATTAAAGATAAGGAACTCCGATCATGGATAACTTAATTGGTGCAAATGATGTTTTATTTGTTTTATTAGGCGCGATTATGGTGCTTGCTATGCATGCAGGATTTGCATTTTTAGAAGTAGGTACGGTTCGTCATAAAAACCAAGTGAATGCACTAGTTAAAATCCTTGTTGATTTTTCTGTATCGACGCTTGCTTATTTCTTTATTGGTTATGGCATCGCTTATGGGGTCAGTTTCTTATCTCCTGCAGAAACATTGTCTGCTAAAAATGGCTATGAGCTCGTAAAGTTTTTCTTCTTGCTTACTTTTGCTGCAGCGATTCCTGCCATTATTTCTGGAGGCATTGCTGAGAGAGCTAAATTCAATTCTCAATTAGCAGCAACTTTTGCTTTGGTGGGATTTGTGTATCCATTTTTTGAAGGTATTGCTTGGAATAATCATTTAGGTGTTCAGTCCTTTCTTGAAGGTAATTTTGGATTTAAATTTCACGACTTTGCAGGATCGGTTGTTGTGCATGCGATGGGTGGATGGATTGCTTTAGCAGCCGTTTTATTGCTCGGAGCAAGGCATGGAAGATATGGTAAAGACGGAAGGCTCCATGCTTACCCGCCATCTAATATACCGTTTCTCGCACTGGGCGCTTGGATTTTAACTGTAGGTTGGTTTGGCTTTAATGTGATGTCAGCGCAAACTGCCAATGGTATTTCAGGCCTAGTTGCAATGAATTCTCTAATGGCGTTAGTGGGTGGTACGATCGCAGCGCTCATTGTTGGAAAAAATGACCCTGGTTTTATTCATAATGGCCCACTTGCAGGACTTGTAGCTGTTTGTGCGGGGTCAGATATTTTTCACCCTATTGGTGCTCTCATTACAGGTTTAGTTGCAGGTATTCTTTTTGTATGGGCTTTTACGCTTACACAAAATCGTTTAAAAATAGATGATGTATTAGGGGTATGGCCATTACATGGGCTTTGTGGTGCTTGGGGCGGTATTGCAGCAGGCATTTTTGGATCCACTTATTTTGGTGGCATGGGCGGTGTTAGTTTTACATCGCAACTCATTGGGACTTTATTAGGTATAGGTATCGCGCTTCTAGGTGGTTTTTTAGTTTACGGCATCATTAAGCATTTTTTTGGTATTCGATTAAGCCAAGAAGAAGAATTTAATGGCGCAGATATTTCGATTCATAAAATTGCAGCTAATGCAGAAGATTAATTCTATCTCTTAAAAGCATCATATGAGGCCATGTTAAAATTTGCCATGGCCAAATTTCATATCATTATTCCAGCAGCAGGCTCAGGCTCCAGAATGGGGTTGGGCCAGCCCAAGCAATACCTTTCAATTCATAAACAAACACTCATTGAAAGAGTAGTTCGAGTTTTTGACAATATTTCACTTGTTAATTCAATTCATATTGCCCTTCACCCCAATGATGAAATATGGAAAACACTTAATCTTTCTTTTTCATCTAAGGTAAATACTCATTATTGTGGTGGTGAATCTCGAGCAGAAACAGTTCTTAATACATTAAAAACAATAAAAGATCATGTAGATGAAAGCGATTGGATTTTGGTTCATGATGCGGCTCGGCCTGGCATAGAAGGAAAAGATGTGGAGCATTTAATACATGCATTGAAAGATGATTCAGTAGGCGGTCTCTTGGCTTACCCACTATCGGATACTATAAAAAAATCTGACGAAGGAGATAGAGTGGTTGAATCTCCGTTAAGAGAACATTTATGGCAAGCACAAACGCCGCAGATGTATAGATATAAAATGTTAAGTCATGCATTAGATAAATTTGACGGGACTCCAACTGATGAATCTCAAGCAATTGAACGTTTAGGTGAGAAGCCTAAATTAATTAAAGGTAATTTTAAGAATTTTAAAGTTACTTACCCAGAAGATCTTAATATCTTTGAGCAGTTAATAAATAAATAGGCATTTACTATGATAAAAGTTGGACAAGGTTTTGATGTTCACCAATTAGTGAACGGAAGAAAATGTATCATTGGTGGTGTTGATATTCCATTCAACAAGGGATTGGAGGGCCATTCAGATGCTGATGTTCTTCTTCACGCGATATCGGATGCCATCCTCGGTGCCGCGTGCTTAGGTGATATTGGAAAACATTTTCCAAATACAGATCCCCTAATTAAAGATATCAATTCAAGAGAAATATTAAAGAAAGTGATTTTACTCCTTCAGCAAAAAAAATATTCCATTGTGAATATTGATGCCACCGTGATTTGTGAGTTACCAAAACTATCGCCATACATTGATCAAATTAAAAAAAATATTGCATTGGATTGCAATATAAATATAGATCAAATCAATGTAAAAGCGACCACTACCGAAACGCTTGGATTTACTGGAAGAGGAGAGGGTATTGCAGCCCAAGCCATTTGTTTAATAGAGTCTAATTAGGCTCTTTCATGTTTAAGTATTTCGAAAAGCTCCTTAATCCATTCCCTGAAGATTTTTTAGTCACACCACCTAAGACTCTATTACCATTTATTTGGTCATGCACAAAAAATCTTAGATGGTTAATTTTATGTATGGCCTTATTAACAGCATTCATAGGAAGTTTTGAAGCTGTTTTATTCTCATACATGGGATCACTTATCGATTTATTAAATCATTCAAATCGAAATGACTTTTGGACCCAACATTTTTCTATGTTGGTATCAGCCTCAGTTATTTTAATCTTAAGTACGGTTCTTATTTTATTTCAAACATTAATTAAGCATCAGTCACTTGCTGGAGCATTTCCCATGCGTATGCGTTGGAATTTTCACCGTCTACTTCTTAATCAAAGTATGAATTTTTATCATAATGAATTTGCAGGAAGAGTTGCTGCAAAAGTTATGCAAACGGCTCTTGCTGTCAGAGATTTATGGTTCATTTTGGCTGATATATTGATCTACGTCGTAATTTATTTCCTCACTATGATTTTAGTTATTGGTAAATTTAATTATGTGTTGATGCTTCCTTTTGTTGTATGGGTACTGCTTTATATTTTAGCTTTAATTTATTTTGTACCTCGTTTAAGTAAGTTATCAAGAAATCAAGCAGATGCTAGATCTTTAATGACAGGAAGAATTACGGATGCTTATACCAATATAAGTACGATCAAACTCTTTTCGCATGCAGGACGAGAAGCTAACTTTGCAAAAGTGGCAATGAAGGAATTTTTAGCGAGTGTAAATAACCAAATGCGACTTGTAAGTTGGATTGAAATTATTAATCACTTATTAAGTATGCTTTTAGTTATAGGCACTGCCATAGCAGCAATTTGGCTTTGGTCAAACAATGAAATTATGGTGGGCGTTATTGCTACTTCAACTGCAATGGCACTTAGGTTAAATGGTATATCGCATTGGGTAATGTGGGAAATGACATCGCTATATGAGCAAGTAGGAACACTTCAAGATGGACTCAACACGCTCTCAATGCATCAAGAGATTAAAGATGAGAAAAATGCAAAAGATCTTCAAATAAAGAAAGCTTCAGTTTCATTTCAAAATATAGTTTTTAACTATCCCGCTCAAAAAAAATCTGTTATTCATAACTTTTCTTTACATATCAGGCCCGGAGAAAAAGTTGGATTAGTTGGAAGATCAGGCTCAGGAAAATCTACGCTCGTAAATTTATTATTGAGATTTTACGATCTTAAAGCAGGTGTGATTATGATCGACAATCAAGATATTTCTAAAGTAAAACAAAATAGCTTAAGAGAAAAAATTGGTATGGTGACGCAAGACACTTCTCTTCTTCATCGTTCTGTTAAAGATAACATTGTTTATGGCAGACCTAATGCGACTCAAAAAGAAATCATACATGCAGCAAAAAGAGCTAAAGCACACGATTTTATAATGCAATTAGAAGATAATTTTTATAGAAAAGGTTATGAAGCGCATGTAGGCGAAAGAGGCGTTAAATTATCAGGCGGCCAAAGACAGCGTATATCTATTGCGAGAGTAATGTTAAAAGATGCCCCAATATTATTGTTAGATGAGGCAACAAGTGCGCTTGATTCAGAAATTGAAGTCGTAATTCAACAAAGTCTCTATCAACTCATGGAAGGTAAAACAGTCATTGCCATAGCACATCGTTTATCTACCATTGCGGCAATGGATAGGCTCATTGTCATTGATAAAGGTAAGATTATTGAAGAAGGCAGTCATGCCGAACTTATTAAAAAGAAAGGTTTATATGCGAGACTTTGGAAGCATCAAAGTGGTGGATTCCTAGGAGAAGCTTAATGAGCGGTCAATAAAACAATTACAGCACCACTCCCACCATCATGAATTCTTGCTTGAGCATAAGCTATCACCTCTTCTTTTTGCGCCAACCAATGTTTTAATTTGTTTTTAAGAATAGGTTCTTTATTCTTAGAGTTATAACCTTTGCCATGTACGATACGAACGCAACGAATATTATTTTTTTTACATTCAGCAATAAATTGAACAACATAGGCTTTAGCTTCATCTGAAATCATCCCGTGAAGATCTATAGATTTCTGCACAACCCAATAGCCTTTTCGTAGTTTTTTTAAAATATCAGGTGAGTGACCTTGCCTAATATAGAAGAGCTCTTCGCCATTTTCTATATCATGAAGTGGTTCGTAGTGATCGCTAATCGAATCAATCAGCGCTTGCTTTTCGTCTCTTATGAAATTAAGAGGTACGGGCTTGGGTTTTTTTTGAGGTGCTTTATGTTCTTTTTTTTTCGGACTGATTTTTAATGGAGTCGCCCCTTTAATGGCTTCTCTGAATAAATCAATT
>Ga0213922_1001076_pt1 | contig 10771 bp, 14 predicted proteins | sample McNCre2917MG_FD_165060 | JGI IMG/M metagenome (GOLD analysis project Ga0213922, IMG submission 165060) | Freshwater microbial communities from McNutts Creek, Athens, Georgia, United States - 29-17 MG | ecosystem: Environmental > Aquatic > Freshwater > Creek | place: USA: Georgia | collected... | reverse complement strand
CAAACTATCAAATTAGATTTTATTCCCGATATGCCCCTAATCAGTCAGAGGCAACATTCGGGCCTTATGCTCCACGCTCTGACGGTTACACAGATACGAGAGTTTCCGGCAGAGACATCCGCTTAAGAGTAGAAGCGACGAATGACGCTTACTGGAGTTTAGGTCAAATCCGTTTTGACGTTCAAAAGAATGGTGGACGCAGATGAGTGTTCCATTACCGCAACCGTCGTTTGGAACAGTCCCTAGACAGTATGACCCGACATATTTCTCAGCGTTTATGTCGTTACTATCTAGACGGTTAAGCTTATTAGCTGGCCCTAATATTGTTCAGCAGCAGTTATTGTTACAAGCCCCAAATGGGACTGTTTATCAGGTGACGGTTAATAACTCTGGCGTCATTACCACAACCGTAGCAACGCGCGGCGATGTCCAGCCACCAATCTAGTTTACCGGCTCTTTTTGATAAGGCCTTAAAACTTGGCGGCAACACACACACAAGAGAAGATATTGCGGAAGGTATCAAGTCAGGTCGCTTCCAATATTGGGGCGATGACAAATGCTGCCTTGTAACTGAGATAGTTCAATATCCTCAGAAGCGCAATCTGCATCTTTTCATAGCCGCTGGCGAACTAGACCGGCTTCTAGAACATTACTTACCTAAAGTGAAAGCGTTTGCTGTTGAGCATCAATGCTCCGCTCTGACGAGCGTATCACGCAAAGGGTTTCTGAAAAGATTTCCAGCATATGGCTTCAAGCCAAAATGCATAACTTTTGAACTACCCATAGAGGGAATGACTAATGAGTAAAGGCGGCGGCGGCGGCGCAAATTATTATCCTATGCCAACTATACAGGCGAGTAATAGTGCGACCTCTAGCTCTACAAATATCCCGCAATGGCTAACAGATGCTTCGCAGTTTGGTGTTCAGAACGCTCAGAACATTATTAAGCAAGGCACGCCACAATATAACGGGCCTTTAGCTGTAGGAATGGCGGGAGACCAGACTGCAGCCGGTAACCTAATTAGAAATACAGTCGGCGCTTATCAGCCTTATTACGATAACGCTCAGAGCGCGATTAATAGCTCTATGACTAAGCTACAGCCTAATACGCTAGCAAATGGCTTGTCAGGCATTAGCCAGTATATGAACCCATATATTAACAATGTCGTTAATAGCGTATCTGACCTTAGCAGACAAAACCTTGATAAAGCTCTGACCCAAACTGCCGACCAAGCGTTAGCTGCTAAAGCGTTTGGCGGGTCGCGTCACGGTGTTCAAGAGGGTGTTGCTACAGCTGAAAACAACGCAAACACTAATAATCTTCTCGCTAATCTTCTTTCATCTGGCTATACGCAAGCTGCCAATATGCTTGGCACTGATGTTCAAGCTCAGAACCAAGCTGCTCAGCAAAATAACGCTAATGCTCTTGCTGGCGGTCAGGCTCTATCTAACCTCGGCACAGCTAACAGAGCAGCTAATACGGCTGACATTAATAACCTTCTCACTTACGGCGGTCTTGAGCAGCAGACGGGTCAGAACGCAGCTGATAAGCTCTACAACTATTGGCAATATCAAAACCAATATCCGCTACAGGCTCAGCAAGTTTATAACCAGACCGTTTCAACTGCTCCGCATAATACAAGCTCAACTGGAAGCTCAAGCACAAACAGCATTGGATGGGCTCCACAACAGCAAGCAACATCTAACCCGCTTATGGGCGGTCTAGGCGGCGCATTAGCTGGCGCTCAATTAGGCTCTATGGTTCCCGGTCTTGGCACTGGCCTTGGCGCTATTGGCGGCGGTTTATTGGGGCTGCTGCGATGACACCAGAGGCGATAGCTTACTTACGCCAAAAGGCTCAAGCAGCTGGCTATAACGCCGACGACTTATTGAAGGTCATGCAATACGAAAGCTCCGGCGATGCATCGCGTTGGGGTGGCAAAGGCGGTCAATACTTTGGCCTAATTCAATTCGGGCCAAATGAACGCGCACAGTTTGGCGTAGATACTAAAAACCCATCTGAGCAAAACCAGATCGACGCTACATTTAAATATTTATCAGCTCGAGGTTATAAACCTGGCATGCCGCTGGTTGATCTTTATTCGACCATCAATGCAGGTTCACCTGGTCATTATAACGCCAGCGATGGAAATGGCACAGTTGCTTCTCACGTTGCAAAGATGATGGGTCAGCCTATTCCGGCTGCTTCGACACCAACTGCACAATCTGCACCGGCAACTGTTCAGCAAACTCAGACTGCACAGCCAAAGACGATTGAAGATTTATTGAACGCGCCGCAGACGCAGCAATTAGCTGCTGGCCTGCTTGGAAACACCCAACAACAAGCACAACTTGCTCAGCAGCAGAATGATGATTTTGCCAGAGCAATGAATGATTATCATAGCCGTCAGCATATAGCATCTATGCAGGGCTTATTAGGGGGACAATAAAATGAACTTTGCTAGAGATATATTACCTCTCCTAATAGCTGGCGGCGGCATGGCTGCAGTAGCTAAGTCAGGACTGCTTGGTGGCAATAATCCGCTATCTGAAAAAGAGCTAGCTTCTAATAATCAGATTTGGGATCGCTTAGGCAGAGGCGCGTCAGCATCACCGAATGCAATGGGACCAGCTGCACCAAAAGCAGCTAACCCATTAGCTGGATCAGCGCCAATCCCAAATGCAATGCCATCTATGGCAAATCCTGCTCATGCTTTTCATATGCCAGACCAATTACAAGGTGGCCAACAACCATCTCTTTTAGCTGCAGGCGCTGGCCCACAACCAATGATGGCGCAAGAGTGGGCTTATCCTAATTCAATGCATGCTCTGATGAGAGGTCAGCAACCTCCGTCAATGGCTTTCTCAACTGATCAGCAGCAACCACAGCAATGGGCTAATCCAGCCACCATCAATTATGGACTTCTCGGCAATTCTCGGGGTGTAGCCTAATGGATCTCACAGACTTTCAGCGCCGTCTTTTAGGCTTTCCTGCTCAGATGTTTGGTGGCGCTCCTGGCCAGCCAATCCAAGGCCAGGATGTTAATACCGCGACATTAGCGGCTCCAACCGCCGACCAGGTGCAGCAACAAGATATGCAGCAGGCTGGCATGCAGCGGTTAGGTCAACTTGGCATGCTGTTAATGGCCGCTGGCCAGAGAATGACCCCACGAGAAAGAGCAACGATACTAGCTCAGGCTCCGCAATATATGGATGGTGTCCAGCGCGATGCAATGACGGCTGCACAAGCTCGATTGATGAACATGCAGGGCCGCGTTGCTCAGGATGAGCTAACCAGAACTGAAGCTCTGAGACAAAAATTTAATGATCCAAATTATCTTAAAACGATCGGTTTAACACCAGAACAAGCGCAAGCACTCGGGCCTTCTGGCATTCAAAAACTGCTTGAAAACCAAGCTATGGCTAATACGCCTGACAATGTTTTAGATCGTCAGGTTAAACAAGCACAGCTGCAAAAGCTTTTAACGCCAGATGTTGAAAAACCAATGCTTGTTGACATGCCAGATGGCAGCAAAGGCTGGTCGCGTCCTGGTAGTAATGAGATCACACCGATTGCTAACTCCGGTAAGCCTTTAACGGATCAGCAAACACAAGATCAAGCAAATGCTGCTCTATTCTCTTCCAGAATGCAGCAGGCTGATAAAATCATCAATGATCCAAACATTAATCGCTCTGGTATGGGTATATCTGGCGTTATGAATAGAGCTAACGCATCTATTCCAATAATTGGTAATGCGTTTGTTGATAAAGAATATCAGCAATTAGATCAGGCTAAGCGTAACTTTATTAACGCTGTGATGCGTCGAGAGAGTGGCGCAAAAATTGATCCTACAGAATTTGAAAACGCAAATATCCAGTATTTCCCGCAAGTGGGTGATAGCGCTGAAGTGATGAAACAAAAAGAAGCAAACAGAAAAACAGCTATTCAAGGCATTTATAACGCAACTTCATCTCAATATCGCAAAAACAATCCAATGCCCGAAGACGCAGCGCAAAACGATGTCACAGAAATTAATGGCGTGAAAATCAGAAGGATTAACTGATGCCTACTTTTCAGCTGCCTGGCCCAGACGGTGGGATGTATGAAGTAGAAGCTCCAGATGCAAGAATAGCCTATAATGCTTTGCATTCCTCGTCTGCTACATCCAACAAAGCGCCAGATGCATCTGAGCCTATGGACGCTGCGCATAACCAAGCAAGAGCATGGCTAGACGCTCATCCAGAAGCACAACATGGTTATGGCAATAGCCTTGCTCGTAAAGCTGTGCAGGGCATGACCCTTGGCTGGGGTGATGAAGCGCTTGCTGGCATTGGAGCCGTTAGAGATTATTTCAAACATGGCCAAAAAAGCCTTGGCGATTATTATAATCTCGAAAAGGCCCTGCAGGATGAGCAACTAAAAGACGCTAGCCGAAAGACCGGTGTATTTGGAACAGCTGCAGAGATTGGTGGTAGCTTTCTACCAGGTGCGGCTATATCGAAAGGCGTTGGCGCTTTATCCAAATTAGCTTTTCCAGCATCTAACCCAGCCGCTTTAGCTGCAGAAGCCCTACCCGCTGCCAGAGGCAATTTGCCAGCCGTTTTAAACGCCGCTGAGAGCAACTTGCCAGCTGTAGCTACATTACAACCAGCGGCATCTACAGCCGTTCAAAGAGGCGTTTCTGCGCTTCCTAGAGCTATGGTTGAAGGTGGCATTGCCGGCGGCATTCAAGCAACCGGAGATGATAGCAACGCGACTTATGGCGGCTTGCTCGGCGCTGCAGGCGGTGGTTTAGGCTATGGTCTTGGCAAAGGATTAGAGAGACTAGCAAAAGCTACAAATACCGCGCCTAGAGTTGCTCAAGCTGCAAGCACAGATGATATTAAAGGCGCTGCACAGGCGGCGTATAATAGATTTACAGATGCTGGTGGTTTGTTCACTCAAGAAGGGCTGAATGATCTAGCTGGATCGGTTAGAAATCGCCTAGCCGATATGGGCTGGCAACCTGAGCTGGCTCCAAAGGTAAATGCTTTTAATCGCGCATTGGAAAGAGCAAGGGTTGGATCTGGCGTTCCAACTGGCGCAGCTGGCCTTAATCAAACTGCGACACCAGCGCAAATACTCAATTTGCGTAAAATTGCAGGCAAGATCAGCAATAGCAACGATGCAACTGAAAGCGCTTATGGTCAGGCCCTAAAGGAAGAGGTTGATAATTTCCTTGCTACGCCAAAAGAAGGAAATTTTGCCGGCGCACCAGGCGTAGATCAAGGTCAGCTTGCCAATGACCTTGCTGAAGCTAATCGCCTTTGGACGCAATACGCCAAAGCTGATGCAGTCGATGAAGGCTTACGCAAAGCAGAGTTAAGAGCCGCATCTACCTATTCCGGGGGCAATGAAAATAATGCCATGCGCCAAGAGTTGCGCCGCATTTATGAAAAACGTGGCCCTGAGAATTTTACGCCTGACGAACGCGCTGCATTTGAGACGGCCATTCGTGGCGGTCAAATGGAAAACATTGCTCGCATGCTTGGAAAGTTAGCGCCAAGCCGTGGCGGTCTGTCTACCTGGGCAAACATTGGTGCCGGCGCTAGCACTGGTGGCGCGACATTACCAATTACTGCATTAGCGGAAGGCGCTAAGGTTATTGGAGATCGCGCTACAAGAAGAAACCTGGAAGAAGTATCCAGAGTAATTCGAGGCGGTGGATCACGCCGAAGCGTAAATGTCGCTCCAAGTCAGCTTGAATTGTTAATGCGTCAGTTATCGCCATCTCTTGCTGCTCCTGCTGGTGCCGCAACTGTTAGGGGGCTTTTATGATGATATATTTTCTATTCTTCCTGACCTTACCTTTGACGATCTCTATGATGGCTTGTTCAGCTATCAGATCTTATGTGCGTGCAAAGAGGTGACTTAATCATTTCTGCACATAACAGCAGCAATTAAGGTTACGCTGCTATCCTAGGCGTTAGACGCCGCAATCCATAGGAAATGATGAAATATTGGAACCTCCGCTTTGCGGGGGCGTTGGCGCTTGCGTTATTCGCAACGCCTGCTTTCGCATCCGTAGATCCAGTGTCGGATCTTTTCGACGGTTTATTTGATCAAGAACCAGTTCAAGTTCAACAAACCACTTGGCGCAAGCATGGGCACCGTATCCACATAGATACCAATTCCAGCGTCAACCAAATGATTGCCGAGCATGTATCAGCTCGCATTGGTTCGCATTGGGTAGATACAGCAATCCAGATCGCTCGCATCGAGAGCGGCGGTAATTGCTCAGCAATGAATAGATCCGGCGCGACCGGAATATTCCAAGTCATAAACCCACAGCGCTTTGGCATTTCTCGCGCAGCTGCTCGGACATGTTCCGGCGGCATTGAGGCAGGCGTTTCTCACATGCAAGCCTGCATAGCCAAAGGCGCACACACACACGCTCAAATGTTGAGATGTCATAACAGCGGCTCTCCGTATGGAAGGGTTGAGCGCGCCTATCGGAGATACGTTTAATGTCACAGTGGCCTCTGCAAAGCGAATGCTTGGCAAAGTTTGGAAACCCATATGCACCAGGTTGGGGAAACACGCACATCGTTCATGTGCAATGCCCTTGGCAGCTTTATATGGGGCCGCTGCATATTCCCTACATCAAGATCAATAAGATTGCTGCAGATAGCTTGAAGCGCGTTTTGGATAACGTCTGGAACGACTGCGACAAAGATCTAGACAAGATCAAAGCAATTCATGCTGATCAGTTCAGCGGTGATTGGGTAATACGCCAGGCGCGAGGTCTGAAAATGATCTCTATGCACAGCTATGGCTTAGCGATCGACTTTGATGCACCGAATAATCGCCTCGGTAGCACAAAGCATTTCTTCGATAAGAAAAACCCATTGATTGCTGCATTCCTCGAGGAAGGCTGGGTGTCTGGAATTGATTGGAAACGACCGGATGCCATGCATGTGCAGGCAGCGAGGGTTGGATGATCCGCGAGCTAATTCACTCACTAATAACGCTGCTCATAATGGTTTGTTTGCTGTTTGGTGTGGCGTTTTTAACCGCATGCACGCCAGTGAAATACATCACTGACTGCACGTTTATTCAACCTGACAACTGTAACTAGGAGATACAAATGAACGCTGTAATGCCTTGGGTTATTGCTCGCTTGAAAGAAGGCTCAACATGGGGCGGTATTGGTAAGCTGATTGCTGGTCTAGCATTCCTGCCACATGCAGCTGAAATTGGTGCGCTTATTCCAACTGTAGGCGTGTTGGTTACTGGCATCATTCAGATCTTCATTCCTGAGCAGAAATGATTTCCCTCATCCTGTCAATTATCAGCGGCCTATTTAGCGCCGCTGGTAAGCTCTTTGAATTTATGTATGCGCAAAAACTCGTTGATGCTGGCAAAACAGCTCAACAGTTAGAAGATTTTAAAGGTCAGGTTGATGCAGCAAAGAAGGCAGTTTTACTTCGTGAAAAGGCTCGTCGCGCTGCTGAGCTTGATCCTGCTGGCGTCATGTCAGACGACGAGTTTGTCAGACCCGACGATAAATAGTCTCGCATTTTGTGATGCCGCACGCCCAATTTACTGGTCGAAGCGTGATACTCCAAAAACAGTAGAGCAAATCAAAGAGCATAATGCGGTTGGACGCATATGTGGCTGGGGGAAAAAATGATGAAAAGCAATGATAGTTTCTTTAGCCACGCTATGGAAGCAATCGACGTTGTTTTTACGACAGCTGGAGAAAAAACATCTGCAGCTGTTAGCGTTGCAATGATTAGCACACCGGTTTGGAAAGTATGGTTACAAAACATATCTGAGACAGCTGCTTTAATTGCCCCATTGTTGGGTTGCCTGTTTCTAGGTCTGCAAATTTTGTTGAAGATCCTTGAAATAAGCTCCAGGGGGAAATGATGTCTCAGGTTCCAGGTAAAAGCCAACTGGATCAACGAGAATTAGAAAAAAGCAAACAAGCACTAGACGCCACCGGCAACATCACCAAAGCTGCAGAACTGCTAGGCATATCCCGAAGAGCCTTGCAGCATAGATTGAGATACATCAATCAAGCTTCGCAGAATAAATTTACTGCGCCAGAATTGCCATCCTCACTCCCATCCATCGAAGAACTATTAGAAGCTCGAACAGCCCAAGGCGAGAGATCGAGAGCTGCAGATGAAGCGCGCCACCTCATTCCTATTCAAGTCAATATTGATGGGCCTTTTGGCCTTATGGTTTTCGGTGATCCTCATGTGGATGACGATGGTTGCAACATGCGCCTTTTGCGGCACCACGTTGAACTCGCCAAGCACCCCTCAATTGTCTCCGGCCACATCGGTGACGTTGCCAATTTTTGGGTTGGTCGGCTTGCGCGGTTATATGCACATCAATCCACCAGTGTTCACGAAGCCATCATGCTGGCCGAATGGTTGCTTACTCAGCATGAAAACCTTTTCTGCGTCTTAGGTAATCACGACAGCTGGCAAGGCGGTGGATTAGAAAATCCGATCAACTGGATACTGCGTCACGCAGGAACAGTGACTGAAGATGCCGGCGTTCGTATTGCATTACAATCACCATGCGGAACAGTCACACGCGTTAATGCCAGGCATGATTTTCCTGGTCGATCGCAATACAACATCAACCACGGTATGCGGCGCGAGCTAGCATTTGGACACCGAGATCACATCCTGGTCAGCGGTCATTTGCACAGCGGTGGAGATCAAGGCCTTTGCCACGACGGTGATGGCATGGTCAGCCAGCTCGTCAGGGTCAGTGGCTACAAGCAAGTAGATCATTACGCTCGAGTGCTAAATTTCCCGCCTCAGAAAATACACCCATCAGCTTTGATAATAATTAATCCAGAAGAACCAGAAACCAGTAGAGCAAGGGCTTGGTGCGCTCCTACTGTAGAGATCGGCGTAAAACTTTTGGACGCAATACGAGCAGATTATGAGGCAAATAATGAAGTTAGAAGAGAACAGCCTAGTTCAAGGAATAAAAACAGCTCTAATACAAAAAAACATAAATAAAGATGCTGCATTAACTGACGCAGCCGCTTGGATCGCAGAACTTTCTCTCCAGGTTCAAAAGGCAGACAAACAAGTATCAGCCGGCTACTGCCGCCGAGACACATCCCACCTCACTTATCTTCACCCACACATCACCGCGACGGCTCCAGCAATCGTGGATGACGGCTCTTGGATCGCAACCGGCAGGGAATAATCCCATGATCGACGATGATGATACTGATGAAGATTACGCACCAGATTGGCTTGATGAATTGCCATTAGATCCCGTTGCCGCTCGAGCAGAAGCCTTTTGGAAAGGCATAGCTCTTCTTGTCCACATTCAAGATGCAGAGCTACGTCGTGAGGGTCTGATGATGTTGGGCGCCATCCGTAGGAGCTTTAAAACGCTTCCTTCCGGCGACCTGGCAAGCATTACAGGCGGCAAGCCTAATTAAAAAAACAGTGAGAACAGAGGGTGAAAATCGTTATCTTTTGTTCTCATTATTCCACCGATTTTCCACCATTTTACTTTCCAAAAAGGTGGATGTTCTTGCGCTGTTCTGCGTTTCACAATTTTAATTTGTGATAGCTAAGTATTGAATTTATTTGGTTTTATCTGGTGGGCGGCACAGGGATTGAACCTGTGACCCCTCCCGTGTGAAGAATGAAGACACTTTTACAAGTATCTGAAATTAAACAATTCCAGCCGTCAATAATTTTGTTACACCGATTTTACACCAATGTTGATATTCGGCAACATATCAGCCCTGCGAGCTTCCTCGCTTTGAACTGCGTGTTCATAAAACGCAGCCGCCTGACGCGATTTCCAAGCGCCCGTAGCCACTAGACCAGTGGTATCTAATCCAGCATATCGGCGCATAGAAGCTGCCCAGCTGTGACGGAAAGCGTGAAAGGCCACACCCTCCGGAATTATTACCCCAGACGCCTGGCAAGCTGCATCTAGCCATTGATACAGCCGGCCATTTTTCGTGAACCGGAATATCTTTCCTTTTCGATCCATACCCCTTGGATGCATAGCCAAAGCTGACACTAATGTCGGCGGCAAATGAACCAGGCGCGGATCACCATTTTTAGTATCATCTATGCGCAGCCAGCTTTCTTGCAGATTAAGGTTCTCAATCTGAGCATTCAGAGCCTCGTTTAACCTGGTTCCAGTGTAAAACAGGAACGCAAGAAACAATCCAAACTCTTTATTTCTTTCGGATGCTTTATCCACCAGACGGCCAACCTGGTCGGGCGTCATCCAGAAAAGGCGACGTTTGCCATTTGCTCCAGCTGGTCGAGAAATTTGTTCCTTAACGCCAGCCATTTTTAAAATCGCTGATACGATTGTATAGACTTGACGGTTTTTAGTAGCTGGTGATGCTAATGGGTATAATTTAGATGCAGCTTTATCGACGGCATCCTGGTCAATTAAAGACAGCGGCGTTTCTTTAAAATAATCCGATAACTTATAAACAAAACGATCGTCTTTTCCTGACTTAATATATTTTAGCGCTGCATCAGCGAATGTTGGCCCTGTCGGTTTGGAAAAGGCTCCACATTCGATTTGTTCTTTGATTGACGCGAGGACTTTTGCTGCTGTCTTTTTATCTGTAACTCCCGTAGTTCTGTTAATGCGCTCCCCGAGGTAGACGCCTCTAATCGACCAGTTCGGGCTTTTGTCTTTTCTCGGCGGGTAAAGTTTGAGTGACATCTCGGTAAATCCTCAATCAAAAGCGCATAATCATGTTCGGTAAAAACT
>Ga0213922_1001071_pt1 | contig 10801 bp, 12 predicted proteins | sample McNCre2917MG_FD_165060 | JGI IMG/M metagenome (GOLD analysis project Ga0213922, IMG submission 165060) | Freshwater microbial communities from McNutts Creek, Athens, Georgia, United States - 29-17 MG | ecosystem: Environmental > Aquatic > Freshwater > Creek | place: USA: Georgia | collected... | reverse complement strand
ATCTTGCCACTTGCAATGGACTCATGTTTGTGCGCTTGATCGTTGCCTTGGCTTGTCCCGCAAAGGTCTGAATCATCGTTATTTGAGTTGGAGAGGCTTTGCCATACATGGGCATCAAACGCTCTGCCAAACACCATCTGAGAGCCATTGAATAGCCTTGTGGGAGGAATAAATCCTCATACATGGATTCATAACGGCTGAACAATGTATTTGCAAACAAATGCAATTCACCCTGTGCAGGGCTTGGCCAAATAAACAAATTACCAGAATCTGAGTTTGGATTGAAATACAAAGCTTTTGGCCACGGGCCGTTCAGCGTTTTCAGACCAATCATTTCATAGTCTTGCAACGCCAAAATGGACATTGGGTAGTCCAAACCACCGCCTGTGATCGGTTGGCCGTTGGCAGTAGTGTTAACCCTAACAAACGCTGAATCAATGTTTAGAGGCTTTTGGTAGTAAGCCGTGATTGTTGTGGAGGCTACTGTTTGGGAAATGTTCAACTCATAAGTGCCTGCGTAATTGACATTACCGCCTGCGCCTGTAAGAGTTTGAGTGATCTTTGTGCCTGCCGTAATGCCTGTACCGCTTAGTGTTTGACCTTGGGCAATAGCGCCTGAATTGATGCCTGTGACAGTCAAAACATTGCCAGATATTGAGCCGACAAATGACGCACCAATAAAGTTAGGCGTTGAGGGATTTGGGCCAATTGTGTATTGGGTTTGGCCAGCAATCACAGGACAAATGATCTCTGTGACATTAAAAACCATCTGATTTTCGTTTGACCATTGGTCAATCAGATCGTTCATCATCTCAAACGCATCTTTGGCAGCGTCTGGGGTTGGAGTCTCTCCCGCCTCAAGCGCACCAATGTCTTTTAAGGCTCGGGAAATAATATCGTAAGGAACTGTCATGTAATCTCCAAAGCAAACACTTGTGGTTTCCAAGGAGGCACAACAGATTTCGACTTATTGAGAAGCGCCAATTGTTCCTCTAGGCGAGATTTTATAACATTTACCCCGTCTTTCATAGCCTCATTTTCTATCCATTGTGCAACCATTTCCTCGGTCACATCGGCATAAGGCACAGTCAGCTTGGGATTGGCAAACCACCAATTGCCCTCAGTTGAAACTTCATTCTGTTCATCAGATAAAGTCACATGGTATTTGGCATGGGTGATGACCTCATCTTCTGATGAAACCTCACTAATTTCCCATTTGTAGTTCATTTTGTCACCATTAGAAATAGATTGAACCAGAGGAAGTCCACTTGTATGTGCGATAACCACCCGACACAGTAATTGTGGGTGAGCCAGTTGTGGATGTGGCTGCTGGGTAAGTGTCAGGATAACGAATGATTACAACGCCAGAGCCACCATTGCCTGCGTTGCTTCCACCGCCAGAGCCGCCACCGCCACCGCCTGTGTTAGTAGTGCCATTAGTGCCACCAGTGGAGTTATCAGAACCCGCACCGCCTCCACCAGAACCACCTGTTCCGCCAGTTCCTGTGCCGTAATAGCCACCGCCACCACCGCCACCATAAGTTGTGGAACTGCCAGAAATTGAGGATGTGTAACCCGCACCACCCGCACCGCTTTGGCTTGCGCTTACAGGAACACCACCAACCGCAGTAGCACCGCCACCGCCTCCAGTTGGACTATTTTGGTATGTTGCAGAGCCATTACCGCCAGAATTACCTTGTGATGGTGATGTAGAGGGCGTATTACCCGCACCGCCATAAGTTTGACCATAAGCAGTTAAGTACATACCCGCACCACCGCCTGAACCGCCTGGCAAACCATCGCCTCGGTCTGTCACGATGGGTGAGTCAAATCCACCACCTCCACCACCGCCTGCTGATGTTATGTTGTCAAACTTGGAGTCTGCACCATTAACACCCTTAAATGTGTCTCTAGTGCCACCGCTTCCAATTGTCACCGCCACAAAAGGCGATGATGGGATGTAGTTGCTTCCATAACGCACACCGCCTGCGCCACCACCGCCATGAAAACCGCCACCACCCGCACCGACTACCAAGTAATCAAGTGGGTATAAGGCTTTTCCAACAGCAAAGAAGTTAGGTGCGGCAAACATTATGGTGTGTATCCTTGTGAGGCAGAACCATACCAATTTGTGCCATCAGACACAAATGTAAAAATGTCCATCTTTCCCGCTGTGGCCGTTACTGTTGGCGAACCACCAGCGTTCCATTTGACACTTGTAAATGTAGCCGTTCCGTTACCAGTTGTGGCAGCTTGTTTAAGCAACAACATAAAAGACTTGCCAGAACCGACCGATGGCATGGTAAATGTGCAAGCAGTTGATGCGGTCAAAGTGGCTGTAAGCACAGTTCCGCTTGTCAATGACAAAGTGCTTGCCGTGGTCACAGTACCAATATTTACTTGTGTTTCCACATAATTGGTGACTGTTGGGTTGCTCAAAGTCTTGTTTGACAGGGTGTCAGAAGTTGCTCTGGCTACCAAAGTGTCAGACGCTGCGGGAACATTTAAATCAAAGGTTGAAGCTGTATTTGGGCCAACTAAATTGACTTGACCGCCCAAAGTCGCTTGCATTACTAATTGGCTCATTTTCTTTCCTTAATTAAATTTAGACAGTTTCAAGCAAAACCCAAGTTAGGGTCGCTTCGTCCCAAGCGTATCGTTTGCCATCATCAGGATAGGCAACAGGCGAATCCCAAAGACAAGTTTGCTCATTCAATGTCCAACTTGCAAATGGTTTTGGAGGAATAAACGCATCACGGCTTGAGTCGTATGTAAATCCAACACCTGCATAGTTTTTACGCAAAGGTGTACCACCATTTGCATGAACGCCACCATGTGTGTTGTAAGAAGTCTGCACCCAACCAGTACCAAACAAGCCTGTGTCAATCACATCTTGTTCGGCCACAATGACTTGGGTGACGATGCCGTTTTCTACTTTTGCAAAATGACTCATGTTAGTCCTTAGAATGTAATTGATCCAGAAGAAGTCCATGAATAAACACGATAACCTCCAGAGACTGTAATTGTTGGTGAACCAGTTGTTGCGGTTGCTGCTGTATATGTATCTGGATATCTAATAATAACTATACCTGAGCCTCCAGCACCACCTGCACCTGATGAAATAGCACCTCTTGAACCACCACCTCCACCAGTGTTAGCAGTACCATTACCAGGCGCAGTATTGTAAGAGCCTGCACCGCCACCACCAGTACCGCCAGCGCCACCAACTCCACCACCACTATAGTTAGCGCCACCACCGCCACCACCTGCGTAATATGTAGCAGAACCTGAAATTGATGAAGAAACACCTATACCGCCAGCACCGCCATTTGATCCTGAACAAGCATTACCTACAGCTCCAGCACCACCGCCACCAGGTGAAGCTGAGCCTGTGCCGTTGTAATCACCACCAGCATAACCTTGGCCACTAGTACCCGCACCGCCAGTACCATTTGATGAGCCATATCCCCTTGCGCCTGAACCTGATCCACCAGCAATACCATTATCATTAGATGATCCATAACCTTGCGCTCTACCACCACCAGTTGAAGTAATAGAGCTAAATGCTGAATCATTACCATTAGTTGAATTGTTTGTGTTTTGGGGAGAACCTGTACCACCTGCTCCAACAGTAACTGTAATGGCTGAACCAGATGTAACAGAAAATCCTGTAGCAGTTCTTAAACCTCCAGCACCTGCACCACCTGAAATATAATTACCACCACCACCACCACCAGCGACTACCAAATATTCAACTGTTGATGGGGCAATAAGTTGAGTAGGCCAATTACCCGCACCTTTAGCTTGTAATTGCTGAGTTAATGTAAAAATTCCTGAGTATTGAGCCATAGTTTCCTCAGAAAGTTATTGAACCAGAAGAAGTGAATTTGTAAATTACATACGAACCGCTTGTGGTTACAGTAGGCGAACCAGTTGTTGATGATGCAGTTGTCGTACTGCGAATAATTACAACCCCAGAACCACCAGCGCCACCTGTATTAGGAGGAATATTAAAGTTACCACCGCCACCACCGCCAGTATTTGCTGTGCCAGCGTTTGATGTGCCACTTGCTACACCAGAGCCACCGCCTCCATTACCACCTGTGCCTTGTGTGACTGATGCACAACCGCCACCGCCACCAGCATAATAAACAGAAGTTCCTGTAATAGAAGAAGCTAAACCAACTCCACCATTACCACCGACAGAAACAGTAGCGCCATTTGATCCAACAGCACCAGCGCCACCACCACCACCGCCTGGCGACCCACCCACCCCGTTGTCAAAGCCAGTGCCACCATTATTTCCTTGACCTGAAGTTCCTGCACCAGCTGTGCCTGCACCTGCTCCAGATCGAACACCTCCACCACCACCAGAACCACCACTTAAACCATTTTTTAATGATGTAGTTGTGGAATAACCACCAGCGCCACCACCTCCAATAGCACTTGTAGATATAGCACTAAACGAAGAATTTGTGCCACTAGATGATTGTCCGTCAGTTGTAGAACCTGCACCGCCAGCACCAACAGTAACAGTGTAGGTTACTCTATTACTGATGATTAAATCATTTGCAGTAATAAATCCACCAGCGCCACCACCGCCTACTGAGCCACCACCACCACCACCCACAACAAGGTAGTCAACATAGGGTACTAATGGATTAAAAGTAGCCGTTACAAAGCCACCTAAATACCGATTAGACATTAGGAAATATCCTCGTAGCTAACAGTAAATGTCAATTTACTTGCAGTACCAGAAGTTATTGATATTGATGTTCCTTCTTGCAAGTAAAACATGGTTGTTTTATCGCTAATAATCAATGAAGCATTTGCGGGAACTGAAATTGTTGATGCAATTGGGTACGCTGTACCGCCAGAGGGTGCAGAGCCTTGAGCCACCGCACCATTTGTGTAAATAGAAACAGTTGCATTAATGGTTGCTGTGCCATCAGTATTGGCCACCATAATCTGATTGATTTTGTAAACATGGCCAGAAGATGCAGCATTGGCCAACAACACCACCGCAGTTGTTCCTGATGGTGTGTAGTAAGTTGTTGTGCCGTATGCGCTAGATGCGCCAAGAATGTTTGGGTTTGCCATGTTTGTTCCTTACAAACCAAATATCAAAGAAATTGCAGTCGATTTGGCTTGAGTTAAGCCACCACCAGAAGATGCTTGCCATGAAGCGGTTGTTCCATTAGAAGTCAGAACATAACCATTTGCACCAATTCCAAGCCTTGTGGCGCTATTTGTGCCATTACCAAGAATCAAGTCACCAGTTGTCGTGATTGGTGACAAAGCATTAAAAGCCGCTGATGCTGTGGTTTGACCAGTACCGCCATTAGCAACAGGCAAAGCCGTACCGCTGTAAGAAATGGCCAAAGTGCCTGATGTGGTAATTGGTGAACCGCTGATAGACAAAAATGATGGCACAGTAGCCGCCACCGATGTAACAGTTCCCGATCCACCACCGCCACCACTTGCATTAATAGTTTGGTTTGGCCATGTGCCTGTAATGGTCACATTTGTGCCAGCCACCAACGATGGGCTTGAAGTACCAGTTCCACCATAAGCCACGGCCAACGCATTTGTGGGGGTCAATGTGCTGACAGTCAATGTGCCTGTTGATGGCACAAAGCTGAACTTTGTTGACGATGTGGTCGCAGGGTTGTTGCCTGTGGATGCCGCAGACAGGACTGGATACCAAGTTGATGACGATGTAGTGTTATCCGTAATGGCCACATTTGTCGCATTTGTGGCCGTTGTTGCAGTCGTTGCAGTTGAGGCATTACCACTCAAAGAACCCACAAAAGTGGTTGATGTGACAGAACTTAAACCCGCCAAAGTAGTCGCTGACGAACCCAAGCTAATGGCCGTTGAGCCGACAGTAATGCTTGAGTTAACCAAGGCTGAGTTTGGAATGCTTGTCAGGCTTGCACCAGAACCGCTAAACCCTGTGGCCGTTAAAACGCCTGTGGAGGGGTTAAATTGGTACTTTGTTGAACTGGTGTACTCAGTTGTCAGGTTGCCCGATGTGGCCGCAGCAAACAACGGATAACGGGTCGCATTGGTTGTTGTGTCATCAGTAACAGTCGCATAAGCCGTTGGAGTTGTCCAAGTCGGTGTGCCTGTGCCGTTAGAAGTCAGAACTTGGCCAGTTGTGCCAACAGAAGTAAATGCGTAAGCAGAGCCACTACCATAGGCAACAGCACCAGCAGTAGGAGTAGCCGTTCCATTTGTGCCTCCCTGTGCTATTGCAATCTGTCCAATAATGTAACCAGTATCAATCGACTGATTCATTGGGTTGATGTAGAGCTTGCCGTTATTGTTGTTTGAATAAAGACAGACACCCATGTGAACCGCATAATTGGGTGTGCTTGGCTCAGTTTGAGTCAATGCGCCAGGCGTTGTGGCCGACAAATAGATGGGGTTGCCAGCCGTTAAAGTGCTTGTGTCAAGCCCTGTAACTGTGCCTTGCGTAACGATCCATCCGTTTGTGTTGTTTGCAATGTCTTGATTGGCCACACCAATAACTTGTGATGTGGTGTAAGCATTTGCTTGGGCAAGAATAATGTTGCCAACTTGACCAGTTGAGCCAGAAATATAAACAACTTGGCCCTTCAAAATGGTTGAACCAGTTGAGTTTCTTGCTTGTTGTTGCAGTTCCTGACCAATATGAACAATGTTATTGGTCGTGTTGTTGTAATAGGCTAAGGCATAACTGGCAGAGTCATACCAAAGGCGACCCGCAACATAAGTCGGTGCAGTTGTGCCAGTAAAGTCCAAATAAGGCGATGAATTACCAACCACACCACCCGAAATTGTCGGTGTTGTCAGCAAAGGACTTGTGGCCAATGCCACCACAGTACCAGTTCCCGATGTGCTGTAAGACGTTCCCCAAGCCGTTCCTGTTGAATTGGGTATTCCAGAACTGGGATAAACCATTGGCGAGGAATTGGTGATCGTCACGGCAGCAGAGCCGTTGTAACTTGTCCCAGATAATCCCGATCCAATGGTCAAAGAAAACAGATTTGACCCCAATGACACGCCAGAAATCGTGCTGTTTTGCAGTTGGGCATTCGTAATCGTGCCACTCAAATCCGTTGTTGGGATGGTTGAGGAAGCCGTAAACGCTGAAGTGCCAGAACCCTTGACATAGCCTGTCAAAGTGGTTGCACCAGTGCCACCATAAGCCACGCCAATCGTTGAGGCGTTCCATGTGCCTGCGGTCAGCGTCCCAACGCCAGTAATTCCTGTGTATGAGCCAGAGATTCGGGCTGTATCAATCGTGCCAGAAGTGATCTGCGAGGCCGCTATTGCAATGTCTGAGGCGCTTAAAACAGTCAGTTGACCTTGGGCATTAACTGTGGCGGTCAGAGTCTTAGAAGCTGATCCATACGCACCCGCAGTCACGCCTGTGTTGGTGATGCTGAATGTGTTTGAGGCAAGTGTCAGTCCTGTGCCTGCGTAATATGAACCAGAACCCGAAAACTGCACAAAAGTGATGGGCGTGACATTGATTGTGCCTGTGTCGGCAGATGTTGACACCCAACTTGTGTTGAGATTGACGCTACCATACAAAATGACTGTGTAAGCGCCTGGCACTTCTGACCATACATCCATGTCGGTTGATCGAGTCCAACCAGTTGTAGATGCGATGTAAATGCCGTTTTCTGCTTGTGCTGTCTGATTTTTGACCAACACACGATCACCCGCAAGGGTTGTGTATGTGTCAATGGTTTGCAGACCAGAAAGCGTAATATTTGCGGTTGTTGCACATTTAACCGCTTGTTTTGGGTTTAAACCCTGTGCAATTGAGTCAACATACAGCTTGTTTGCAATATCTGTGTTGGCAGTTGGCGATGTTGTTACACGGCCAGTTGTCGTTGTGAAATCGGTAAACGCACCAGTTGAGGGTGTTGTAGCACCGATTGTCGTGCTATCAATTGTGCTGTCAGTAATGTGCAACCCAGATTGGTCTGGATTTACAGTTGCATAAAATGGCTGACCCTGCCCGATAAATGTATTGAACGAATTATCAAGATTAAACAGTGCCTGAACTGGCAGAATGTTTTGATCCGTTGTCTTGGCAGGGTCAGACATAGCGCCTCTTATGATTGGTCAGCGGTAGCAGTCACATAAACGATGGATGGGCCAGTGGCTGATCCAATCATTCGGACATAAAAAGGCGTTGTAGGCACAGCCAACACGATAGGTGCTGTCATGTTAGCAGGCAATACAAAATCGCCTGTGTTAGAACCGCTGACTGGAAACACCGCAGCGCCCACGTTAGCATCGCCAACTTTCACCGCAACAAGCGTAGAGCCTGAATTGAGGAAAGAAGCGTAGTTAACTTGGTCATTGGTGTTGTCATCAATCATCACGGCAGCAGTAGAAGTCGCACCCACCGAAATGGCGTTGGTGACTCCAGCAGATCGTAAAACCGATGTATTAGCCATGATTAGACAGCCGTAACAGGCAATGGGCCTTCAGCACGAACGATCTGCAAAGTGTAAACACCCGCAGTTGGAACAACGCCAGCAGCAGTCAAATTGCCAAACTGAATGGTCAAAACACCAGCGGTCAAACAATCAGCTTCGCAAATAACGATGCCAGCGATCTGTGAGCCATTAAGACCAATCACGCTAACAATGTCGGTTGTTTGGAGGCCAGGCACGTTAAAAGTTTGTGCTGCTGTGGTGTTTGCCGCAACGCTGACTGGTGTCAGGCTTGGGGCAATGTAAAAAGTGCTTATCGCATTGCCACGGGCAATAGTGGTAGAGGGCATGATGATTCCTTTTCAAGAATAAATAAATTGTAACTTCAAATAAAGAAAAAGCCACCCCTTTGACAGAGTGGCTTTGTTCCTTTTTATCCCCGATTAAAACTCGGAGAAGTCGTAACCATAAACGAAAACGTCAACAGTACCGCCAGAGACGGCTGTGCCAACTTTTACATAAAGGGTTTGTGCTGACAAGTTCACATTCTTAGTTGCGGACACAACAGTTGAGTTGGTCACATAAGCTGAAGAAGTGTTGCCTGTCAAAGCAGCGTTGGTAACGATCTCTGTACCAGTACCGCCTGGTGCTGTCCAGATGGCCAAAGCACCGCTAGAAACGTCAGTATTGGCGTTTGTAATGGCAACATTGGTCACGGCATAGCTTGCAGTGTTGTTGACAGGAATTGTTACAGATGAGTCACCAGTTTGATTGATAGGCACTGCTTTGGCAGTAGCCAACAAACGGATGGCTTGGTTGGTAGCCAGATTCGAGGGGTGAATCGTGACTGTACTTGCTGGTCCTGGATTAGCCATGATAGGTTTTCCTTAAAAAAATGTTAATTAAGCTGCAACACGGCAGGCCAATTCGGGATACAGAGGCGCCCAACCATATAGAACGTCCAAACGTGTAGGAATGGAGTCATTGTTGATGGTGTACTGACGCACAACACGCATTGACAAACCGATTTCCTTGTCGCTTGCACGACCAGCAAAATGCACACCTTCAGGCAATTCCAGATCGGCTACTGCCAATGTGAAAGCATTGCGGTGCATGATGATGTTCTGTGGAGAAACAACACCAGTGCTGTTGAACTGAGTCACTGCGGCAGAGCTAGAAGTTGTCGGAATAGACACGTTCTGGAACTGACCAGCGGTGATGATAGCGGGGCTAACAGTCACAGAAACAGAAGAACCAGAAGCAACGGAAGCAGCAGCCTTCACAACGAAATTGCGAAGTTTGTTAGTGCCGTAGGCTTGACGATTCTGTGGGTTGACTGCGTAAACGCCAGCGATCTGAATGGTGTCGCCAGCATTCAAGTTCAAAGTGCCAGTGTTAGCAGCGGTCAATGTGATGGTGCTTGAAGATGCCCAACCAGAAGTCAGGAAGCCAGAAGCGGTTGTGGTGTTAACAGAAGCGGTAACAGTAGTTGTTGAGTTCGAGCCAAATGTCTGGCTCACAACGTTCTGATCCATCTTCCAGTTCATACCAGCAGAGTCACGGCCCATCAAACCTTTGCGGTATTGCTCACCGATTGCCTCTTGGGGAACGAACAAACCTTTCAGGCTGTCCACGATGGTTGCGCTTGTGAAAGGCTCAACGATACATGAACGGCGGCCATCACGGGGTGCGCCTTCAGAGTCAAGATAAGCACCAGCTGTCAAATAAGTGATCAAGCCAGTTGGGGGTGTGCCAGCAGTACCAACGATATTGGCAGTGTTGAGAGTGGCCATGGCCATACCATCACGATCAATCTTGTTGGCGATAGCTGCAATAGCAGGCTTCAAAACACGATCACTGAACATGTCAAGGCTCAGAGCCAAGTCTTGTGTGGTGAATTGTGTGTCAACGTGGAATTGAGTGCTGAGAGTAACGGGGACAGAAGTCTCGTTGAAATCTTCAACATTCAATGCAGGGCCAGTAGTACCAATGAAACGGCCAGGTCTACGGACGTTTACAGTGTTACCGATTTTTGCGCCTACGACTGCGAATTGGTCGTCATAGTTGCGGTCAACTTCCGATGTGAAAGTCAGTTCATTCTCCAAGACCATCAACGCTTCGTTGGTGATCTTGCTAATCGTCAATAAATTGTTTGACATTTTTTAACTCCAAAAAGATTAGGTTTACCGAATTTTTCCCGACTTGCGTGCGGCCTTCCAAGCCTGATAAGTGCCATGCCAATTTCCATCGGTCGATAACGGAATATCAGGTTGTCCTTGCCCACCACGAATCGGTTGAATCGGTGCTGGTGCTTTACTTCTTACAACAGGGGCTGTCTGCTTAATCTCAGGCTTTGCCTCAAA
>Ga0213922_1001070_pt1 | contig 10816 bp, 23 predicted proteins | sample McNCre2917MG_FD_165060 | JGI IMG/M metagenome (GOLD analysis project Ga0213922, IMG submission 165060) | Freshwater microbial communities from McNutts Creek, Athens, Georgia, United States - 29-17 MG | ecosystem: Environmental > Aquatic > Freshwater > Creek | place: USA: Georgia | collected... | reverse complement strand
TTTCTCGTCTGGGGTGGGTGTGCTTGCTCAATATGGTGGATATTGTGTTTTATCTAAATCGTGTGAAAGACGAGGATTATTTCTTGTTGCAAGGGATACATTCCACGAAGTTCAACAAACTGCTACTGCTATGGCTGGGACGCTTAAATAATGAGAGAGAATACACTTAACGAATTGCAGGGTGTATCTATTCTTACCAAAGAGTTTTTTAATAAACTTATCAGAAGGATTGAATGCACAAAGCCTCTTGCTGGTTCTGGAATTGCAATCAAACAAGAAGAGAATGGAATTGCTATTTCTATTGATGGAATTGGTGGTGGGCTAGGTGGATATTCAGCCAAAACCCTAAATGTATGTTCAAATGGAGTTCCGGCCACAATCACGGTTCTTGCTAGATAATTGAAATTGACACAAGAGGACACTTAAATGGCTCAAAGTTTAGACATCTACATTGACACAACCAATGGAAATCTTGTTGCCGCTGGCTCGGCTAGGACTGGTGTGTTGCCAGCCCTTACTCGCAACGATTCCTATAACCTTCGAGTTCGCCTACAAGAGAGAGATGCTAATGGGCTTTTAAGGGATTTGAATTTAACTGGTTCTTCTATTAAGTTGGGAATAGGCGGGATTGATGCCGACCCAACGGACGGACAATTTAAACTAATTCTCAATAGCGTAACATCAAACGCTATTTCTTTTAACGCAACAACCACTCAAGTCTATAATGCTATTTCTGGAATTGCTGGTGCTGGTGTTGGCGTATCGACTTATGGAAATGAAAACTATGCTTATTTAATCACTTCTGCAACGGCTAATACAGCTATGTCGTTTGGAGGTTCCGCTTTTACTCTTTTTCCAGCCAGTTCAGTTCTTGTAGGCACACGAAGATTCCCAGCTTCCTCGGTTGCCGCACAGCAAGTTGTTCGCTTGGTTCGTAACCCTGCCGTCTATTCAGATACATTCACAACTTCGCCCACTTCTGGAGTTGTATCATTAACCAAACTCCAAGATGGTTCTTCCACAAAGAACGAAATCTACAACCTTGCAATCGGCCCAGACGCAGAGGGTGGCTCTCTTGTTCTTAATTATGGTGCTAATTCAACAACTGCTATTCCAATAGGCTCAAATGCAACCAGTTTTGCTCAAGCCTTGAGTGCTGTAACTGGTATTGGTAGCGGTAACATAAGCGTTGATATTGGAAACAATGCTGGCAACTACTCTATTTCTTTTGTTCGTGACCTTGGCCTAACCAATATCACTACTGCTCTAACACTTGATGCAAGCGGGGTTATCTTTGGGAGCTTCTTGCAAACAACGGTGACTATGGCAACTGCGGAATTGGATGAGCTATTTGCCGAAGCAGGTGCAGATACAATCACCCCAAAGATTGAGGTTGAGCTAACACAGAATGGAACGCCCAAGACGGTTCTTCAAACCGATGTAACGGTTCGCCGTGATTTAATTACAACCGGTAGCGTAGTACCAGCGGCACAAGCCAGTTACTACACAAAAGCAGAAACGAATAGTTTGTTTATTCAGAATTCAACTACCGGTATAAATTCTGAGGATAGAACCTTGAATGGTTCAAGCGAACTTATTTCAATAGATTGGCAGAATAAAGTACTATATGATTCTGGCTATAATACAGTTCTTGACTTCTCTAATGGAGTAAAACTTGATGCGTTCCTTGGATTTTACGGAACAACTCCAACCGCAAAGCCGTCTGGAACAAACATTGTTTCTGGCCTTACAAATCTTGGCCTTCTTTCCTACACCCAGCCAACTGCGGTTAATATTGTCTCTGGACTTATCAATACTGGGCTAATCGCAAGCGGAGTTACTTACGGAGTTCTTCCACAATCTCCTTATACCGTCACAACACTTGCCTCGGTCACTTTTGGAGCAGTAGCTGGAAACGATCAGCATTATCGAGATGTAGTGGTTACTGGTGCGGCAGTAAATGATATTGTTTTGATTGGATTGCCATCGGCAATTTCAGCGGGGGCAATTATTCAAGGCGTGGTTTATAAGGCCAACACAGTCTGCTTATCTTGTGTAAATGCAGATAGCGTTTCTATTGATGTAAATACCGCCACCTACCGAATCACCGTCATCGGCTATTAACTAGGGGCAGATGCCCTAAAGAAATCCTATGGGTAAAGTTATTTATCCAAATTATTTTCCTTATTTATGTGAAGAGCCATACGGATATTCTTCACTTAATGGAAGCTTGAATGGATTTATGAGGGCATATTGGAGAGTAAAAACTTGGAAAGTTACAGCAACTTTAACTGGATACACAAATCCAGATGGCTCAATTATTTCGCCGGGGCCGGGTAATTATGTTTTCAGATACAAGTGGGATGCGGAAACCGAAGAAGATTTAGTATGCAGAAGGCAATTTGAGTTAATATCTGGGGCAGATTGGAATGAAAATACTTTTTATTTTTCTTGGGCTTTGCAATCAAGAAATAGTTATGAGCCAGCGTTTTATCTCTTAATGCGTCCCGGTGATGACGGGGCTGATGCAGAAATTTCAAATAATCCGTATGCAACTGGAAATTTAGTTACGACAAACTTTGATAATTTTGGCAACGACAATATGTCTCTTACATATTATTCAGCAAGTCAGGGTAGGTGGGGAGCTATTACACTTAATGTGCAAGCTGAAAACTATTGGTCTTATGGTGGAACTTACAATACGCAAACTGGACAGCCTCTATGAGTTGTAATTTATGCCAAAAAGCCAATGGGCTTGCTGGCTCTATGGTGAATTGGACAAAGGCTGGAATGCCCCTTACTACACCAGACACACTTCAGAACCGCTTAACCACTTGTGATGCTTGCGATTTATATAAAAAACCAATTTGCTCAAAGTGTGGATGCCTTGTTTTTGTAAAGGCCAGACTGCAAACCAGCCAATGCCCCGAGGGTAAGTGGTAGGCTTTGACACTACCCCTTTACTTATGAATCAAATCTTAACCTTTGTTCAGTCTCAAGATGTGTTTGCTTGGGTGGGTGCTTTGGTTGCCCTATTATCTGCCGTGATTGCGATTGCCTCTTTGATTCCCGGTGATGAGCCAGAAGCAACCTTGCAGAAGGTTGTTGATTTCTTGTCCAAGTTCTCACGGAAATAAAAGATGTGGGAGGCCATTCTCGCCTCGCTCGCTGGTCTAATTGGGATTATCTCTTGGTGGACAAAGAACCGAGCCAAGACTAGGAAAGAACGAGACGATGAAGAGATTGCTTACAATAGGCGTTTGCGGGATTCAGAAGTGGACGCTTGGATTCATCGTAGGTAGTTTCCTTTGTGGGTGTGCAACCACCCGCCCCTACGACATTGGCGAAGTCCCGAACCAAGATTCAATTACCGACTTCATTATGCGGTGGGACAAGCTCGATAGAAACAAAGCAAACCCAGAAGAATACAGACAGCTTTTTGGGCAAAGTCTCAAAACAATATCTCGACTTGTGGAGGAAAATGAACGACTCCGCAAGAGGCTTGACCAGTAATGACGATTCGGGAGGCGGTGGAAAGGTCAAGAAGCCACATAGAAAAGTGTGAGCCTAGTTTCGGCAAGCGGGTGGCGGCTTGGTACTCGGAGTTAATGTCCAAAAAGATTCCAGTTTTGATTTACTGCTCAATTAGAACCCCTCAAGAGCAAGAGGAGCTATATGCTCAAGGACGGACAAAGGCAGGGAGAAAAGTCACAAACGCTCGTGGAATACCCCCACAATCGCTCCACATTGACCTTGGCGTAGGGTCACACGCCATTGACTATGTTCCCCTAGCCCGCACTCCTAGTGGCGATCTAGTGGCCTCTTGGGAAGATGACCAGACCTATTCTATTTGCCAGAAAATTGCAGAGAAACACCAGCTTCGACATCTCGACTGGGAACAGCCCCACCTTGAGGATGCAAACATTTCTGGATGGCGTGAGTTGGTGTCTCCACAAAAACAAGAAGTGAATAATCAAAAAGTTTCTCTAGTCAGTAAGCGTCCGTGGTCTAGCAGATAAAAGGATGACATCACAGCAGGGAGTGGAAAAAACCCAAAAACATTTTACAAAAAAACACGAACTTCATATGACTACCCTGCAAATGGCGGCGGTCGAGTCGATGGAAAAGAAATATAAGCGAGGAGTTGAGGAACACCAAGGAACGAAGTTATGGGAGATGCCAGCGGTCAGACTCGTTGAAAATGCGATTGAGGAAGCAACTGACCAGCTAACCTATTTACTCACGCTTCGCTCTCAAATGCACATAGTTATGGAATTAGCTAGGGATGGATGCACAGACGAGACATTGACAAATCCTAGAGCTAGAGAGTGTTGCAATCTTATTTACACAACGCTAACTGGACAAACTAAACCTCCTCTATGAAGCCAATTAAGTTTATCGCTTGTGGTGATATACACGGCGATGAACAAGATGCTCCCTCGGTAAAGGCTTTACTTGCTTTCACGAAAGAATACCAACCCGATCTAGTGGTTTGCATCGGCGACCTATGGGATTTTAGAGCGATAAGAAAAGGGGCTGGAGATGAGGAGCAAGCGTCTAGTTTGCAGAAGGATTGGGATTGTGGGGAAGAGTTCTTGCGAGAGTTCTTTAAGTTCGGGGATGAGAGAATCTTTTTAAGGGGCAACCACGATGAACGCATTTTCGATATGGCCAGGAACAGCCGAAGCGGTGTGGCTCGTGATTATGCAAACGATGGGATTGAGAATATCGAATTGATAATGAAGGAGACAAAGGCGAGGATGTTTCCCTATGATTCAGTTGGTGGAATCTATAAGTGCGGGAATCTTTCATTTGTTCACGGCTACGGCCACGCTATGCACAGCGGGAAACAACACGCCGATGCTTACGGAGATGTTATTTTTGGGCATACCCACGCCATTGATTATTTCCGTAGCGTCTCCATCGACCCTCGCACCGGGTATAACATTGGGTGCTTGTGCAACAAAACCCCCGAATACAATCGAGGCCAGTTGCGTAGGCTACGATGGCAACACGGCTGGGCTTATGGGGCAATCTATTCAGACAAGACACACGATGTTTTTCAAGCAAGGCAGAGAGGCAACAAGTTCCACCTTCCGACAAACATAAAATCGTTTTGATATGAAATCACGAAATCCTTGGCAAGAACTTTTAGTCACAGCAATTCGCACGAAAGTTGCACCGCCACGGCCAGAAGGATTTTATACAAGAGAAGAGATTGCAAAAAAGTGTGGTCTAAAATTAAACACAGCAACTCGTCATCTTGATGCTCTATGCAAACAAAAGAAAGTAGAGATGATTCGGCAAATGTGCGTGATTGAAACAAAGAGTGGGTCGATGCTACGAAAGCTGAAAATGTTTAAGATTGTTGGGAAAAAATAAACTTGTATTATTTGTTTGGTTATGAGACTTGTTTGGGATGAACTGCATTTGCCCACATTGTAAAAAAGAAATCCCAGCATCTAGTTTTACTGGACAGATTGGGAAAATTAAAACCGAAGCCAAAAGACTTGCCTCTATTGTAAATGGCAAAAAGGGTGGCAGACCAAAAGCAAGAAAGCTATTGGACTCTACTTTGAACAAGAGTATTTAACTGAATATCAACAACTTACAGATAATTGTTAAAATAGAATAAAAAAAGACTAGACAAGTTAAACAAGGTTGGTAAGGTAATCGTATGAACAAAATCCTAGTAGCTTACATAGTTGGGCTGATTGTTGGTGCTGGTTCAGCCCTATTCATAGTTAATGAATTATTAAAATAATGAAATCCTTAATCCCCTTACCAGCAAGGCCAGATGGTTCAGCCGTTCCAGCATCAGACGAGGTGTATGCAAAAGATTCTGCTATTGAGGGCAAGCTAAACGGATGGCGTGGTTTGTTTAATCAAAAGACTGGCATTGGCTATAATCGCCACGGAAAGATTGCATCCAATCATAATTTAATGGTTGAGCGTCTTTCTAATGCTGGGATTAAAGCCCCCTATATTGATTGCGAGATAATGGGACAACGCACAAGGACTGGAAAGGGAACAATCGTAGTGATGGACGCTTTTGACCCAGAAAACCCAAAGCCTTATGTAGAACGGATGAAAGAAATAGAGCATCTTGAAGCCGTAACTTTTGATGTTCAAGATAACAAACTTCTTCGTTTTGTTCGCCTAGCTCATTCTAAAATCAATTCAATTTGGGAAGAAATGAACTATCAAAATAATAGGGCTGGCGAAGTGGTTTGGGAGGGTTTTGTGATGAAAGACCTTGGCAAATATCCTTTTATTACCAATCCTAAATACATATCCCCAGAGTGGCAAAAGCAGAGGATACGCTGGTGATCTTTGTTGTTTTGGTAATTGTTGGCCTACTAATTTGCAGGGGGCTTTGCCTTTTGGCAAATCATATTGACCAACAAAATTATGAAAAGCGTAGATTTTATTTATTGGTAGCTCAAGACCTAGATCGTATGGATAAGATTATTCGAGAGAATAAAAAATTGGTGTCCAAACAACCAGAGCTAGTTTTACCTACAAAGAATTGGGTGGGGAGAAACTAGAATGAGGCTTACCCCATCAGCCAAGTTTGAGCTTCTTTGGAGAAGCCTTGGGGGTGGGGAGCTAAAGAAGGAGCATAAGTTTGCGGAGGGCAGAAGGTTTCGATTCGATTACTATGTGGACTTTTTAACCTCTAGCATCGCTATCGAACTTGAGGGCGGAGTGTGGAGCAGGGGTAGGCATACAAGACCCTCCGGGTTCTTGAACGATATGGAGAAATACAATCTTGCCGCTTCGATGGGCATCCTAGTTTTCCGTGTCCCATCCCACGACATAAGCACCAAGTGGCTTTCCCCAATAATCAAAACCATTAACGAAAGGATTACCAAATGAGTGAAGAACTACCTACATTCTGGTATGAAGAACCAGCCAATAAAAAGCTACCAAATGAAACCACAGATGAATGGGTAGTAAGAGTGTTTGGAGCTTTCCCAGATACCGAGTTCGACCAGCGTAATGACTTTAGGTGTTTGAACTTACCCACAACCGCAAAAGAAAATGCCGAAGGTTTTGGCATATTCGATTACGGACAAGATAAACAATAAAAAATAGGAGAAACAACCAATGAATGAACTAGCAGTAACCAACGGAAACGGAGTCTCAACCCACATTCGCCAAGCAACTGATGTGGCTGGGGCTTGTCGTGCCATCGTAAAAGAAACTTGCCAACGCATAGGCCAGAAGGACTATGTGCGAGTTGAAGGCTGGCAAGCAATCGCAGTCGCTCACGGATGCGTTGCAAGTGCAAGAGATGTTGAGAGACTAGAGGACGGCTATCGTTGCATCGGTGAAGTCAAGCGTATGGATAATGGGCAAGTCATATCGAGTGCCGAGGGGTTCTTGGGTGATGACGAGCCTATGTGGGCTAATCGTCCAACTTACGCCAAGCGAGCGATGTGCCAGACCAGAGCAATTAGCAGGGCTTGTCGCTCTGCCTTTGCCCATATCGTAGTCCTAATCGACAAGAGCCTATCGACAACCCCAGCCGAGGAAGTTCCTCACGGCGGGTTCGAGGACTTAAACACGGACAAGTACGAGTCAGCACCCAAGCCAGTAAAGCTCGACACGGTTAAGTCTGACTCGATTAGCAAAGCAGACCTAGCCGACATCACGGCCAAGCTCAACGGAGTTGCGGTCAAGACCAATGGCGGTGAGCCTAGAGATATGGAGTTGAAGTTTGGCAAACACAAAGGTTCAACGCTACGACAGATCGCCACTTTCGGAGATAAGGGCTTGGACTACTTGGAGTGGTTGTCGAAGCAAGACCTCAAACCCGGAGCAGACGGCAAGCCATACAAGAACGACATCATCCGCAACGAAATCATAGCGGAGATTCTTGCGGAAGCAGACTCGATACAGAAAGGAAATCCCAACGATGAAATCCCATTCTGACCAAGTGCAAGACATCATTAACGATGCGATGAGAAAGGCCGCCACTCTCGAAAGGGAGAGGTGTGCCGAGCTGGTACAACGACTATCAGATGGAACGGAAGATCAAGTGATAAAAGAAATCCTCAACGAAGTGGTGACAGCTATTCGGAGGCTTTCAGATGTCCGTTGATGTTGAAGTTCCAGACACGAAATGGTCAATGATTGAGTGGCATACAACCAAGGAGAAACCCAAAAAAGATGAAAGAATACTTATGGAGTCTGGCGGTGTGGTCTTTAGCGGTAGGTATCTCGATGATCGCTTTGTGTGTGCGTTTGGCGAGGTACTTAAAAAAGATATTCGGCTTTGGTCAAGCTGGCCGACTGCACCCAAATGGTGACTTTCCTTTCATCCATAGGGAAAGTTTTGTGGGACTTATTCCTAATAGGTTTAGGGTGCTTGTCTCTCTATCTAACCATTCTGTTTGTGAGCGGCATATTATGGGATTTAGGAAAAGACATAATCGAAAGGATTAAAAAGAAATGAGCGTTAAAAGATTAAAACTTGTGGACGAGTTTCACGCAATCGTATCGAGGAGATTGAAGGAATTGTTTAAGGACTTCGACCACGCCAAGCGTGAGAACTATAAAGACATAATCAGTCACCTCGACTACTCGCATCGTATCACTAAAGAACTATTGGAGAGAGCCAAGCGATATCAAAAAAGGGACAAGGAGGCCAAGAAGTGAAAAAAGTATATTGTGTAATGGAGGGGCCTGATTTCCCAGAAGGTGCACCTAATGGAATTTTTGAAAGCCTAGATGAAGCAATAAATTTTATTAATAATGTTGTTGAAATAGACTTTCCAAGCGGATGGAAAGGTAGCACTTGCATTTATCGTTATACTTTAGGTGAAAATGGATATGAAGTAATATTCAATAATTTGGGTGATGTAATACAATGAGTCGGGATTCTTTCTGGTTTCCATTTGAACCAAACAGGTGGCTTTCCAATGAGAAACTTTCCCTTGTTAGCCTTGAGGCAAGGGGGCTTTGGATTCACTTGGTATGCTTAATGTATAAGGCCAACAGCAATGGAAGCTTGGTCATTGGTGGCAACATCCCAAGCAAAGAACAGATCAGCAGAATGGTTGGCCAAGAGGCTGGGCATCTTGTTGATGAGCTACAAAAGGCTGGTGTCTTTGAGCTTAAAGATGGAGCCATTCACCATCAAGGAGTTGCACAAGGATTAAATAAAATCAATTCAAAGATGGAGGCTTATAGGCGTAGAGATGGAGCAAAGATGGTTGATGTATCAATCAAAGATGAGTCATCTATTGCTCAAAGATGGGGGGAGAATAAGAATAAGAGTAAGAGGATAGATAATACACATACAAGGACGCAGTTGCGTCCTATGCGTGCGGAATGGATTGCTTATGCAAGAGAGATCGGGTGGTCGGGTGCAGATGTCGAAGGAGCTTTTGATTATTACGAAAGCAACGGCTGGAAGGTAGGAGGAAAAGCCCCGGTAAAAGATTGGAAAGCGTGTGCTAGAAATTGTCAGCGGAGAAGCAACCAACAACCAACCAAAGGAAACCAACCAATGAAAAAACCAATCAAATCGGGGTGCGAATCACCACCAACCTATAAATTAGCTGGATTCAACACTCATAGCGACTGGGTAGAAGCGGGGTGTCCGTGAACTATCCTCAAGAGATGGTTTTAGCCGCCACAATTCACCGGGTGAAGATGTGCGAGGACAAATTAAGGGAGTTTGAGCAAATGGTAAGCACACTCACCGCCACAATGGCTCAAAATCGAGCAGAATTGGCCTCACAAGGGCTTGAAAAGCTCGTAATGGGTGTAACTACCCCCCTAGACATCCCAAAAGAGCTTATTCCGACTCGTGGAAAGGATGGAGCAAGGCGAAATCGTGAATACTCCACAGTTAAGAAGCGATGGACGCTCTGGAAGCACCAACTCGATAGCGGAATGTCTATGAGCGAGCTTGCAAGAGCTTGGGGAGTCCACCGAACAACCATAATGAACGCCAAGAGCCGTAACTTTGCCGTTCGCAAGGCTAAAGGAGGTTCAAGATGATTGCGATGGTCGAAGCAGAGCAGTTTGAGTTGCCTTTTATGAGGACAACGCATCCCCAAAAGACGGAAGGCCACGATCAGAACGCTCGCATCCTAGCACACTTGCAGTCTGGCAGAACGCTAACGGCTTTGGAGGCGTTGGAATGGTTCAAGTGCTTCCGACTGGCAAGCCGAGTTTGTGATTTGCGGAAGGCTGGTTACGATGTGCAGAAGCGAACAGTCAAAACCAACAGCGGCAAAAACATCGCCCAGTACTATTTGGCATAATGTCGAATAACCCAAAACTACCCCTTGCCTCAATAAAAACTCAAAGTAAGTTGCAAACTCAATGAACGAAGCCTACACAACCCCAGAGGCCAAGGCCAACGGCATACTTTCTGACCGCTATCCCGGTAAGGAACTGGAAAAGCTCTACGCAACGACTCGCAACCAAGCGACCATTGATATGTTGAGGGATGCCGTGTTCACACTTATCACCAATGAGATTCCGACTTGCACGATTGCTGAAGTGCTAAAGAAAACCCACGGGGCAATCCAGTACCACCTTCGATATTTAGAGGGCAAGGGCAAGATCAAAAGACCGAACAAGCGATGCCATTGGACGGAGGTAAAGTGTGAATGAAAAGCCAACCCATCTCGACTTGTTCAGCGGAATCGGAGGATTCGCTCTTGCCGCTGGATGGGCTGGATTTGAAACCGTTGGATTCTGTGAAATCGAACCCTACTGCCAAGCCGTCCTTAAAAAGCATTGGCCGCAAGTCCCAATTCACACGGACATCAGAGAACTGCGGGGGGGGGGCAAA
>Ga0213922_1001069_pt1 | contig 10828 bp, 12 predicted proteins | sample McNCre2917MG_FD_165060 | JGI IMG/M metagenome (GOLD analysis project Ga0213922, IMG submission 165060) | Freshwater microbial communities from McNutts Creek, Athens, Georgia, United States - 29-17 MG | ecosystem: Environmental > Aquatic > Freshwater > Creek | place: USA: Georgia | collected... | reverse complement strand
AAGCAAGTCAACCTCCCGCTGTGTGGTCGCACCATCCCCGTGATTGCTGACGAGTATGTCGACAAAGAATTCGGCACTGGCGTGGTCAAGGTCACGCCTGCGCACGACACCAACGACTACCAAGTGGGCCAGCGCCACAAGCTGGACATGATCTGCGTGCTCAACTTGGACGCAACGATCAACCACAACGCGCCCGAAAAATACCGAGGCCTCGACCGCTTCGTGGCCCGCAAGGCCGTGGTGGCCGACCTCGAAGCTGCAGGCGTTTTGGTTGAGGTGAAGAAGCACAAGCTGATGGTGCCGCGCTGCGCCCGCACGGGGCAAGTGATCGAGCCCATGCTGACCGACCAATGGTTTGTCGCGATGAACCAAGTGGGCAAAGGCGACGCCACCGGCAAGAGCATTGCGCAAAAAGCCATCGATGCCGTGCAAACCGGCCAAGTGAGCTTTGTGCCCGAGAACTGGGTGAACACCTACAACCAGTGGATGAACAACATCCAAGACTGGTGTATCTCGCGCCAACTCTGGTGGGGCCATCAAATTCCAGCTTGGTACGACGAAGACGGCAACGTGTATGTAGCGCGTGATGAAGCCGAGGCGCAGGCCAAAGCGCCGGGCAAGACGCTCAAGCGCGACGAAGACGTGCTGGACACTTGGTATTCCAGTGCGCTGGTCCCCTTCTCTACGCTCGGCTGGGCCGCTGGTTCCGAGGGCGTGGGCACTGGGGATGGGCGCGGCGACATTCTGAGCGAAGCGAAGAGGAGCAAGACCGTCTCCAGTGCTCACGACCTCGGAACCAGTCCGAGCCAACACAGCGACTACGACTTGTATCTGCCGTCTTCTGTACTGGTCACCGGCTACGACATCATCTTCTTCTGGGTCGCTCGCATGATCATGATGACGACCCACTTCACCGGTCGCGTGCCGTTCAAGCACGTGTACATCCACGGCTTGGTGCTCGACGCACAAGGCAAGAAGATGAGCAAGTCTGAAGGCAACGTGCTTGACCCTGTCGACTTGATCGATGGCATCACGCTGGAGCCTTTGCTTGAGAAGCGCACCCAAGGTTTGCGCAAGCCTGAGACTGCGCCCAAAGTGCGCAAGCAAACCGAAAAAGAATTCCCAGAAGGCATTCCGGCCTACGGCGCAGACGCATTGCGCTTCACGTTTGCGGCACTGGCCACGCTGGGCCGCAGCATCAACTTTGACAGCAAGCGCTGCGAGGGCTACCGCAACTTCTGTAACAAGCTGTGGAACGCCACGCGTTTTGTGCTGATGAACTGCGAAGGCCAAGACTGCGGCCTGAAAGAACACACCAAAGAAGAATGTGCCGTCGGCGGCCCATCACACGGTTACCTGAGCTTCAGCCAAGCCGACCGCTGGATTGTTTCCAAGCTGCAACGCGTGGAAGCCGACGTGGCCAAAGGCTTTGCCGAATACCGCTTGGACAACGTGGCCAACACAATTTACGACTTTGTGTGGAACGAGTTCTGCGATTGGTATTTGGAAATTGCCAAGGTGCAAATCAATGTGGGCGACGACTCGCAAAAGCGTGCGACGCGTCGCACCTTGATTCGCACGTTGGAAACCATCCTGCGTTTGGCGCACCCCATCACCCCCTTCATCACCGAAGAGCTGTGGCAAACCGTGGCCGTGGTGGCGGGTCGCAAAGCAGCTGACGATGCCTCTGCGTCCATCAGCATTGCGGCTTACCCCGTGAGCCAACCTGAACGCATCGACGAGCAAGCCGAAGCCTATGTGGCACGCGTCAAATCCTTGGTCGATGCTTGCCGCAACTTGCGCGGTGAGATGGGCGTGTCGCCCGCCACACGCATGCCCTTGTTTGCGCTCGCGGGCAGCGCCGAAGAGCACACCTTCATGCAAAGCGTCGCCCCTGTGTTGCAAGCCTTGGCCAAGCTCAGCGAAGTCAAAGTGTTTGACGACGAAGCCGCTTGGTCTGCTGCCGCGCAAGCCGCACCTGTGGCCGTGATTGGCGAGCTGCGTGTGTGCTTGTTCATCGAAGTGGATGTGGCCGCCGAGAAGATTCGCTTGGGCAAAGAAGTCGAGCGCTTGCAAAACGAAATTGAAAAAGCAGGCTCTAAGTTGAAGAACGAAGCCTTTGTGGCCAAAGCACCACCAGCTGTCATCGAAGAGGCCAAGAAACGCGTGGCTGACTTCACTGCCACGTTGACCAAGGTGCAGGAGCAGCTTGTCAAACTGCAGAAATAAAGCCTCGATAAACTTGGCAAAACTATTAAGTTCTCACGTATGACCAAAGCTCTCACCAAAGCCGTTTTCCCCGTCGCAGGCATGGGCACCCGCTTCTTGCCCGCCACCAAAGCCAGCCCCAAAGAAATGCTGACCGTGGTGGACAAACCGCTCATCCAATACGCGGTGGAAGAGGCTTACGAAGCCGGGATTCGTGAAATGATTTTTGTAACAGGCCGCAGCAAGCGCGCCATCGAAGACCACTTCGACATGGCCTACGAGTTGGAAACCGAACTCGAAGCCGCAGGCAAACAAGCCTTGCTCGACATCGTGCGCAGCGTGCAACCTGACGACATGCAATGCGTTTACGTGCGTCAAGCACGCGCACTGGGTCTGGGCCACGCTGTGTTGTGCGCTGAGCACTTGGTGGGTGATGAACCTTTCGCCGTCTTGTTGGCTGACGACTTGATGCGCGGCAAAGCGGGCGGCCCCGGTGTGTTGAAGCAAATGGCGGATGTGTTTGCAAGCACCCAATCTTCTGTGTTGGCCGTGCAGGAAGTTCCGTTAGAACACGTTCATCGCTACGGCGTGGTGGCAGGCAAAGACATTGGCAATGGGTTGGTCGACATTCAGCAAATGGTCGAGAAACCCAAAGCCGAAGTCGCCCCCTCACGCACCACCGTGGCGGGCCGCTACATCTTGACCCCTGCGGTGTTTGAGCGCATCCGCGCAGGCGGGCGTGGCGTGCAAGGCGAGATTCAACTCACCGACGGCATTGCAGGCTTGTTGGCCACGGAGAAAGTGTTGGCCTATTCGTATGAAGGCAAGCGCTATGACTGCGGCAGCAAAGTGGGCTTTTTGCAAGCCAGCGTCGAGCTGGCCTTGGAGCACGCTGAAGTGGGTGCAGAGTTCCGCGACTACTTAAAGCAACTCAACGTCGCTTAATTTTTAACGTCGCTTCAAGATGTGAACAAAGTCGCTGCCCTCGGTGGTCTGCGACAACAGTTCATTGCCAGTCTGCTTGGCAAAGGCAGCAAAGTCTCGCACAGAGCCCGTGTCGGTAGACACCACTTTCAGCACCTGACCACTCGTCATCGTGGTCAGCGCTTTTTTGGCTTTCAAGATCGGCAGCGGGCAGTTGAGTCCGCGTGTGTCAATTTCTACATCGAAGTTCATGCGGGAAACACTCCTGTCGACAAGTAGCGATCACCTCGGTCGCACACGATGAAGGCGATCGTGGCGTTTTCGACCTGTTGCGCAATTTGCATCGCCACCCAGCACGCACCCGCAGCAGAAATGCCGCCAAAGATACCCTCTTCGCGCGCCAAGCGGCGGCACATGTCTTCCGCGTCGTCTTGGCTCACGTAGACCAATTCGTCCACATGGCTCGCGTCGTAAATCTTAGGCAAGTACTCTTGCGGCCATTTGCGAATACCCGGAATGCGTGAGCCCTCTGAGGGCTGCGCACCGATGATGCGAATGGCGGGGTTCTTCTCTTTCAAATAACGCGACACACCGGTGATGGTGCCTGTGGTGCCCATGGCGCTCACGAAATGCGTGATGCGACCCTGCGTTTGCTCCCACAGCTCAGGGCCTGTGGTCTCATAGTGAATGCGCGGGTTGTCCTCGTTGGCGAACTGATCGAGCATGCGGCCTTTGCCTTCTTTTTGCATGCGCTCGGCCAAATCACGGGCGTATTCCATGCCGCCGCTCTTGGGCGTCAAGATCAATTCGGCACCAAACGCTTTCATGGTTTGCGCGCGTTCAATCGACAAGTCCTCCGGCATGATGAGCACCATGCGGTAGCCCTTGATCGCCGCAGCCATGGCCAACGCAATGCCCGTGTTGCCCGATGTGGCCTCAATCAAGGTGTCGCCCGGTTGGATGTCGCCACGCTCTTGCGCACGTTGAATCATGGACAACGCCGGACGATCCTTCACAGACCCCGCAGGGTTATTGCCTTCGAGCTTGCCCAAAATCACATTGTTGCGCTTGGCATTGTCAGCCGCACCCATGCGTTGCAAGGCCACCAAGGGTGTCTTGCCAATCGCGTCTTCAATCGTGGAATAAATTATTTTTGAACTCATAAGGCATGACTGTGCCATAAGTTTTACCGTCGCCACAAACCCGCATCAATTTGTTCACGCCCCGTTGGGGCACACAAGCAAGAACGCTACCCAATTGGTTCTAGAGCATATTTTGTATTGAGCAAAAAAGGACCTTTTACTAGCATCTCCGCACAAATTTAAATTCTTGGAATTGATGAAGATGTCTAACGCGCCTACTCAGAAAACAGCTCAACACACAAAGGTCAGTGCGTGAGATTCGCCGTCATGACCTCGCTCATCACAAGCGCATTGATCTTCATGACCAGTGCCATTGCGATTGCCGCACTGTCTTGGATTTACGCCGATCTCCCACCGGCCAAAAGATTGCCTGACTCAAAAATTGAGATCAAGTGGGGCGAAGGAAGTTAGCAAAAAAAATCCCCATGTATTGCTACACGGGGATTTCCAGTCTAAGGATGACTGTGTGTTCTGTTCAAACACAGCGCCATGCTAACGAAACAAGCCGAACTTTCACATAGAACATTCGGACTAGAACCAACTGGGTGTCTGAGCATGCCGCCTATGCCCGCCACCCTCTAACTTATAAGAAACATGAAACCCAGTTTTATCATCGTGATGATCATCACTGTTGCCAGCATCTGTGCGACATCCGTGTTGTTTTTAGATGCACCGCCCAAATACACCCAGCAAAAACCGATCGCGCCATCATCCATCGAAATCAAATGGGGGGAAGGCTCCGAAGCGGGCATCCCCAGTTCGGCGATCAACAAATGATTCAGACGCGCTCTGACAGCTTGGCCTCGACCACTGAAATGACTTGCTGAAAACTCACGGGCTTGTGCAGCACAGGGATATTGAGTTTCGAAAAGTAATGGATGTGTGAGGGTGAAGTGTCTGCCGTCACGATCATGGCGGGTATTTCTTCGTTGAAGACCTCTCGCAACTTGCCAATCATCTCGGCACCTGAACTGCTGTTGAGGCGATAGTCACTGATGATGAAATCAATCGAGCTAGCGCCCAATGCGGACATTTGGTCTTCAAATGCCTGTTCGTCCAACGCCACTTTGATCACGATCACACCTCGTGTGGTCAAGGCTTGACAGTACGCCTCCAAAACAATCGGGTCATCCTCAATCACGGCGATGGTTTTTCCAGCCATGGACGTTGCAGCGCTTTTGGGACTGCGGACTGTATTGATGTCTACGTTATGCGCTTCTTCCACCACAGGGTAGCGCGTAGAAATAGTGAAACTTGTCCCCTTTCCCAATTCGGATGAGATCGAAATTTCAGCGCCAATCAGTTTGCACAAGCGACTCACAATCGATAAGCCAAGGCCTAGCCCGTCATGCTGTGCGCGGGTTTTATCCACACGAAAAAACTCTTGAAAAATACGCGCTTGGTCATCTGCCGAAATGCCGCATCCTGTGTCGGTTACGGAAATATTCAGGAAGTCATCTTTGTTGAAAAATTGAACCACGACCTCGCCATGATCGGTGTAATGAATGGCGTTGTTGATGAGGTTCAAAAGCATCTGACTCAACAGCGCATCATCTCCCACCGCATGTTGAGGGTCCACCTCAAATTGAATTTTGAGTTGCTTGTGCAAGGCATGAGGCTTGACAACTTGTTTGAGTGATTCAGCCAGTCGAGAGACTGAAAAGAGTTGGTTGCTGGACTTGAAGCTCAAGCTGTCAAGCTTGCTGATGTTCAGCAACGCTTCAAACATCTCATTGAGCGTGACGACACTGTTTTTGATCTTGCCAATCGTGGCCCTCTCACTGGGAGGAATGACATTCACATCCAACGAATCGAGGTACATGTTGACGGCATACATGGGTTGGCGCAAATCATGGCTGGCAGAAGCCACAAAGTTGGACTTGGCCACGTTGGCCGCAATGGACTGGTCACGCTCGATGGACAACTCTTGATACAGCTTTTCGTTTCGCAATCGCAATCGAACAGACTCCTCAAATGTCTTTGAAAAATTCTTGGCAATCTTGATGACACAGATAAACAAGATAGACAGGCCGATTGCAAATGGCCACGGGAAAATCTCTCTGTTCCACAAGACACTTGAAATTGCGGGAACCAACGTTGGAATGACAAAGCTATAAAACGTGGGCCAGTGCACCGAGTAGCCAAACATGATGTTGAACATGCCACCGGCTGTGACATACAAATAAATCATCCTGTTCATTGAATCGAGATCTGGCACCAACAAGATCCAACCCAGCCCCCAACCAAAACCAATCAAGCCAACTCCCAAGGTCACAACATTCAAATCTCTCTCTGGATTTGAAATTTTTTCTTCCTTGTACTCCAGCTGTGCCGTGGTCCACGTTCGGATGAAGGTGGCGATCGTCATGTAAGTCAACCAAATGGCCAACTTGATCGGATCTGCATCGTCGTAAAAGAGAAGAAGCGCGAAGACAGGCGCCAAGATATTTGTCACAGTCACGGAACGTGCCGTCTTCACAATGTAGGCAGACTTTTGCTTGGCGATCTGAATAGATGAGAAGTCATCGAAATCAATCGCGTGTGTCGATTCAGGCATGAGACGTATCCACTCCAATGAGGAAAGGCTGCTCAGTCGCGCGTAGACCACCGCGCATCTGAGCGAAATAAAACGTCTTAAATTTTCATTCCAAAAATATAAATTTCTAAAACATACCACTAGAACCTTAGCTCTAGCCTCACAAAGAACGGCTCACCCAATTCGCCCCAGACACCAGAAAGACAAGCGGGTAATTCATTCTTCGTACAACCGATTAACTATTGTTTATGAAGACCATCTTGCTTAGGATCAAAGAAAAAACTGATTCTTATGAGAAAAAAAGCACTATTGATAGTGGATGACCATCCTGTGTACAGAGATGCACTGGGTGAAAAATTTAGTGCTGAATTTGCGGAATGGCAACTCCCCGTCAGGCTAGCAGCTGACACCACCGAAGGCCTAGACATCATTCACAGGGCACTTGATTTTGACTGGGTGGTTGTTCTTGACATCTTGCTCCTCGGCTTGAGCGGGGAAGACGCCATCGCGCTATTCAGATCACAACCCCAGGTGACACACGTTGTCGCGATCTCTGGATTAGACGAGAGCGAATGGCGCCAACGGGCAATTGACTCGGGCGCATCCGCTTTCATTTCTAAAAACAACGTCAGCCAATTCATTTGCGATCAAGTCAAAGATTTGATGAACATGCAGGACCAGCCGATGGCCTTAGCGTCTGAGACGTCTTTGGATTTTCGTTTGACGCAACGACAACGCGAGGTGCTGACACTCATCGCAGATGGGCACCCCAATAAAATCATCGCGGACAAACTCGCCATCAGTGAGCAAACCGTGAAAATTCACACCAATCAAATTTTCCGTGAGCTCAAAGTTTTTAACCGAACCCAAGCCGTTCTCAAAGCTCAGAAATTTTTACTTGTCTAAAATTTTCTGATGGTCATTTGAAAAACCATCCCCATGAAAAAACTACCCAAAATTGAATTGCACCAACTCGTCCCCTTTGGATTGGCGATTTCTGCAGTTGGGTTTTGCTTCATGCAAACCGATGCGTTCATGCATGTAGGCGCCATTCTTTTTGCCCTTGGCTTGCTACCTGCTGCGCTGGTCCTGTCCAAGTACAAAGACTAAACAGCATCGTTCAGCTTCCTATTCCCTCCGCACTCAAAACATTGGCAGGTGAATTAGGCGTAACGCGCGAGGCGTTGTATCGCTCAATGGCTGCGCTTCAGTCAGAAAAAATTCTCAAGATAAAAGATGCGCAACTGATACTGATGAAGCGATGAGGACACCGCGGGTGTTTCGCATCTATTTTTAGTTCTAGACCGAATTGTTAATTGTGAAATGTGGCGAAAATTTTTAGCATTTGCGAATGCTGATTAACATCAAACGCGCCAACTTTTTCCTTCTTTGCTGCCTGATCGCCAACGTAGCAACACTCCCTGCGCTCACCGCGCATGCGAATCCCCACGCAACATACGCGCCCACACTTGGCAACGACGACACCACGTTTGTTTTTGCCGCCCGTTGCCCCAATGGCGAACCCTATCGGCTCTCGGCCTATCAAATGGAGATCGATGGTTTAAGCCAATCCTTCTACGACTTCGAAGGACCTGCGGGAAAAGGAACCATCCGAACCAACACTGAGCCTAAAAAAATGGTCACACGCGTCTGTCGCAACTTGGCCGACATTCAGGACGGCTCGAAGTTCGATTAAGTGTGTTTCCTAATTCAAGGCTGAACCACGCATCAACGGTGGGGGCGCTTGGCTGGTGCGCCGGTTGAGGGCATTCTGTTTTCAATGTGTCGAAACGTCACGCGCCCTTTGCTCAGGTCGTAGGGCGACATCTCTACCGTGACTTTGTCGCCAGCCAAAATGCGGATTTTGAATTTACGCATCTTGCCGCCGATGTAGGCCACGATTTGATGGTTGTTCTCGAGTGTGACGCGGTAGCGCATGTCAGGCAACACTTCGTCTACTTTGCCTTGCATTTCAATCAGTTCTTCTTTGGCCATGATGCCTCCTCTATGTTTAAGCGAATGTCTTGGGGTTAATCAACCATTGACGGCCTTGTACGGCCGCGTAGGTCAGGGCGCTGTCGGCAGAGTCAAACTCTGGATGAAAGCTGTAGACCTTGTCGTGTGTTTGAGATTTCTGGCCACGGCGCACCGAGAGCGATGCGATGTAGCGACCGTTCTGACACGAACGCGTCATCGGCGTGATTAAAAATTTGCCCGCAGTGAATGCGGAATTGGTATGTGTTGTCATCAACGAAAAATAAATACGGCCCAAAAGGCCAAGCTGGCGAATAAGCCAGCGCGATGAACTTGCCGAGTTTGTAAAGCGTGACCACCAAAAACCCAGTGAGATAGGTAGGCGGTAGAGGTGTGTGGCGTTGAGGGTGCCACTGCCCAGTCAAACTTAATCACAGGAAAGGTAAGCAATTGCCTGCGATGCCCGCAATTGTAATTCCAATCCACCGGGCGGCTGAGTGCAGCCCTTTTTCATGACGCACATCGCACACACTTAAGTTTCTTGCGTGTGTGCCGATCCTCTTTGGGCAAGCCCCATACGAAACACGCCATGTCCGATCTAACCGTCACCGTCGCACCCGTCACATCTTTGGAAAGAGCCAAGGACAGTACAAATGCGCCGTCAAAAGAACAGACCAACGCCGTAAACCCATCCCGACACGTCATCGCAAGTGAGGACAAGAAGTTCAAGCCAACGTCAGCAACCGATTTGAACTACTCAATTGATCACGAAGACCATGCCCTGCACCTCAAAGTGCAGCGTGCCAACGGCGAGGTGGTTCGGGAGGTGGTGTTCGACAGGATTGACCCTAGCCTGCTCGACGTGAAGAAACTCAAGGGTGTCTTCGTGGATGGCAACTCCTGAGAATTGGGGGTGGCTGCCACGGTAGCCCGCGAAACTCTCATTTTGAAAGTTACACAAAGCAAAACGCACGATGGTTAGATCGTGCTTTCGTTACACATGACTGGATCTGTCCCCAACTAAAAGATACGTAATTTAGATCAGTCTTTCACAACCTTCGCCGTTGTTTTGGCATCGTTGTACATAGCTTCGCCGAATTGCTGACGACCAAAATCTCTCAGCAAAGCTTGAACCTTTTCTGAGGCAAGGTAATCGCCAAACTTCTGTGCGGTTGCGGCACCTTCTGTCGGATCACTCAGATACAACGTGTGATATGGATTAGCCAAGATAGGACCACCGCGAAACAACATCCTCAATTGGGGCATGTTTTTTCTCTCAACGATGAAGGTGCTGGAATCCGTCAAAAAGTAGGCGCCCTCATCGTTTGCACGTTTCATACTGGCGGTCATGAAGTCTTTGGTGATGATCAGCGTGTTGGCATCTGACGTTCTGGCTGCAGCTTTCCAAATTTCATTTTCTTTTTGGTGTGTGCCCGAGTTATCACCGCGTGACACAAACTTGGCCCCTGAATCTTGAATACGTTTAAAAGCATCCGCTGCATCGACTGCGGAAGCAATTTTGGCTGGATCGTTCGCTGGGCCAAGAATCCAAAACTCATTCGAACCGATCAGGTGACGTCCCTTAGCCCAGCCATCAGCCACAGCCTTTCGTTCGGCAGGCGGGGCGTGCGCCAAGACCATGTCAACTTTGCGTTCCTGCAAAAGACGCATCGCTTGACCAGAGCCCGCCTTGTACCAAGTGACGGTTGCATCATGCGTTTTGGCAAAGTCAGTGGCCAAGACTTCAAGCAACCCCAACTCACCCGGGCTACCCGTTGCTAACGAAAATCTATTCGCACCTGTTCCCCAAACGGCATCTGGTTTTGCGGCTGTTTGTCCCATCGTGTTTGTCATCCCCATCGCAAAGAGCAAGGCTGCTACCCATTGCATGACTGATTTGGCGTTCATATTGACCTCAAAAAACCCGTGAGGCTAGTGAGCCTTCAGGGGAGATGCAATATGTTTCGCTGTACATAGGGGCTTGATAAGCCATAAAGCTGAACTAGTTCGTGCCGAATACATAGATTGCCGACGGTCCCGTACC
>Ga0213922_1001065_pt1 | contig 10860 bp, 9 predicted proteins | sample McNCre2917MG_FD_165060 | JGI IMG/M metagenome (GOLD analysis project Ga0213922, IMG submission 165060) | Freshwater microbial communities from McNutts Creek, Athens, Georgia, United States - 29-17 MG | ecosystem: Environmental > Aquatic > Freshwater > Creek | place: USA: Georgia | collected... | reverse complement strand
GATGAAAGACTTGGGTAACTTTTCCTTCAGTGTGTGAATCATTTTTTTCACACTGTCTGCGTGACCATGTGCAATGTCGATGGTGATGTACTCGGGCGTGAGGCCCTCGGCCACCAGTTGGTTCACAGTGTCGTAATCAGGTGCTTTGACGCCCAAAGAAATGGACGCAAAAAGCCCTTTGGCATGCATGTCGCGGACAAATTTGACATTGTCCAAGTCGAAGCGGTGCATGACATAGAAGTAACCGTTTTGCGCCATCCATGCGCAAATCTCTTCGTTCACCACCGTCTTCATGTTGGCCGGTACCACCGGCAGACGGAATTTGCGGCCACCCAGCTCGACGCCGGCGTCGCACTCTGAACGGCTTTCCACGCGGCATTTGCGGGGAAGCAACAAGATGTTGTCGTAATCAAAAATTTCCATTTAACCAAGCTCCAAAAGGATCGTTGAAAGAACGAGTGAGCGCTTGGCTTGGCCGGTTTTGCATGCCGATTTTGGGCAAAAAAAACCGGGCGCAAGAATCTTGGGCCCGGTGGCTGATTCTACCCGTTTTGTTTTGCTTTTTGCCAACAAGGCTTCAGGAGTTTCTACAATTGGGGGATGTATGACCCAACGCCCCTGCTAGACAACCTCAACCCCGAGCAATTGCGGGCCGTGACCTTACCCCCTGAGTCGGCCCTGATCCTGGCGGGCGCTGGTTCTGGCAAAACCCGGGTTTTGACCACCCGAATTGCTTGGCTATTGCAGACCTCCCAAGTGGGTTCGGGCGGTATTCTGGCGGTGACCTTTACCAACAAGGCCGCCAAAGAGATGATGCTTCGGCTGCAGGCCATGTTGCCCGTCAATGTGCGGGGCATGTGGATCGGTACCTTCCACGGCCTGTGCAACCGTTTTTTACGGGCGCATTGCAAAATGGCCCATTTGCCCCAAACCTTCCAAATTTTGGACACGCAAGACCAGTTGTCTGCCATCAAGCGATTGTGCAAACAGCATGGCGTGGACGATGAACGTTTTCCGCCCAAGCAATTGCAGTGGTTCATCGCAGGTTGCAAAGAAGATGGGTTGCGTCCGAAAGACGTGGATGTGCGGGACGATGAAACCCGACGCAAAGTCGAGATTTTCCAACTCTACGAAGACCAATGCCAGCGCGAAGGGGTGGTTGATTTTGGTGAGTTGATGCTGCGATCCTACGAATTGCTGCGAGACAATGAAGTCATTCGCATGCATTACAGGGCGCGCTTCAAACACGTCCTGATCGATGAGTTTCAAGACACCAACAAGTTGCAATATGCTTGGATCAAAATGATTGCAGGCTTGCCAACCGAGCATGGCAACGCGGTTTTGGCGGTGGGTGACGATGATCAAAGCATTTACGCATTTCGAGGCGCACGCGTTGGCAACATGGCCGATTTTGTCCGTGAATTTGGTGTTCAGCATCAAATCAAGTTGGAACAAAACTACCGCAGTTACAGCAACATTCTGGATTCGGCCAATGCGCTGATTGGCAACAACAAAAATCGCTTGGGTAAAAACCTGCGCACCGATCAAGGTGCCGGCGAGCCTGTGCGCGTGTACGAGTCCACCAGCGATTTTGCCGAGGCACAGTGGTTGGTCGATGAGATCAGGCAACTGGTCAAAGGCGATGGCTTCACTCGCAAAGAAGTGGCGGTTTTGTACCGCAGCAATGCGCAAAGTCGGGTGATGGAAACGGCCTTGTTCAATGCGGGCGTGCCCTACAAGGTTTATGGCGGCCTGCGCTTTTTTGAACGCGCTGAAATCAAGCACGCCTTGGCCTACTTGCGCATTTTGGAAAATCCCAACGACGACACCAGCTTCTTGCGCATTGTGAATTTCCCACCGCGTGGCATTGGTGCGCGCAGTGTGGAGCAATTGCAAGATGCAGCCAAAGGCTTGGGCTGCTCCTTGCACGACGCCGTCAGCACCACTGCGGGCAAAGCGGGCGCCAAGCTGGCCAGTTTTGTGGCCATGATCGATGTGATGCGTGAGCAAACGCCTGGCATGACCTTGCGAGAGATCATCGAATTGGTGCTCGACAAAACAGGCTTGGTTGAGCATTACAAGACTGAAAAAGAAGGCGCAGATCGTGTTGAAAACTTGGAAGAGTTGGTCAATGCCGCTGAGAGTTTTGTGACGCAAGAAGGCTTTGGCCGTGATGCCGAAGCCACTGCGCAAGACATGGCACCCAACGCGGAAGACGGCGAGGTGATGTCGCCTCTGGCAGCCTTCTTAACCCATGCCGCTCTGGAGGCGGGGGACAATCAGGCGCAAGCCGGCGAAGATGCCATTCAACTCATGACGGTTCACGCCAGCAAGGGCCTGGAGTTTGATGCGGTGTTCATCAGCGGTTTGGAAGAGGGTTTGTTTCCACACGAAAATTCCATGAACGATTACGACGGCTTAGAGGAAGAGCGAAGGCTGATGTACGTGGCCATTACACGTGCTCGCAAACGCTTGTACCTGAGCCATTCGCAAACGCGCATGCTGCATGGCCAAACGCGCTACAACCTGAAAAGCCGTTTTTTGGATGAGCTGCCAGAAGAGTGTTTGAAATGGATCACGCCCAAGAATCCAGGCTTTGCGACAGGTTTAGGGGGTGGATGGGCCTCGCCTGCCCAGGCCTTTCAAGCCAAACCCGCATGGGGCCAAAGCAGTTTGGGATCGGCAGAGACTTACAAAAGTCCCCCTGTGCCTGTGCAAAAATCAGAGCCTTCGCATGGCATCAAAGCCAACATGAAAGTGTTTCACACCAAATTTGGTGAAGGCAAGGTCTTGGCCGTGGAAGGTGCTGGCACGGATGCACGTGCCCAAGTGAATTTTCCCCGGCACGGGGTCAAGTGGCTGGCCTTGTCGGTGGCCAAGTTGACGCCTGTTGAATGAACAGAATTTGAGGAAGAAAGCAATATGAAAATTGAAAAAGACACCGTCGTGACCTTGAAATACAAAGTGTCCGATGCACAAGGTAAATTGTTAGAAGCTGCTGAAGAGCCCATGGCTTATTTGCATGGCGGCTACGAAAACACCTTGCCCAAAATTGAAGAGGCTTTGGAGGGCCAAGCAAAGGGCTACCAAACCACCCTGGTCTTGTCGGCCGCCGACGCGTTCGGTGAGCGCGACGAAAGCCTGTTGCAAACCATGCCCAAAAAAGATTTTCCCCCCGGTGTGAAAGTGGGCGGTCAACTGCGTGGGCGGACAGCGGATGGCCGTGAAGCCATTTTCAACGTCGTCAAAATCAAAGGTGACACGGTCATGCTCGATGGCAACCACCCTTGGGCTGGCCAAACGCTTCGATTCCAATTGAACGTGATGGATGTGCGCGCGGCCATTCAAGAAGAGATTGAACACCGCCACGTTCATGGTGCGCATGGACACCACCATTGATCCAATGAATGCCATGAAAAAAGCCTGCAGCAGCAGGCTTTTTTTTAGGCTTGTGTTTCGCTGCCGGGTGATGGCAGGTCAAAGCAATCTTTGACACTGAAATAAACCGATGTGAAAAACATGGCGGCCATCAGCAAAGCGCCAGGCATTAAAACGGCGCCTGATACATCGTTGCCGCCTAAGGCGCTGCTCACCATCAAGATCAGCGTTGCACCTGCGATGAAAACCCCCAGCCAAGCCAGCAGGTAAACGGCAAAGGCGCCCAAGTTGCGCCAGCAAGCAACAGCACTGAAGAACATGCTTTTAACTGGCGGGATGCCGTGCCAATGCACCAGGGCGGGGGCGTGCCAGAACATCATTGACAAGGGGATATAGAGCACGGTGGCCAACCACATGGCCATTTGAAAATCAGAGGCATTGACGACTTCGGGTGTGATGGGCGAATTGGCCAAATAGACCTTGGCAAAGCCACCGCCGTCGATCATGGCCGAAATCAGCATCACTGCTAAAAAGCTGCCTGCATAAAGCAAGCCCAACGTGAGCATGGCTTTGAGACGTTGTTGACCGGCGCGAAAGGCGATCATGAGCACCATGGGCATGGGAAATTTGCCAGTGGCCGCTTGCTCGGTGGCCACCATCAGGCCCAAGGTGGCTGCCGGCAGAATGACCAAGGCAACGGCAGCGCCAATGACTGGCATCATGGACAGCACAGACACCCAGGCCATGAACAAAAAGAACAAGCCGGTGAAGGCCAAGGGCTGGCGCCAAAAAGTGCGAATGCCCTGTTTGACCCAAGCCAAGCCTTGTTTGGCTGGAACGATGTGAAGCTTCATGCCCAGAGCTTAAGTGGTGAAGCCAAACGCGCACGCAATACCCGTTCGAAATGGGTGGGATCATGTGGTTTGAGCATGGCGGCATCGCGTGGCAAATGGAAATCCCAGAGGCGCGAAATCCAAAAACGCAAAGCACCTGCGCGAAGCATGGCGGGAAGCAATTGTCGCTCAGCAGCACGCAATGGACGGACCGCTTGGTAGGCATTCAACATGGCCAGTGTGCGCTCTGCGTGATGCTCGCCGGTGGGCAAGTCGATGCACCAATCGTTCAAGCACACCGACAAATCAAACAACCAAGTGTCCACGCCCGCAAAATAGAAATCAAAAAACCCTGTGAGCTTCTCGCCGTCAAACATCACGTTGTCGCGAAACAAATCGGCATGAACCGGGCCCTTGGGCAAAGCTTGGTATGCCGCGCTTTGCGCGATGTGGTTTTGGTAGGCCAGCTCGCTTTGCAACAAGCCAGCTTGCGCCTCGTCCAAATACGGCAAGACCACTGGCACGGTTTCATTCCACCAAGTCAAACCTCGCAGGTTGGGTTGGCTGCGGTTGTAATCTTCGCCTGCCAAGTGCATGCGGGCCAGCATCTCGCCTACGGCAGCGCAATGAATGGCTTCGGGCGCCAACTGACTTTTGCCTTCCAAGCGATTGACCACTGCTGCGGGTTTGTCGCAAACGGTATGCAAAATGTCACCATCGCGGTTGGCTGCAGGATTGGGCACAGGGATGCCTTTTTCGGCTAAATGTTTCATCAGAAACAAATAAAACGGCAGCTGCGCGTGGTTCAGGCGCTCGAAGAGCGTGAGCACGTAGTCACCCAGGTCGGTGGTGGCGAAGTAATTGGTGTTTTCAATGCCGCCCTCGATGCCCCTTAACTCGGTCAGTGTGCCAAGTCCCAGTTGGGACATGAGCTCGGCGGCTTGTTCTTCAGTAACGGGCGTAAAAACAGCCATGGCTTATGGGTGGGTCAAAAGGGTGAAACAGGGGCCCGAGGGCATTGCGAAACGCATGCTCAGATTGTAGGGGCTGTTGACCCCAAATTTGACCCCAAAGGCCTCGGCAAAACCCACCGAGGAGAGGCACAATCGGGGCATGAGCGACAAGAAAACCCTGCTGTTGGTCGATGGCTCCAGCTATCTGTACCGTGCCTTCCATGCCATGCCCGATTTGCGTGCAGTTCCGGGCGACCCTGCCAGTCCTGCCACCGGCGCCATTCGCGGCATGATCAACATGATGGAGCGTTTGCGCAAAGACATTCCTGCCGAGTATGCGGCGTGTGTGTTCGATGCCAAGGGCCCCACCTTTCGCGACGAGATTTACCCCGAGTACAAACAAAACCGCAGCCCCATGCCCGACGATTTGCGCTCGCAAATTGAACCCATCCATGAATTGGTTCGCTTGATGGGTTGGAAAGTGTTAGACGTACCGGGCGTAGAAGCGGACGATGTGATCGGCACCTTGGCAGCTGTAGGTTCATCGCATGGCATTGAAGTGATTGTGTCCAGCGGTGACAAAGACTTGGCCCAGTTGGTCAATGAGCACATCACCATCATCGACACCATGAACGGCAAGCGCCGTGACTTGGCCGGTGTGCAAGAAGAGTTTGGTGTCCCTGCAAGTCTGATGTTGGACTACCAAATTTTGGTGGGCGATACCGTGGACAACGTTCCAGGTGTGCAAAAGGTGGGTCCTAAAACGGCGGCCAAGCTGCTGCTTGAATATGGGTCTTTGGACAACTTGATGGCGCATGCCGATGAGGTCAAGGGCGTGGTGGGTGAGAACCTGCGCAAAGCGGTTGATTGGCTGCCCACGGGGCGTCAACTTTTGAAAATTCGCACCGATTGCGATTTGAACGGTTACGTGCCCGAATTGCCTTCGCTTGAAACCATTCGTTTGGGTGACCCCAACGAAGCGGACTTGTTGGCTTTCTATGAAAAGTATGGATTCAAAGGTTTGGTCCGAAGTCGTGGTGCGGGTGCATCCGAATCCTCGGGTGCCAGCAAGCCAAGCAAACCTGCCTTCGTGCCCCAGGAAGATTTGTTCGCAGAGCCCGAGCCTGTGGTGACGGTCACGGGTGACAAACATTACGAAACCATTTTGACGTGGGACCAATTCAATGCGTGGCTGCCCAAATTAGAAGCCGCCGAGTGCGTGGCCATCGACACCGAAACCACCTCCCTGGATGCCATGCGTGCCGATTTGGTGGGCATCAGCTGGAGCGTGAAGCCTGGCGAAGCTGCCTACTTGCCGCTTCGCCATGAGGGCCCCGATGCACCCGTCCAATTGCCCATGCATGACGTATTGGCCAAGCTCAAACCTTGGCTAGAACACCCACTCAAACTCAAAGTAGGTCAGCACATCAAATACGACCGACATGTGTTTGCCAATGTGGGCATTGAAGTACGCGGCTATGCACATGACACCATGCTGCAAAGTTATGTGCTTGAAGTGCACAAGCCGCACAGCCTGAGCAGCTTGGCACTGCGCCACGTGGGCCGAACAGGCATGACTTATGAAGATTTGTGTGGCAAAGGCGCGCACCAAATTTCATTTGCACAAGTCGATGTGGAAAAAGCTTCAGAGTATTCATGTGAAGACTCAGACCAGTGTTTGGATGTGCATGGTGTGCTTTGGCCCCGCATTCAAGCCGACCCCAAATTGCGCGCCATCTACGACATCGAAATTGCCACCAGCGAAGCTTTGTTTCGCATTGAGCGCAATGGCGTGTTGATTGATGGTCCCACGCTGGCTGGGCAAAGCCAAGCTTTGGGACAGCGCATTTTGCAACTCGAAACCGAAGCTTACGAAATTGCAGGTCAGCCTTTCAACTTGAGCAGCCCCAAGCAGTTGGGTGAAATCTTTTTTGACAAGCTGGGTTTGCCTGTGATCAAAAAAACGGCCACTGGTGCACGCAGCACCGATGAAGAAGTGCTGGAGAAATTGGCCGAGGACTATCCCTTGCCAGCACGCATCTTGGAACACCGCAGCCTGTCCAAACTCAAAGGCACTTATACCGACAAGCTGGCGCAGATGGCCTTACCTAGAACGGGCAGGGTCCACACGCACTATGCGCAAGCCGTTGCGGTCACAGGCCGTTTGTCTAGCAACGATCCCAACTTGCAAAACATTCCCATTCGCACAGCCGAGGGCCGCAAAGTGCGCGAAGCTTTTGTGGCACCCGCCGGCAGTTTGATTGCCAGTGCCGATTACTCCCAAATCGAATTGCGCATCATGGCGCACCTCAGTGGCGATGAAGCTTTGCTCAGGGCGTTTCATCAAGGCTTGGATGTGCACAAAGCCACTGCTGCAGAAGTGTTCGGTTTAACGCCCGACCAAGTATCGAGCGAGCAACGCCGCTATGCCAAAACCATCAACTTCGGATTGATTTACGGCATGAGTGCTTTTGGCTTGGCCAAGGCGCTGGGCATCGACAACGGTGCCGCCAAAAATTACATCGATCGTTACTTCCAGCGCTTTGCAGGCGTGAAGCGATACATGGACGAGACGCGCGAGCAGGCCAAATCACAAGGCTATGTCGAGACGGTGTTTGGCCGTCGTTTGTATTTGCCAGAAATCAATTCTCCGAACGGCCCAAGGCGTGCTGGTGCTGAGCGCGCAGCCATCAATGCGCCCATGCAAGGCACGGCCGCTGACTTGATCAAGCTATCGATGATCGCTGTGCAAGAAGGCATAGACCGTGAGCAACGCAAAACCAAAGTGATCATGCAAGTGCACGATGAACTGGTTTTTGAGGTGCCTGAAGATGAAGTGGAGTGGCTTCAAGTGGCTGTGCCCACTTGGATGGCGGGAGTGGCCACACTCAAAGTTCCTTTGCTGGCCGAAGTAGGGGTGGGTCTGAATTGGGATCAGGCGCATTGATGAAGACCTGTATTCAAAAATTTTTACAAGCATTGGGTGATGCAGACAAGCAGGTTCTGCAGCAATGTCTGCAGCATGCAAAGCAAGCTTTGCCTGAGGATGCCATGCCTTGGTACCTTGGCAATGCACATTCACCTACCGGTTATCTCACGCCAGACCATGCCAAGATCATCCTAGGGTTGCGCAAAGACTGGACCCCTGTGCCTCATGGCTTGTTGTGGGATGCGCCGGATCAAACGCCCTTCTCAAGAAGTGCAGCATTGGCACAGTTGGCTACTGAACTGCGTGACCTAGGGCATGTCACAGGGTGGCGCAATGAGAAATTCAGCTTCTGGCCTGATTCAGAGATTTTGTTGAACGGTCAATGCATCGAACCCACCGATAAGCTTCAACCTGCATTTGAAATGGAGCGCGCAGCCTATCGGTTTTTTGGATTGCGCAGCCATGCGGTGCATGTCAACGGTTTTACCGAAGACGGTTTTGTGTGGTGCGGACGACGATCGTTGACCAAACCAACGGATCCTGGAATGTTAGACAACATTGCGGCCGGTGGATTGCCTGCGGGCGAATCCTTGCAACTTTGTGGTGTGCGTGAAATGGCGGAAGAGGCCGGTTTGTCAGAAGCCCTTGCGTTGACGGCTGTTGCCAGTGGTCAAGTCACGACTTGCCGTTCGGTGGCCAGGGGTTGGCATCACGAAACATTGTGGGTCTACAACTTGTTGGTACCTGCAGATGTTCAGCCCGTCAATCAAGACGGTGAAGTTGCTGAATTCACGTTGCTGTCACCGCAGCAAGTGGTTCAAGCCATCGCATCAAAAAGCATGACTGTCGATGCATCTTGCGTGATTGCACACGCTGTGCTGCACTCAAATGCGACTGCTTGAGCATCCCCATCAATTTTCTTCAAGCTTAAGCCATGGACATCAGCCTGTATTCCGTGGCCGTCATTTTTTCGGGCTACTTCGTTCTGGGTACAGCAGGCTTCGGTTCGGCGTTGATCATCGTTCCCTTGTTGGCCTGGCATTGGCCGCTCACATTTGTAGTACCTTTGGTTTTGTTGATCGATGTGCCGGCAGCGGTTTTGCACACGGGACTGAATTTCAAGCAGGTGATGTGGCGTGAGTTGCCGCCCTTGTTACCCTCAGTGTTGGTTGGTGCCTTGGTGGGCATGGGGTTAATTCGGTGGACTCAGGGTGAGTTGCTTTTGTTGATCTTGGGCGGCTACGTCATCTTCATTGGTTGGAAAGGCTTGACAGGTGCGGCAAGCGTTGTTCGTGTGAGTTCATCTGGCTTGCACTTTGCTGGATTTGCCATGGGCTTGGTGGAAACCATGTTTGGGACGGCCGGGCCTGTTGTCATGTCGTGGTTGTCGCATCGCGTGGCCGATCCGTTTCTCATTCGCGCGACCATGCCCATGACCATCATTGGTTTGTCCTCCATCGCGCTGGGCATGGTAGGCGCAACAGGTGGCTTGGCGGAAGTAGCGCTCTGGACTGCGCTGGCCAGCTTGATGCCGTTTGCGTTATTGGGCGTTGGACTTGGACATTGGGTTTCTAGGCGGATTTCTGCGGCTGTGCTTCGCCCTTTTATCTACGGCTTCTTGTCCTTGAGTGGCTTTGTGCTGTGCGCCAGGGCTTTGCGAGGGTTATATTCTTGACTTGTGTATGGAGAAAATCAAATGATCCCCATTCATGTTGAATCAGCGTGGAAAGGTACTTCCGATTGCCGTGCATGCGGCATTCGCGATCTGGTTTTGTTTGCCGATTTGAATGAAGATGATTTTGGGCTCATTCACGCGCCCATCGATGACATGGCCTATCCGGTCGGAGGGCTGCTTTACACAGAGGGTGAAAAAGCCTTGGGCGTGTTCACTTTGCGCCAAGGCATGGTCAAGTTGGTTCGCTCCACGGCCGATGGCAGAGAGCGCATCATTCGCGTTTTGCGTGCGGGTGATGTGGTGGGCATTGAGGCATTGGCCACTGGGCAATACGATTCCGAGGCTGTGGCGCTCAACGATGTCAAAGTCTGTCGAATTCCGTTAGGCGTGATGCACAAGCTCAGTACCCAGTCTCCCAGACTTCATAACCGCTTGATGCAGAAATGGCAGCAAGCTTTAAAAGGGGCAGACGATTGGTTGGCCGATTTGAACTTTGGAACTGCGCGACAGAGGGTTTCAAAATTCATTCTGAAAATGCGCCATGACGATTTACCAAACCAAAGCAGCATGTTCTCGCGTGAAGACATGGGCGCCATGATGGACCTCAAACTGGAAACAGTCAGCCGAGAAGTGAGTGGCCTGGTTCGCGAGCAAGTGATAAAACCCTTGGACAAATCGGGACGACTGTATCGAATCCAGAACGAACAAGCACTTCAATCTGCCTGATTGCAAGAGTGATCAGGGTTTGGGTGCTGATCCCGACAAAAACAGCCTCAGAAAAAACACCCCCATGCCTATCATGAACACGATGCCGATGAAGCTCATCAGGCCGTAGTCTGTGAAAAACAAGTCGTGTAACAATTTCATTTTTTTCTCCTTTAGAGTGTTTTGAAATTGCAATGTCAATGTGCCCATCTTGCTAGGACGGTCATCAGTCCTCTTTGATCTGCGTTAAGTTTTGTAGACATTTCCTTCGCATAAAGTGCTGGACAAGTAAATACCTGAGGGGGTATATTTGTAAGTACTTGATTTGATCAAAGCGAAGTGAAAAATGAAAACACCTCACGACTTGGTATTGGCCGCAAAACAAAA
>Ga0213922_1001064_pt1 | contig 10861 bp, 9 predicted proteins | sample McNCre2917MG_FD_165060 | JGI IMG/M metagenome (GOLD analysis project Ga0213922, IMG submission 165060) | Freshwater microbial communities from McNutts Creek, Athens, Georgia, United States - 29-17 MG | ecosystem: Environmental > Aquatic > Freshwater > Creek | place: USA: Georgia | collected... | reverse complement strand
AGAAAATTTATGCGAACACCAGAAAAACGAAATCGAAATTAGTGAGGGAAAGGCCACAGACGCAGCTTTTGCTTACCCACGCTCCACAACTTAGCCAAGCCGTGTGGCTCAACGATCAAGAACCACACAATCAAGGCACCGAAGATCATTTGCTCAGCGTGTGTGAGCGCCGCAGTGCTGACTGGGATGCCCACCAAATCACCCAACCATGGCAAGGCGTGGTTGATGATGACGGGAAGAATCACGATGAAGCCTGCGCCAAAGAAGCTGCCCATGATGGAGCCCATGCCACCCAAGATGACCATGAACAACAACTGGAACGAACGGTCCACCGAGAACGCAGCAGGCTCCCAAGAACCCAAGTAAACAAAGGCCCACAACGCGCCAGCCACACCGACGATGAATGAGCTGACCGCGAACGCGCTGAGCTTGGCGTACATGGGGCGAATGCCAATCACAGCCGCCGCCACGTCCATGTCGCGGATGGCCATCCACTCGCGGCCAATGGCGCTGCGCACCAAGTTCTTGGCCAGCAAACCAAACACCACCAAGAAGCTCAAACAGAACAAGTATTTCTCGAATGGGGTGTTGATGGCAAAGCCAAACACTTGCAAGTCAGATACGGATGCCGTACCAGAAGCCGAGTCGTTGGTGAACCACTTGATACGCAAGAAAGCCCAGTCGCAGAAGAACTGCGCAGCCAACGTGGCCACCGCCAAATACAAGCCTTTCACGCGCAAGCTAGGAATGCCAAAGAACATGCCCACCAAGGTGGCAAAAAAGCCGCCCATCAGCAAACACACGATCAAGGGCAAACCTTCCACACGCACAAAGAAGTTGTACGCGGCGTAAGCACCGACCGCCATGAAGGCACCAGAACCCAACGAGATCTGACCGCAGTAGCCCACCAAGATGTTCACGCCCAATGCGGCAAGCGACAAGATGAGGAAGGGAATCAGAATCGCACGCAACATGTATTCGTCAGCGAGCATGGGCACGCCAATGAAAGCGAAGGCAATGAGCAGCAAAACGCCAAGGCGGTCTTGCGTGATTGGGAAGATTTGTTGATCTTCCTTGTAAGTCGTTTTGAATTGACCGTTTTCTCTGTAAAACATGATTCTTTTCCTTACACGCGGTCGATGATCTTCTCGCCAAACAAGCCTTGTGGACGAATCAACAAGAAGCCCAAGGCCAAGACGTACGCAAACCAAATTTCAATGCCGCCGCCCACATAAGGACCGAGGAACACTTCAGACAATTTCTCGCCTACACCGATGATGAGGCCACCAATAATGGCACCAGGCACAGACGTCAAGCCGCCCAAAATCACCACAGGCAAGGCGCGCAAAGCGACCGTGGACAGCGAGAACTGCACGCCCAACTTAGAGCCCCAAATCATGCCGGCCACCAAGGCCACCACACCAGCCACGCACCACACGATGACCCAGATGCGGTTCAAAGGAATGCCGATGGACTGCGCGGCTTGGTGGTCATCCGCCACAGCGCGCAAGGCACGACCCGTGGTGGTTTTTTGGAAGAACACACTCAGCAAGGCCACCAAAGCAGCGGCGATCACCGCAGCCACCAAGTCTTCTTGGTTGATCATGATGCCGCCGTCAAACATCGACTCAAGCAACATGAGCGGCTCTTTAGGCATGCCCACATCGATCTTGTAAATGTCGCTGCCGAAGATGGATTGACCCAAACCGTCGAGGAAATACGTGATGCCCAAGGTCGCCATCAGCAAGGTCGTGCCTTCTTGGTTGACCAAGTGACGCAACACCAAGAACTCAATCACCCAAGCCACGACAAACATCACAGCAGCAGCGCCAGCGAAAGCGAGCAAGTTGACGAGAACAAAGTTATCGATGCCGGTGAGTGCAGGAATCCACTCGCCCAAACGGGCCATGGCCAGCGCAGCGAACAACACCATTGCACCTTGTGCAAAGTTGAACACGCCAGAAGCTTTGTAAATCAGCACGAAGCCCAAAGCCACCAACGAATACAGCATGCCCGCCATGAGGCCGCCGAAAAGGGTTTCAAGAAAAAATGCCATGTTCTTGTCCTTAGTGTGAAGTGCCGAGGTAAGCGCTGATCACTTCCTCGTTGTTGCGCACCTCATCGGGTGTGCCGTCGCCGATCTTCTTGCCGTAGTCGAGCACGACCACGCGATCAGAAATGTCCATCACCACGCCCATGTCGTGTTCGATCAACACGATGGTGGTGCCGAATTCGTCGTTCACGTCCAAGATGAAGCGACACATGTCTTGCTTCTCTTCCACGTTCATACCGGCCATGGGTTCGTCGAGCAACAACACTTGCGGCTCAAGCGCCAGCGCACGCCCCAAGTCCACACGCTTTTGCAAACCGTAGGGCAACTGACCCACAGGTGTTTTACGGAAGGCTTGAATTTCCAAGAAGTCGATGATGCGTTCGACTTTTTCGCGGTGGCGAATTTCTTCTTGCTCCGCAGGGCCAATGCGCAAGGCTTGCATGAGGATGTTGCTCTTCATGCGCAGGTTGCGGCCGGTCATGATGTTGTCGAGCACGCTCATGCCTTTGAACAAGGCCAAGTTTTGGAACGTGCGCGCAATGCCCATGGTGGCCACTTGGTGGCTGTCCATGTGGTCAAAGGTTTGACCACGGAAGGTGATGGAGCCTTCCGACGGTGTGTACACGCCGTTGATGCAGTTGAGCATGGAGCTCTTGCCCGCACCATTGGGGCCAATGATGGCGCGCACTTCGTGCTCTTTGACGTTGAATGAAATGTCGGTCAGCGCCTTGACGCCACCGAAACGCAAACTGATGTTTTTGACGTCGAGGATGACGTCACCGATTTTCTTGCTCATGCTGCTTTCCCCACGGGTGCGAAGGTTTTGGCGTCAGACAGTTTCAATGTCGCGCTGACGCTGCCGGTGCGGCCGTCTTCAAACTTCACTTGGGTTTCAATGAATTGCTCAGTCGCGCCGTTGTAGAGCGCAGTCACCAAGGGTTCGTACTTCTCGGCAATGAAGCCACGACGCACTTTGTTGGTACGGGTGAGTTCGCCGTCATCGGCATCGAGTTCTTTGTGCAACACGAGAAAGCGGCTCACTTGGCTACCGGCCAACAATTCGTCGGCGGCCAAATCGGCGTTGACTTTTTCAACGCACTCTTTGATGAGTGAGTACACCTCTGACTTTTGAGCCAAATCTGTGTAACCGGCATATGGCAGATTGCGACGCTCAGCCCAGTTACCCACCGCTTCGATATCGATGTTGATCATCACGCACACTTTTTCGCGCTGGTCACCATAGGCCACCACTTCTTTGATGTGCGGGAAGAACTTGAGTTTGTTCTCAACGTACTTGGGCGCAAACATCGCACCATCGTTAGCCCCGCCTTTGATACGACCCACGTCTTTGACGCGGTCGATGATTTTCAAGTGGCCATGCGCATCCAAGAAGCCAGCATCGCTGGTGTGATACCAACCATCGGCAGTAAGCACTTCTTCAGTCGCCTTGTCGTTCTTGTAGTAACCCTTGAGCAAGCCAGGTGACTTGACCAAGATTTCGCCGTTGTCGGCGACTTTGATTTCCACCCCAGCACAAGGCACGCCCACGGTGTCGGCACGTGCTTCGTGGTCGGGCTGCAAGCACACGAACACCGCAGTTTCTGTCGAGCCGTAGAGCTGTTTCAAGTTCACGCCGATGGAACGGTAGAACGTGAAGAGGTCGGGGCCAATCGCCTCACCGGCGGTGTAGGCCACACGCACACGGCTCATGCCGAGGTTGTTGCGCAGGGGGCCGTACACAAAGAAGTTACCCAAGGTGTAGAGCAAGCTGCCCACCAAACCGACGGATTTGCCATCCATCTTTTTGGGGCCGTATTTGCGTGCCACGTCCATGAAGTAATGGAACATGCCGCGCTTGAGGGCGCTGGCGTCTTCCATGCGAATCATCACGCTGGTGAGCAAGCCTTCAAACACGCGGGGTGGCGCGAAGTAGTACGTGGGGCCGACTTCTTTCAAGTCGATGGTGACGGTGGCGGCCGACTCAGGGCAGTTCACCACATAACCGCAGTACAGCCACTGGGCGTAGCTGAAAATGTTTTGCCCAATCCAAGCAGGTGGCAAGTAGGCCAACACATCTTCGTGCGAAGAGAGCTTGTCAAACAAGGCGCCGGCTTCGGCACGGTTGATCAAGGAGTGGTGTGTGTGCACCACGCCCTTGGGGTTGCCCGTGGTGCCAGAGGTGAAGAACATCGCGCCCACATCGTCGTGATGCGCTTTTTCCACTTCGTCTATGAAGAAGTCTGGATGCTGCTTGGCAAACACAGCCCCGCCTGCCAACAACTCTTCGAGCGAGGCCAAGCCTGGCTCGTCGTATTTGCGCAGACCGCGAGGGTCGTCAAAAAAGATGTGCGCGATTTGTGGGCATTGCTCACGAATCTCCAACAACTTGTCGACTTGCTCTTGGTCTTCCACCACAGCAAATCGAACTTCTGCGTTGTTTAACGGAAAGACGCATTCGGGGGCAGCGGCGTCTTGGTACAAAGGAATTGGAATCGCACCCAAGGATTGCGCGGCCAACATGGTGGCGTACAAGCGGGGACGGTTGGAGCCGATGACCGCCATGTGCTCACCGCGCGTCAAACCGGCTTGGTGCAAGCCGCAGGCCATGTGCTGCACCATCTCAGCCATGTCGGCCCAGGTGATGGTTTGCCAGATGCCGTATTCCTTCTCACGCATGGCAGGCGCTTGCGGGCGGTCGCTGGCATGCTTGAGTAACAGTCGTGGGAACGTGGTTTGCATTCCGAATCCTTGCTTTGTGTGTCGACAAAAAACCATGACGCATACGTGACGCGTTTCTGATGTTGGGAGCAATCCTAGGCGGGCATTTGACGCCAAGTTGTCGTTTCGACGACAATTTAGGGTAGACACTTAGAAGTGATTACCCCAATAAAACTTTTGACTTGATCAGAATCCATGCCCTCTACCTCCAGTGTTTTTCAACGTCGCCGCTCGCTCACAGAGAGTGAGTTGAAGCTCATTCCTTGGTTTGGTTTGCTCAAAGAGAGCGAACGCAAACGCATCGAACCACAGCTGGTAGTGAGCGACCCCCTGCCCGGCGATTACGTCTGCCGCATGGGCCGCAAAGCCACGTATTGGTTTGGCGTGGTCGAGGGGCTTTTGAAGATGAGCACCGACAGCGCGAGTGGTCGCACCATCACGTTCACAGGTGTGCCACCCGGGGGCTGGTTTGGCGAAGGCACCGCCATCAAGCGCGAGACGTACCGTTACAACATCATGGCCTTGCGTCACAGCGTGGTGGCGGGTTTGCCCATCGACACTTTCCATTGGCTGCTCGACAACTCGATTGGCTTTAACCGCTTTGTGATGAACCAACTCAATGAGCGCTTGGCCCAGTTCATTGAAGCGCGCGAGATTGACCGCTCCAACGACCCCGATGTGCGCGTGGCGCGCAGCTTGGCGTCGTTGTTCAACTCCACGCTGTTCCCGGGTGTGGGCGAGGTGCTGCGCATCACGCAGCAAGAGTTGGCCTACTTGGTTGGTTTGTCGCGTCAACGCGTGAATGTGGCGTTGAATCGTTTAGAAGAACAAGGCGCAATTCGTATTGAATACGGCGGGATGCGCGTGCTGAATTTGGCGGCTTTGCGTGCCAGCGGCACTTAAAATTGCCCCCTATGTCAGACACCTCCTCAGAACTCATCCGCCTCAACAAACGCATGGCCGAACTCGGCCTGTGCTCTCGTCGCGAGGCCGATGCGTGGATTGAGCAAGGCTGGGTGCTGGTCAACGGCCGCCCTGCTGAAATGGGCGTGAAGGTAAGCGCCAAAGACCGCGTAGAGGTAGACCCTCGCGCCAAAGGCCACCAAGACACACAAGTCACTGTTCTGCTGCACAAGCCCATGGGCTATGTGAGCGGGCAAGCCGAAGACGGGCACGAGCCCGCCATCATGTTGATTAATCCTCGCACGCATTGGGCGGGCGACTCGTCCAAGCGCCGCTTCACGCCCACACAGTTGCGCAGCCTCGCGCCTTCGGGCCGACTCGACATCGACTCCACCGGCTTGTTGGTGTTGACGCAAGACGGCCGCGTGGCTCGCCAGTTGATCGGCGAAGACTCGGAGATGGAAAAAGAATATTTGGTGCGCGTGACCTACACCGGTCACGAAAACACGGCCGCCGCCACCGCGGCCTCTGCCACGTATGGCGGGAGAGCCAACCAACTCAGCGCCATTGGTGACCACGACCGCGTGACCAACAACGTGCAAGCTGTGTTTCCAAAGGCCCAACTCGAACGCTTGCGCCACGGCTTGAGCTTGGACGGCAAACCCCTCAAACGCGCACAGGTCGAGTGGCAAAACCCCGAGCAACTTCGCTTTGTGCTGACCGAAGGCAAAAAGCGCCAAATTCGCCGCATGTGCGAACAAGTCGGCCTTCAAGTGGTGGGCCTCAAGCGCATCCGCATTGGTCGCGTACAGCTGGGCCAGTTGCCTGCGGGGCAGTGGCGCTACCTGGGTGCGAACGAGCGTTTTTAAACGAGGCTCATCCAGCTTTTTGACCCTCTTGAAATTTAGCCGGACGCCCCACATCTTGGGGCGTTGTTTTTTGTAATTTAGTTTTTGAAACCATGACCAAACAAACCCATTCCTTCCAAGCCGAGGTGTCACAACTTTTGCACTTGGTGACGCATTCGCTGTACTCCAACAAAGAAATCTTTTTGCGCGAGCTGGTGTCCAACGCCTCTGACGCGTGCGACAAGCTGCGCTACGAAGGCCTGAACAACGACGCCCTGTTTGAAGGCAACGCCGAGCTCGAAGTGCGCGTGAGCTTTGACAAAGACGCTCGCACCCTCACCATTGCCGACAACGGCATTGGCATGAGCCAAGAAGAAGCCATCGCCCACCTCGGCACCATCGCCAAGAGCGGCACGCGCGAATTCATGGGCAAACTCAGTGGCGACGACAAAGCCAACGCCAAAGACCAAGGCGCGCTGATTGGCCAATTCGGCGTGGGCTTTTACTCGGGTTACATCGTGGCAGACCGCATCACGGTGGAGTCTCGCCGTGCAGGCCTGAAGGCCGACGAAGGTGTGCGCTGGAGCAGCACCGGCACGGGCGACTTTGAGGTGGAAACCATCACCCAAGCCGAGCGCGGCACCAAGATCATCCTGCACTTGCGTGACGATGCCGAGGAATACCTGAGCGCGTGGAAGCTCAAAGCGGTCATCAACAAATACTCCGACCACATCTCTTTGCCGATCCGCATGCGCAAAGAAGAATGGAAAGAGGGAGAGAACGACCAGCCCGGCGCAATGGTGCTGACCGACGACTGGGAAACCGTCAACCAAGCCAACGCCTTGTGGGCACGCCCCAAGAAAGATGTGACCGACGAGCAACACGCTGAGTTCTACAAACACATCAGCCACGACTTTGAAGCGCCTTTGGCTTGGAGCCACAACCGCGTGGAAGGCAGCACCGAATACACGCAGCTGCTGTACATCCCAGGCAAAGCGCCGATGGACTTGTTCAACCGCGACAAGAAGGCGGGCTTGAAGTTGTACGTCAAGCGCGTGTTCATCATGGACGACGCTGAGGCGCTGATGCCCTCTTACCTGCGCTTCATCAAAGGCGTGGTGGACTCAGCCGACTTGCCACTGAACGTGAGCCGCGAGTTGCTGCAAGAAAGTCGTGACGTCAAAGCCATTCGCGAAGGCAATACGCGCCGCGTGTTGGCTGTGTTGGAAGACTTGGCCAAGTACGACAAAGCGCCTGTGGCAGGCGAGGATGGTGTCACTGACGTTTTAAGCGACGAAGACAAAGCCAAGCAAGGCAAGTTCAGCCAGTTCTACGCCGAGTTCGGCGCGGTGCTGAAAGAAGGCTTGGGCGAAGACTTTGCGAACAAAGACAAAATCGCCAAACTGTTGCGCTTTGCCAGCACCACCACCGATGCGGTGAGCGTGTCGTTTGCCGAGTACAAAACGCGCATGAAAGAAGGCCAAGAGGCCATCTACTACATCACCGCCGACACCTTGGCTGCAGCCAAGAACAGCCCGCAACTTGAAGTCTTCCGCAAAAAAGGCATCGAGGTGCTGTTGATGACTGATCGCGTGGACGAATGGGCCTTGAACTTTGTGCAAGAGTTTGATGGCACACCACTGCAGTCCGTTGCTAAAGGCGCTGTGGATTTGGGCTCGTTGCAAGACGAGGCTGAGAAGAAGGCGGCTGAAGATGCAGCGGAAACCTTCAAGCCAGTTTTGGCCAAACTCAAAGAAGCGCTGAAAGACAAAGCCGACGACGTGCGCGTGACCACGCGCTTGGTGGACTCACCCGCCTGCTTGGTGGTGAAAGACCACGGCATGTCGATGCAGCTCGCGCGCATGCTCAAACAAGCGGGCCAACAAGCGCCTGAGATGAAGCCTATCTTGGAAGTGAATGCCGAACACGCGTTGGTGAAAAAACTCAGCGGCGATGCCAACCCCAACTTCAACGACTTGGCGCACATCTTGTTTGACCAAGCTTTGTTGGCCGAGGGTGGTTTGCCAGAAGACCCCGCCGCTTATGTGAAGCGTGTGAATGCGCTCTTGGTGTGATTCACCTCATCACTTGATGTGCCTTGCGCACATCAAGCCAAGAAAAAGGCTAGCGCTTCGCTAGCCTTTTTCTTTTGCATAGAGACGCGCTACGTCAAACGTACAAAGGCTCTTCTTGCATGGCCTCGCATTGCTCGACCAACAGATGCGTCTGCCCTGCCCAATAGTCGCTGCTGCCAAACCACGAGAAGTGCTGCGCGAATGCGGGATCGTCTTGGCGACGTGCCAACCATGCGCTGTAGTGAATCAACCGCAAGGTGCGCAACGGCTCAATGAGAACAAGCTCGTTGCGATGGAGTTCACGCATTTGCTCGTAGCCATCCAGCAACATAGATAGCTGCTGCGTGCGCTGCGCACGGTCACCGCTGAGCAACATCCACAAGTCTTGAATGGCGGGCCCCATGCGTGCATCGTCAAGGTCAACAAAGTGTGGGCCACCGTCAGGCAAATCTGTCGGCGTCCACAAAATATTGCCGGGGTGACAGTCGCCATGCAGGCGAATGTGCTGCGCCGGATGCGCAGCAAATTTGTGTGTGGCGATGTCGATGGCTTGGTTACACACCGTCAGCCATTCGCGTTGTTGATCCAGCGGGATGATTTGGTTCTCGACCAACCAGTCACGCGACTCGACGGCAAAGGTGGTCACATTCAAGGCGGGGCGCTCGACAAACGTCTGCTTCCCGCCCACGTTGTGAATGCGCGCGATGAAGCGCCCAATCCACTCCAACACTTCGGCATCATCCAGCTCGGGCATGCGCCCACCGCGACGTGGGCTGACACTGAACGCAAATCCGTGGGCATGGTGCAAGGTTTGTCCTTGCAATGTCAGCGGGCCTACCAAGGGCACTTCGTCTGCCATCAATTCGGCAGCGAAGCCGTGTTCTTCCAAAATTTGCGCATCACGCCATCGCTCGGGTCGATAAAACTTGGCAACCACTGAGCTGTTGTCATCTAGCATGACTTGGTAAACACGGTTTTCATACGAACTCAAGGCGGTCATACGGCCGTCAACGTCAAGTCCTAAATCAGATAGCGCATCCAACACCACATCGGGGGTGAGCGCCTCGTAGGCGTGGTGCTTGGTCTCGCTCTCAAACACCCCAGACGACCTCTTTGTCCTCGGCATGGGCACGACGCAACATATCAATGAAAGGGACCACACGCTGCTTCAAACTGATCGTGCGTGGCCCATCCACGGCGACTGGCTTTGCTTCTTGCTCGCCTTGTGCTGCTTCCTTCGACGCCTGCATTGCCAATTCTTCCTGCGTCACGGCGGCATGCAACGCATCGATGGCCATCAGCATTTCGCTGGGCAAGATGATGCCCTTGGCACCCGACTCTTTGCCAATGAGTTTGAGTATGTGTTTGCCTTGGGGCTCAAGCATGATGAGATCGCCCGTGGCTTTGGATTTGAATTTGTAGAGCATGCTGTGATTGTGCGCTTTGGCCCCAATTCGTCCTAGAGATCGTTGAGCAACGGCTCAACAGCTTGATGGAATGCCTCTGGCTGCTCGAACATTACCCAGTGCCCCGCGTCTGGCACAACTGCGAATGACGCCATCCGGTTCAACACGTGCGGCACCTGCGACAACGTGCCGATATACAGCGCATCCAACTCACCCCACACCCCATGAACCGGACACGTCCAACGTGTTTGCGCTTGCGCCAAGACATCTGTGCGCGCAATGCGTCTGCGTCGCAGACGATCGCGCTTGACATTGGCTTCTTGCAAATCGATCACCTCATCTGTCACGCTTTGAGCGTGTGCAAACATCATGGCATTCAAATTGTGGCGGTGCACGTTGCGTTGCGCTTGTTCATCCATCTCGGGGGTCATGCCACGCATTGGCAAATCGTGACCAAATAAGCCCAAACCAGGCGCGCCCACCAAGATCAACTTGCGAATGAGCGATGGGTGTTCTGCTGCGACCAATCCGGCCGTCATGCCACCAAATGAGAACCCCATGACATCAACGGGCGTTACATCAAATGTGCGCATGAAGATTTCAGCCATAGAGGGCACCAAGTCATCTGCATCCACCGCACCCGTTGGCAAACTTGAATCGCCAAATCCGGGAATGTCTAGCACCCAGACCTCTCGGGTTTGAGCCAGAGGCAACACATTGCGTAACCAGTGGGTCCAGCTTCCAGAACCGCCATGAAGCAGCACCAGAGGCGCTTTGTCTGGACGATGCACGCCCCATACATGCCACACAGCATCGCCCCAACCATAGGCTTGGACAATACGTTTTGACTGCGCCTCG
>Ga0213922_1001050_pt1 | contig 10933 bp, 12 predicted proteins | sample McNCre2917MG_FD_165060 | JGI IMG/M metagenome (GOLD analysis project Ga0213922, IMG submission 165060) | Freshwater microbial communities from McNutts Creek, Athens, Georgia, United States - 29-17 MG | ecosystem: Environmental > Aquatic > Freshwater > Creek | place: USA: Georgia | collected... | reverse complement strand
GTCGATCTACCTCTCTCCAAGGAACAAGGCCAAAAAAGCGACCAACGAAAACCAAGCGCGACGACCTGCTCGATCTGACGCAGATCGACGACGGCTACATACCCGCGCGTCTGGAAACCCCACCGGACCCGACCGTTGTCGGCACCCTGGGCGACGACTGCATTGCATGGCTTGACCGGTGGCTCGATATGCAGCTGTGGACGTGGCAGGCGCACGTGATCCGGCGCGCGCTCGAGGTCCGCGACGACGGGACGCTGCGCTGGCCCGTCGTCGTCCTTACGGTACCGAGGCAGGCGGGGAAAAGTACGTTGTCGCGTGGCGTGATGTCGTGGCGACTGTTCCAGGGCGGCGATGAGGCGTTTGGCGAACCACAGACGCTGTTGCACGTCTCGTCCAATCGCGCGATCGCGCGCGAGATTTGGCAGATGAGCGCGCGCCTGTTGCAGGAGAAGGCGGACGCCAAGGTTCGGCAGGCCAACGGGCAGGAAGCAATCGAGCTGCCGGACACGTCCAAGTGGATGATCGCCGCCGCCAACATGACCGCAGGGCCGGGCCTGTCGATTTCCATGGCGTTCGTGGACGAGGCGTGGGCGGTCGATGAGGGCGTGGTCGTCTCGGGCATCATGCCGACGATGCTGCAGCGCACCAGCTCGCAGCTATGGCTGGTGTCGACGGCTGGCGAATCGCGCAGCGATCTGTTGCGGTCTTTCCGCGAGCAGGGCATCGCACAGCTCGACGATCCCGAGAATGCCGACATCCTTCTGATCGAGTGGTCGGCCAGTCCTGACCTGCCTGTCGATGATCGCGAGGGATGGCGCCAGGCATCACCGATCTGGAATGAGCGGCGCGAGCAGCAGGTCGAGCAGTTTTACCGCCTGCAGCCGCCCAACGATTTTGCGATGCAGATGCTGAACCGGTGGGTCGTGTCGGCGTCGAGCTGGTTGCCCGAACAGGCGTGGGCGAAATGCCAGGACGCGGACGCTCCGCTACCGACTGATAATCCCGGCACGATCGCGGTCGAGACGAGCGTCGACGGCTTGCCGATTGGCGCCGTGCTGGCCGCGCGCTGTGACGACGGGCGAATCGTTGTCCGCTCGAGGATCGAGACGAGCCACGCGAGCCTGTGGGTGTGGCTCGCCGAGATTGCCGCCGAGCGGCGCGGCATCACGATCCTGCACCACGAGGCCGTGCGCATACCTGAGATCAAGGGCGCCAAGATGCTGAAGGTCAAAAGCAGCGATCAGATCGCCGGGTACGGGCCGACGAAAGCCGCGATTCAAGACGGCGATATCGCGCACGACGGCAACCCGACCCTGACCGAGCAGGTGCTGATGGCCAGCGCGTACACGTCGCGGGATGGGCACGCGCAGCTGTCGCAGCGCGCCAGCGAGGGCCCGATCTATCTGGCGCGCGCGCTGGTCTGGGCTGCCGGTCACGAGCTGCGCCCGAACAGTCGCCGCAAGCACCTCGTCGCATCTTCGACAAATCGTGCCTAGATTCGAAATATGAAACACGCAGCGGTGACGACGACGCGCGGGGCAGGATATCCCCGTGGGCATTCGCAGTCTGATTACCGGCGAAACGACGCCGACCAAGCGCGCCAACGCGACGTCGTGGATTAGCCCCAGCGCAGCTGCTGACTTTCAGACGCTGACGCGCCTTGGGCTCAACCGCGAGACCGCGCTCGGCGTCCCGACCGCCGCCGCCTGCCGGAATCTGATCTGCAACACGATCGCGCAGCTCGGCGTTGACCGGTACCGCGCCGCCGAGCGCCTGCCCGCCGGGTATCTGATCACCCAGCCGGACCCTTCCTGCACCTGGACGACCACGATCACGCGCACCGTCGATGACTTGATCTGGTACGGACGCTCGGCGTGGATCATCCTTGCGCGCGACGGCATCGCTACCGATCAGAACCCGTACGGTCGCCCCGTCCGCGCCCGTCGCGTCAGCGGCGCCGGCATCGAGCCGATCTACTCGGACAACATCACCGACTACAACGCGATCGTCGGCTACTACGTCAACGGCGTCCGCGTCGACGCGCGCGACGTGATCTATTTCGACGCCGGACACGAGGGCGTGCTCAACTACGGCGCCAGGACGATCAGCGCCGCGATCGCGCTCGAGGACGCCGCGCGCCGCTTCGCCACCGTCGAGCTGCCCGCCGGCATCCTCCAGAACGTCGGGCACGAGCTCGGACCCGACGAGGCAGCCGACGTCGTCCAGGCATTCCAGCTTGCGCGCCGCGAGAACGCGATCGCGTTTCTGCAGAACGTCGAGTACACGCGCGCAGACCTCAACCCGCAAGACCTGCAGCTCGTAGAGGCACGCGCCCACGCCGACACCGCCATCGCGCGGCTGTTCAGCGTTCCCGTCAGCATGGTCGGCGCCAGCCCGACCGGCAACAGCGGCAGCCTGCTCTATTCCAACGTGTCGCAGAATATGGCGCAGTTTGTGCAGACGGCCTGCGCGCCATTCATCAACGCGATCGAGCGCACCCTGTCGCTCGACAGCGTGATCGCCACCGGACAGCAGATCAGGTTCGACGTCCAGGCGTTCCTGCGCACCGATCCCGAGGCAGCCACCGCCTACGCCACCACCCTCCTCGGCTCCGGCGTCATTGACGCCGCTGAGGCGCGTGGCTTCCTCGGGATTCCCTCGACCAACACGACCCCCGACCTCACCCCCGGAAGGATCTAACGTGCTGCAGTTCGACATCGACGTCACCGCAGCGGACGCAGAGACCCGCACGATCGAAGGTATTGCCGTCCCGTACGGCGAAACCGCCAACCTCGGCGGCACCACCTACACGTTCGAGCCCGGCAGCCTGCAGCCCGCCCGCACCCGCACACCCCTCCTCCTCGGCCACGACCGCAATCGCCCCGTCGGCGTGATGACCGAGCTGGCCGACACGCCCGAAGGCGCCATCGCCCGATTCCGTGTCGACCAGGGCGCCGAAGGCGACCTCGCCCTCGAGCAGGCAACGACCGGCAGCCGCGGAGGGCTCAGCATCGGCGCCGAGATCGTCACCGCCGAAGACGCCGGCAACGGCATCGTCAATGTCAAGGCCGCCGCCTTGCTGGAGGTCAGCCTGGTCGCCATCGCCGCGTTCAGCGGCGCAAACGTGACGAACGTCGCTGCCGACGCTGACCCGTTCAAGTCCAACACCGACGCCGGCGACGAGCAGCCGGACCCCGATCCCGACTCCAACCCCGCACCCGTTCAGGAGAACACCCCCATGGAGACCATGCCCGAGCAGATCGCCGCCGAGACGGCGCCCATCCCGACCATCATCGAGAAGCAGCCCGCCCTGTCCGCCGACGCCTTCGTGACCCACATGGTCAAGGCGCAGCTCGGCAACAACGACAGCGCGCGCCTGGTCGAGGCCAGCCTCGACGTGATCGACACAACCGGCGTCGTCGGCCTCGTGCCCGACTACTACACCATGCAGATCATCGGTGGCCTGTCCGAGAACCGCCCGCTCGCCAACAACGTGCGCCGCGCCGCCCTGCCCGCCTCGGGCATGACGCTCGTCAAGCCCGTGTGGAACACGACGCCCGTCGGCGGCTGGATCGACCAGAACGACCCGACGCCGTCCAACGCCATCGCCATCGGCAACCACGACGTCAACATCGCCCAGTGGGCGTTCGGCGTCGCCATGACGGTCGCCAGCCTCGAGCGCGGCGTCGGCGTTGCCGAGGCCACGTACCTGCAGATCGTCCGCAGCTACTACGCCGACGTCGAGACGCGCCTCGCGTCCGCGATCGTCGACGCTGCCGGCGACGTCGCATCGGGCGCCAACGTGCTCGCGTCGATCGGCAACCTGTCGGCTGCCGTCTACTCCGACTCGGGACGCCGCCCCGACAAGGCGTACATGGCGCCCGACGTGTGGGCCTCGCTGCTGTCGACCGAGGGTAGCCTGCCGTTCACGGGCGGACAGACCAGCGCCAACGGCCTGGCCGGTTCGATCGCCGGTCTCGACATCGTCGTCACGCCGTCCCTGTCGGCTGGCGCGCTGATCGTCGCCGACTCCAGCGTCATCGAGCTCCGCGAGAGCTCGCCGCTGCAGCTGCGCGCGAACGTCGTCGGCTCGATGCAGATCGAGCTCGGCGTGACGAGCTTCGTCACGACCGACGTCGAGCTGGCCGCTGCGGTCAAGATCGCCGACTAGCCCGAGAGACTGACGGCTGTCCGTCTGACCGACTCGCCCCGCCGCTACTTCCCCAGCGGCGGGGCGTGACACCACCGCAGGAGACGCACCACATGGCATGGCTAGAACCCGAAGACGTACAGACCTATCTCGAGCTCGAGGAAGTCGACGCGCGCCTCGAGGAAGCCACCGCCGCCGTCCGCAGCGAAGTCGAACGCCTGCGCTCTGACCTTGACTTCACCGGCGCCGTCGAGATTCCCGCCAGCGTCATCTTCGGCGCCATCCTCTGGGCAGCCCTGTTCTACCAGCAGCGCAACGCACCCTCGGGATTCGCCGGCTACGGCGACGGCGCCGACATCGTCGGCGACGTCCTCGGCTCCAAAAAGGCCGACATCTACCGTTTCATTGGCCTGCGCCGCCCGGTGACAGCGTGACGATCCCCGAGGCACTTGACGAGGTCGTCACCGTCCTCCGGGATGCTGGCCTGACCAAGGCCACCCGCGATGCTGGTGCGTTTTTCCCGTCGCCAATCGGCGTCCTGGTCGGCATGCCGAGCCTCACCGCATCGGGCCTCGGCTCGCGCACGATCGAGGTGCCCGTGCACGTCGTCAGCGCCGACCCGCCCAGCCCGCGCATCCTCGGGCTCATGTACGCAACTGCCGATACCGCCGCCGCAGCCCTCGCAATCGACACGTACGCGCCCAGCACGTACTACGGCGGCGTCAATGCCGAACCCCTGCCCACTATCGACATGACCGCCGTCGTGACGATCCCCTACGAAACCCCCGCCTAGGAGCTATCACCATGCCCGTCACCGACTCCCGCCTCGGACCCGGAACCCTCGTGTTCGACACCACGCACGATTTCAGCGTGCAGGTCTCGAGCTGCAGCCTGACGCCGTCGACCAACGAGACCGACGGCACCGCCACCCTCGCCGAGCCCGACCCCGCTAAGGAGGTCGCTTTCGAGTGGGCGCTGACCGGCGACACGATCAGCGACTGGTCGAGCGCCACCGGCTTCGTCAACTGGGCGATGGACAACGCCGGCGACGAGGTCACGTTCGCGTTCGAGCCGTCGACCGCCGCCGGCGTTGAGTACTCCGGCACCGTCCAGGTCCGCCCGATCCAGATCGGCGGCGACGTCAACGTGCAGAGCGTCGTCAGCTTCGAGTTCCCGCTCATCGGCACCCCGACCCGCGCCTAGCATGATCAAGATCACGGGGAAGGTCACCTACACCGACAATCGCACCGCCGATTTCGCAGGTGGCATCAACGCGCTCGCAGCGTGGGAATCCTACGCCCAGCGCAACAACCTCGACCCCGACCCGCAACGGTCGCCGATGACCTGGACGCTCTACGTCGCGTTCGCAAGCCTCGGCGAAACCGAGACCGGGAAGGGCGTCGGGTTCGAGAAGTGGCGCGACAGCGTCATCGACGTCGACCTCGAGGCCGACGACGCAAACCCTACCGAAACGGCAGCATCGGCCATCTAGTGGCCGTGCTCGCCGTCGAGACCGGAATACCACCCAGCACCCTCTGGAACGAAACCCCCGAAGACCTAGCCACCCTGGTCAGCGTCCTCGAGGAAAGAGCACGAAAGGCACGCTAAATGGCACGAGCTAATCGAGGACCGACGGTATACGTCGACGATAGCGACGTGCAGACGCTGTTCCGCGCACTCGGCAAAGTCAACGCCGACCTGCGCAAAGACACCAACGCGCAGCTGCGCATCGCTGCCAAGGAATGCGCCACCGAGCTCGCAATGCTGCTGAAAATCAACTTCGCCGGCGCGCCAGCCCCGCAGACCAAGCTCGTCGAGCTGTCCGTCCGCGTGAAAAGCGATCGCACGCCGGTTGTCACCGTCGGCGGCAAAAAGAAAGTCGGCAGGGCGTACAAGAGCCGGAAGGGCGGCACACGCCGCGCAGCCGCCGGAACGCTGCTGTGGGGCGTCGAGTACGGCGACAAACATGGCAGGTTCGCGCCGCGTAACGAGGACGGGTATTGGATCAAGCCGACCGTCAAGCAGTTTTCGGAAACCGGCGCGATCCCGAAATACAAAAAAGCCGTCGTGGCAATCCTGACTGACGCGGGGGTGATTTAATGGCTGGCGCCGCTAACGTAATGATCAAAATCGGCGCAAACGCCGGCAACGCCGTCGCCGAGATCGGCAAGGTCAACAAGGCCCTCGGCGATCAGATGACGACCAGCCAAAAGGCGAGCATGGCGATCCGCAAGGCCGCCGTGCCCGCCGGGCTCGCACTCGCAGCCCTCGGCGCCGCCGCCATCAGCTGCGCAAAAGCCGCCGCCGAGGACGAGGCCGCACAGGTCAAGCTTGCCGGCGTGCTCGAGCGCACCGCCGGCGCCAGCGATGCCGCCGTCAAGTCGACCGAGGACTACATTACCAAACTGTCGCTGGCGACCGGTGTTGCCGACGACGAGCTTCGGCCCGCAATGGCGAAGCTCGCCACCGCCACCGGCAGCGTCACCCAAGCACAGCAGGGACTCGCCACCGCCCTCGACGTCAGCGCCGCCACCGGCAAAAGCGTCGACCAGGTATCTAAAGCACTCGCCAAGGCATACGCCGGCAACGGCAGCGCCCTCGCAAAACTGATCCCCGGCATAGACGAGGCAGCCGTCAAGTCGGGCGACTTCGCCAAAATCAACAAAGAGCTGACGCGCCTGACGGGTGGAGCAGCTGCCGAAGCAGCCAATACCGCAGCTGGGCAATACAAGATTTTCCAGTTGACGCTGCAGGAAACGCAGGAGGAAATCGGCATGGCGCTGTTGCCGGTTCTCAAGCAGCTCGCGCCGATCCTCGTCCAGGCCGCTGGTTTCGTGAAAGACAACAGCGACGTCCTCGTCAAGTTTGCCGCCGGCATTGCCGCCGTCGCCGGCGCCGTCGTGGCCATCAACGGGATTCTGAGCGCGTGGACAGCGCTCCTGCAGGTTTTCAAGATCGCCCAGGCAGCCGCCACCGTCGCGCAGATCGCATTCAACATCGCCGTCAGCTCCAACCCTATCGGGCTGATCATCATCGCAATCGCCGCACTCGTGGCCGGCCTGATTCTCGCCTACCGCGAATCCGAAACGTTCCGCCGCATTGTCGACACGCTCTGGTCGGCGATCAAGACCGGCATTACGACCGCGCTCGAGCCGTTCATCAACAACTGGGACTCGATCAAGGAAAAAATTCAGCTTGTGTGGGATCTGCTGAAGCGGTTCTGGCCAATCCTGCTACCGGGTGGCGCGTTCTACCTCGCCATCAAGGAAATCGAGGACCGATTCGGAATCTTTGGGACTGCGATCGACGGCGTGAAATCCGCTTTCGATTTTCTCAAGACGTCGATCGAGAACGTAAAGACCACAATCTCGAAGTTGTGGGACATTGCCGAGCCAATCTTCCGCGACCTCAAAAGCGCAATCGTGACGTACCTCAACCCGCTGAAAGCAGCGTTCGACGGAATCAAGACTGTCGTCGAGGCAATCGTCTCCGCCATCGCTCGGATCAAGCTGCCGAGCATCAGCCTGCCGGGATGGCTCGGCGGCGGCACGATCAGCGGACAATCGTTTAGCAAGGGATTTGCGTCGTCCTCGCAGACGATCAACGTGACGATCAACGGTCCGATCGACGCGGACAGCACCGCGCGCGAAATCCGTAGCATCCTCGCCCAGTACGACACCAGGTACGCCATCTAATGATCACCGGCGTCAAAATCGGCGGCACCACGGTCGACCTCAACACCATCGCCCACGACGTCACGATCACGATCGGCCGCAAAGACCTACAGACAACGTACGCCCCCAGCAGCTGCCGCATCACGTTCTACGACGTCGTCGCATCAAGCTATACCGCACTCGTCGGCAAAACCCTGACCATCTCAGGAAACGCCTACCAGCTGTTTGGCGGCTACGTGACCGACGTCCGCCTGACTGTCGCCACCCCGACCAGCGGCGCCCGCTGCGACATCATCGCCGCAGGACCATCCAGCCGCCTCGGACTTCTCGACGTCAACACCGCCGGTTACACGTCCACAACCGTCGCCCTGCGCTGCAAGCAGATCGCGGACGAATGCCTAGCCCAGGACGCATCGTTTGCGTTCATCAACGAAACCGGAACCGACGAGGGCGCCTACACGCTGTCAGCCGCCGCACCGCAGACCGAGAGCGCGACCAGCGCCCTCCAAGGAACCGTCGACCAGGTCGGCGGCGTCATCTACGACAACCCCGACTACACGCCCAGCCCGACGGGACGAATCGCGTACTACACCAACGACTGTGCCAGCGTCTACGACCACACGTGGAGCTCGAGCCTGGTCGAGTTCGCGCCGACGTTCCAACAGTCAGGGCAGATCATCAACACCGTCGCCGTCACTTACGACACCGGCACGATCAACCGGTCAAACATCACCTCGCAGACGCTCTACGGAAAGCGCACCCGCACCGTCGGCACCAGCATCAACAACAGCACCAACGCCACCGATCTCGCCGACGAAATCATCAGCCGGAACCGACGACCACGCTGGGCAATCAGCGACGTGTCAATCATCCAGAGCTATATCGGGCCCGAGCTGTTATTCACGCGCATCGGCGGAACCCTCACCATCAACGACCTACCCGCCGGATCACCGACCGCGTCCTACACCGGCGTCGTACAGGGCTGGGAGCACCGCATCAGCAGCGGCAAAATGCGCACCACGTTCTACCTCGCCGATCCCGCCGACGTTGGCCTGTCGATCGCCTGGTACAAGCTGCCCAGCACGTACAAGTGGAACACCATCAACCCGGATTTGATCTGGGACGACGCCCTCACCCTTGCCGACTTCGAGACCGTAGGAATCTGAGAAATGACCAGTTACACCACAAAGGGCAGTTACCCCTACCCGGACCCCACCGATGCCGTCACCGACTACCCGAGCACAGCTTCCACGTTTGCCGGCTACGTCGACAACCTCCCGAACCGAAACCGCATCATCAACGGCACTTTCGACATCTGGCAGCGTGGTCAGTCACTGGGCACGCTTGCCACGGGTTCCTACACCGCCGATCGCTGGCGCCTCGACTATGACGGCGCCGGCGGCACGCGCACGGTCGGCCCATCCGGCTACGGCGCCGGCGTCACGATCGGCGGAATGCAACCACGCCTGGTTCCAAACATCACGCTAACGAACGCTGGCACCTCGACGTCGCAGCGGTTCGGACAGCGCATCGAAGACGTCCGCACCTTTGCCGGCGAAACGGTAACGCTCAGCTTCTGGTGCCTCTCAACCGTCGCGCCCAAAACGATCACGGCAAAGGCCGTCCAGAACTTCGGCACCGGAGGCTCGCCCAGCGCCGCAGTCACCACCACGATCGGCAGCGTCACCACGACCACAGCGATGGTCCGCAAATCCTTCACCTTCACCGTCCCGGCACTAACCGGCAAAAACATCGGCACCAACGAGGACTCATACCTCGAGATTCACTTCGAGTTCGGATCACAAACCGGCACGTTCCAAATCTGGGGCGTACAGCTCGAGCAGAACACCACCGCCACCGCCCTCGAGCGCGAACCGATCCAGCAGACCATCGCAAAATGCCAGCGGTACTACTGCAAGACATTTAACCTGACAACAGCGCCCGCAGCTGGCGCCGGCCAGCAGGGAGCAATCTTTGCATCAAGAGCGTATGCAAGCTTGATTCAGACATACATGGTGACGTGGTTTTTTCCCGTGGAAATGCGCGTTGCTCCGAACGCAAGTTCATACAACCCCAGCACCGCTGGGCAGACTGGATGGTATGACGAAGGCGGGGTCAATGTCGCTGCCCAACTTGTCAATGGAGGAACACGCGGTCTGCTTGCGTTCAACAGCGCAGCGTCGACCATCAACAGAAACGCCTGTATTCACATTGCCGCTGACGCGGAGCTGTAGCCGTGCCGCCGGAAGACACCGACCGCATTTACACAATGTTGCGCGATCTGCGCGAATCCGTGGAAGGCTACCGCGCTGACCTCAACGGGCGACTGCGCGCCCTCGAGTCTGCCGAAGCTCACCGAAGCGGCATGGACCAGGGCAAGGGCAGCGTCGCCAAGCTCGTCGTCGGGTCCGCCGCACTCGCCGCGTCGATCGCCGGCGTCATCACCGTCGTCGCTACCTACGTCTAAGGAAACAACCCATGAACAGCATCAGCCCCAAGGTCGCCGCCTCGAGCATCGGCGCCGCCCTCGCCACAATCGTCTGCGCAATCCTCGCAGCCGTCGGCTACCAGCCCGACGTGATCCTGCAGGGCGCCATCACCGTCGTCATCGTCTTCGCACTCGGATACCTTCGTGTCGATCCGCTACGCGCCGAAGGCAAGCGCACTAACGGCTGAGGACACCGCCGCGTCATCGAACGCGATATAGCGCGCAGTCGTCTCCAGCTGCTCGTGCCGTAACGCGTGCTGCACGGTCAACACGTCGCGCGTCTTTCGGTACAGCTCTGTCGCAAACGCGTGACGTAGCTCGTGCATCCGACAACGCGCACCCAATCGGCGGAACTCGGCGTTTGCGCGTTGGCTGACCTTCTGCGCCGTCATCGTCGGCCAAATGCGGTCCCGATCCTTTTCGCGCAGCAGTTCGACAACGACAGGATGCGCTGGCACGCTGCCCGGCTTCGATCCCTTCCCTTCGGGAATCCGCAACACCCACCCATCGCCCGATGGCACAAGATCGCGCCCCGACACGCGCGCAATCTCGCCACACCGCAACCCCGCATAGACGGCAAGGATCGCCCAGGAGCGTTCGGGCTCGCGCGCCTTTTCCAAC
>Ga0213922_1001041_pt1 | contig 11001 bp, 17 predicted proteins | sample McNCre2917MG_FD_165060 | JGI IMG/M metagenome (GOLD analysis project Ga0213922, IMG submission 165060) | Freshwater microbial communities from McNutts Creek, Athens, Georgia, United States - 29-17 MG | ecosystem: Environmental > Aquatic > Freshwater > Creek | place: USA: Georgia | collected... | reverse complement strand
ACATAGGCAACAGGTTTGAGCCACCCCTGATTAATACATTCTGCAATTAAACTTCGATAATTTTCTGGGCATCGTTGACTAATCTCAAACCCAGCTCGTTGAGTTTGAATAATACCATCGTTGATGATAAAATTACGATCGCCCTGTTTAATGGTGCGTACTTTGCTTTGATGAGTTTTAAATGTCATGCTATATTATAGCATACTATTTAACTTAGATCAATAGCAGATCCAATCTTTATTGCGATATGGTTTACCAATTACAGCATTTGGTAGATATTGTATAACTTTCTTTTTCACTTTTTTGATAACAGGATGATTGTGGTCATGATCAAATGCCTTAAGATACATAAACCATTCGTCATATTTTATTCGTTTATTTTTTTGATCAATGTTTAAATGTCGAACAACTTTGGATATTTTTTCATATCTATCCATTAGATCGCAGGCAATGTTAAAACTATATGCATCTATTTCATCACTGTTGCCCAAATAACTTTGCGTTTCTCTTTTAGATGCTCTACATGCTGTACTTGGATAATCCGGGAGATCTTTGAAATCACGTCTGCGGAATTGCCTCATATGTATAATCTCATGTAGGATTGTATCCGCAAGTACTATACATATTCTATAAAATTTACGGGTGTTAAGTTTTAAGTATTCATCATTGGGATTATACAACAATGAAACTTCTATACATTGCCTATCATATTGATCGTGGATGCTATAGTAACACCCTCCTATCATAACTGTATTAGGATCTGCTTTATTGTATTTTGATTTGGATACACGTAATGGCAAATATTTTTTTATATGCCTATACATCATGCTGTGAAATTGATTAACTGTTAGACGTTGATTAACTATTTTTGGAGCCAACATCCAAATAAAACCAGCAATACCATGCCGATTCACTGATGACCAATCAAAATCTAATCTACCTGCCATGGACATCCTTTGTAGTACTAGATATTTATTTTTAATTTTCTAATACACCGACAAAATGTAGTCTAGGAGATTCAGAACAATTAATAAAAGTATGGGGGATTCTTGTTTCTACTTTATATATACCTCCAATGGGCAAATTAAAAGGTTTGGCATGTTTAAAAACAAAGTAGCATTCAGGGTTTGTAATCAATGGTATATGTAACCTTGGAGTTTGATCTTGATGCATTGAATAACAGGCATATGGATTAACCCACATCAGTCTTGATCTTGTTAGTTTATACTCATTTATAATTTTTTCAAATTCGGTATTTACAAAAGAATCATTCAAATTGTTATACACTAAGTCGTTGTCAATATGTTTGCCTACAGCACTGGCCCATTGATCATCGCCTGTTCTATATTGTAGGCCTGTTTGACGTCCTTTATGTCCAAATTCAGTCCATACTATACTTGATTCTATTAGATTATAGCAATCTAACAATGGTTCAATATTGATATCTCTTAATAATTTTGAAATCATGCAGATATTTATGGTAACATATACACATAATCAATATAAACAAAGGCCAACATAATAGCCTATAAATATAAAATAATGATGCTATTCAATGAAAATACATGCTATAAACGATCTATCCAATTCATATGTAATCGGACTTCTTGAAGAAAATTTACAAGCAGTAACTCAATCCAATCTGATTAAAAATTATCATCCTGATTACAGTGAGCATCCCGGCAATTTATTCTTAATACTTGATCAAGGACGATACAAAAAGGGTAATTATTTTGTATTAGAAAATAACGGCAAATATATATGTAGTGCTGGATGGAATGAATATGAAGATGTTGCCTTGTTATTGACAAGAGCTTATATTAAGAAAGAATACAGAAGAAATTATTTTTTAGCAGAGTTTTTACTTCCGCTGATGTTTGAAGAAACACACAAGTATGACAAACTTTGGATAACCTGTAATGGATATAATAAATCAATATATAATGCATTTGAAAGAATGGCTCAAGGCAAATCTGTAGGGTTGTTTGATCAATGGCCCGATACCTACAAAAAATTTAAACCTATTGGTACTAAAATGGTTTATAACACAGAACAATACGTGGCTGAATACAATAAGAATGAACTACACACAAAATAACCATTTGTATTATACCATAGGTGGCAGAAAGTTTGGTCATCGTCAAACTCCTTATGAGCAATATAAAGTATATGCAGGTAAGGTAGATCCGACTGTGTATAAAACTAGTTCATGGAGAAAAGAGCTAGTAAAAACTGCTGATTCTGTATATCAGGAATATGGTAAAGATTTAGTTTTATTTTTAAGTGGTGGCACTGACAGTGAAATTGTTCTAAGAAACTTTTTAGAAATTGGAGTTAAACCACGCTGTGTTATTATCAGATTTGCCGACGATTACAATTTACCAGATGTACTTGAAGGAATTGAAATTGCAAAACAATTGGATGTTAAATTAGATATTATTGATTTTGATGTTAAAGAGTTTTATAGATCAGGTCAAGCATTGGATTTTTCAAAACAAATAGATTGCACTCAAATAACTTATCTAATGGTTTATTATCATATTATGAAACTTAACGCTCCAGCAGTCATGGGTGGTGAGATGTTACTGAGTAAGCATGTGAGTCAATCAGGCACATATTGGTATCATTGTTTTAGAGAAAACGAAGATGCTAGTGCTATGAGATTTTCTGAAAAATTTAATATACCAATTGTTAATGAATGGTTTAGCTATACTCCAGAAATGATGTTGTATTATTTAGAAAATTCAGATGTACAAAAATTAATGTCTGATAGATTCAATTACAAATTAACTTCTGTAAGCAGCAAAAATATGATACTTTCAAAATTATACCCTGAGATCAAAATGAGGAAGAAAACAACCGGGTTTGAAAAACTAATGGGATTCAATAGTAATACATATCGAAAATTAAGGACTCATCAAATAAGCAGATTAACTCCATGTCTGAATGGTATATCTATAAAAAATTTATTATTAAGTCTTAAAGGTGAATAATGCAAATTGTTAAACTAACATCATTACATTCAGAGTCAGTTAAACATCTATTTTATTCAAAAAAATATATGGGTGTAGATAATTTTGACCAAGGTGATCCTACTTTTCAAGACAGACTCTATGAAATTTTTTGTGATAACTATCTATCAGATATAGAAAATTTTTATGCTTACGGTGCAATTGATGACAACAATATAGTACATGCATTGATAAGTTTTTATGTTAGTTGTGAGGAACCAAGTTGGTATTTTACTATATATCGCAGTGATGGTAATAACAATTTATTGAAACCTATATTAGATGAAATTATAAAATTTAACGAGGATAATGGTAGATTAAAATTTTATACACTGGTTAATAAAGAACATTCCAAACTACTTAGAAGATTTACATGGAGTAAATATAATTCTGAACGATATGGTTATTTTGATGAATTTTTAGTTCCCGGGTTAAGAAAATGCTTTTATAATAACCCATGGGACCTACTGTATAAAAGAACACTTATTCCAACTGATACAGTTGTTAGGTGTAATTATTTAAAACAAGAATATAGAACTAGCTTGCCTATAGGAGGTGATATATGAAATGGACAAAAACAATTTCGAAATCATTTTGGTTTCAATTCCTTCCTAGTATGATTCTGGGGTCCATAACTATATTACTTCTTGCATTGGGAATTATTCCTTTATATTATCTTATTGCAACATTCATCATGTGGATTCTTGTATGTGGATTAGGAATTGCTGTAGGATATCATCGTGTGTTCAGTCATAGAACGCATACCTTACCTAAATGGAAAGAGAATATAATAATGTTCTTTGCTACCTTTGCTGGTCAAGGTGCTAGTATCTTTTGGGTAGCATTGCATAGAGGGTATCATCATCCGCATACAGAAACTGAAAAAGATATTCATAGTCCCGTAGTATATGGAAAATATCAAGCCTTTATAGGATGGTATCATAAAATTACAGAAGCAACTAATACTATTAATATAAAGTATGCAGTTGATTTATTACGTAAGCCGAATCATGTTTGGTTTCATAAACATCATTTAAGAATACTGTGGGGAGTACCATTGTTGGTTGCTCTAATCAATTGGAAACTAGCATTGACTGCATTTTGTTTGGTTACTATGATAGGCTCATTACAGGACAATTTTGTTAATGTGTTCGGACACTATCGAGGACTAATAGGTTATAGAAATTTTGATACTAATGACAATAGTCAAAATAATCTAATATTTGGATATTTTGCATGGGGACAAGGATGGCATAACAATCATCATTATGCTCCCGGATCATTTGATTTTGGAAAAGGTGTTAGCAATAAATGGTGGGAATGGGATCCTTGTAATATTTTTAAACTATTTTTAAAATGAACACATTTAAATTATTAGATTCTTCTGAATATCCGTTATATATAACTCACGTTCAAGCAAATTTTAAAAATTCAAGAATGGATGATCCTGACCTAATGGACAAGGTTAATGACATTTATAGAGAACCTTTGCTAAAAGTATTTGTATTAATGGATGAAAATTCTAATATAAAAGCATCTATCCTAACTAAGAAAAAATCATATTGTCCAGAATACAATATAATAAACTACAGAACATCTGGAGACAAGTATTTTAAAAAACAGGATATGCTAGATCTATTTAAATTTGTATTCGACTATTATGAAAACATAGGATATTACAGATGGCTATTGCTCAGACCTATGAATTTATTAGGTAGATATTTTCATGGATTGGGTAAAGATCATCCATTTGACAAATATGAAACAGCAATAGAATATGCTCCTGCAATTTATAGTAATCCGGATTTCTTCCTTCATAGGTTATTAAAAGGAATACCAAAAGCTGCTTCTCCTAACGACTATATATTAATAGTTGGGTTCTGCAAGCAAGAACATAGAAAATTGTTTTCTAACTTAAATTTTATCTAATTAAACTACCAGATAAATAGAAATATGTACACCAGAATTGAAAATATTAAAAGTAAAACATCTGATTTTGTCGCATTTCGAGATTTATTAGATTTTGAAAAGTTTAAAATATTCAATGACTTAGTTGAAGAAAAACTTTTAGGAAATGCATTATTTTATGAAAGGTCTAAGTCTAAAGATTTAGAGGTAGTTAATTTTTCAATATGGGAATCGAGAAAGGTATATGAGCTTGCTAAATCAGAACTTGATTCAGAATTAAAAAAACAAAATTTTGATATGACACCTGATGAGTATTATGCCGATACTGAAAAATTTATTGTAACATTAGATGAAACATGTGATGATGATGAATAGTAGAAAAATTCTGTTAATTTTACAAATTTTAATTCATTGTTGTTTTTTTGCTGGTTTGTTTTTTGTAGATGCTTATTGGGCAATTTTTACAATACTTATTTGTCATATTGTATTTGTTGGAGCGTGTGGCACAGTATTATTTCATAGAGTCATTGCCCATAAAAATAAAATTAACCCATTAATAGAAAAAATATTGTTAATGCTATCTACTATAGGAGCATCCGGGTCCGCTATTGCATGGGCAGGCACACATAGAATGCATCATAGATTCAGCGACACTCCGAGAGATCCTCATAGTCCGCAACATGCAGGAATAATTAAAACTTACTGGTATAGTAGTGGAGGTCCGGAAATAATTAGATATGTTCCTGATCTTTTGCGTAAGCCTTTATATCTTTTTCAACACAAATATTATTTCCAACTTTTATTGATGTTTCATGTTGTTGTACTTTTAACATGTTCATTTTCAATATATTGGGCAATATGTATTGTACCTGCTTTTATGATGTGGTTTGCAGGCAGTACTATAAATTGTTTAGGACATGATAATAATGGCCCTATAAATAGCAACATACTGGGATTATTATTTGCTGGCGTAGGATGGCACAAGAATCATCATGATCAACCAGCAAGTACTACATTTAATGATAATTACGATCTCGGAAGTACAATATATAAAATGATCAAGGAATAATATGGTAAAATTAAAACATAAATTACCTACGTTCAGTACTATTGATCATTTATCTCTAAATGAACAAACGTTGCAAGATTTAGTCAAAGTCACGCAGGCCTTAGAAACTGAATTTGTATCAGTATTAGAATCTAACAAAAAATTATGCAGCGTTAATCATGAACTTACAAAATCAGTTTATGATAATTTCTTTCAAATAAGTTTAACTGAATCAGAATTTAATGTGGATGAAATTGATATAGATAACTGCGAAACTGGATATAATTCATTTCATCAAACTGGAAAACTAACTGGTGTAAAACAAAAGAAAATTTTGTCCGAAACAAGTGGATCATTTCTGAACGAAAATGAATATAATAAAATGACAGAATATTTTAACATGTATCATGAATTATTTTCTGAAATATTATCTAAATTTAAAAGTAAGCCCACTAGAGTTAGGTTGGTAAAGCTCAAAGCTGGAACTAGTATTTCTCCTCACATAGATTATGATCCTAGTTATGCTGTTAGAATTATAATTCCTATTATTGCTAAACCCGAGTGTATAAATTTATTTTGGGTTAAAAATAATGTTGAAGCTACAGTGTTTGAACCAGGAAAAGCATATTTTCTTAACACAGGATACAAACATGCTGTAATGAATTTCAGCAATGAGGATAGATATACATTTATGGTATCAGTTAATGGTACCAAAGATATTGAACATCTAATCACTTAAACATAAAAGTATATCTATGCAAGACTCGTTTTGCTAAAATTTCAGGATCATCTTGATCTCGTTTATGTAATGTAAGTTTTTGATCCATTAATATAATGTCTCCGGGTTCCCACCAATGCTGATATATGTATTTGTCTTGAATACATAGTTCTTTAAGATCATTTAGTAAAGCAGGATCTGACTTAAATGAACAACTATTATTAAAGTGAAAAAACAATCCTGTTTTTGTTCCCGATATATTTTTGTTTAATAGTGGCATTTGGTATTCTAACTTTTTAAAAATCTTTAAATGCCCTTCTATCATAGCACGATGTTGATCTTCAGGCAATCCTTCTGCCCATATTTCCGGAGTATATTTGAAATCTCCAATGATTCCATGACATCTTTGTTTAAATTCTTCAGTCATATCTTCATAGACTTTAGTAGTATCTAAAAAACTAGTGCTAGTTTCTAAAACGTCTGATATTCCCTGTAGTGCAACTCCTGCGGCATTATACGGACTATTCATATTACTATGCCAAGTTAGTGTTCCTGATCCAAATATGCCAGTGTGTTGAGCACTATTGTCTTTCTTTTTTCCTGTAACACGTTGTACCGGAAATTCTTCTAATGGTCCTTGCCATTGTTCGGGTTGTATATCTCTTAGATCAGTATTGGGTATAGGATTTGTTACATCTCTATTTTTATATTTCCATGTAGCAGTGGTCATGTTTCCTATTCTGCCCAATTTGGAAACCAATAAAGCATAGTAATATGGATTCTTATATTCTTGATGTTTAATCAATACTACTAATTCTTCACCTAGAATTTCTTTTATCTGTTTATAGTCAGTATCAGTTAATTGGGTAATATCTATATCTAAAATCTCTACCCCTATGTTGTTTAATTTTTTGGTTCTCATATATAACCCTTATAAATATCTGGATGAACACTACTAGTAATATAATTATCTTAGGACATCCTAGAAGTGGAAGTTATTGGCTGCAGGAATGTTTAACACAATATAACATGAATGAACTTTTTAACATTAGAAATGTTTCATCCGTGGAAATTGGAGAAGATGGATTAATTTGTTCTGATTATTCAACTAACATCTTTGATACCGATACTGAAATTGCTATCAAAGAACAACGGAACAAATTATTCGAATCTATAACAGATCCCAAATCTGTCAAATTTCATTGGTTTCAATTAGATAGTTGGAATCGAGATTGGATCTTGTCTCAAAAAGATTCCTTGATAATGTTTATTGAAAGAAAAGATAAAGTTGCAGCATTTAAGTCTTTATTAATTGCTAATCATTTAAAACAATTTAAAGGTAAATTAGAGAAGCAACATATTATTGTTGATTTAAATTCAGTACATGAATGTTATTCTGCCATATGGCAAGTAGATTCATTCATTGATAAGATTAAACAACAGTTCTTATGCAAACATTTTTTTTATGAAGATATGTTGTTGTTCCCTGAATCAATATGGTTTAACCCAAACAAATGTAAAATTGTAAAACAAAATAGTATAGAACACGTGACTATAGACAATTGGGAAGAAATTATCAATATATTAAAAATGGAGAACTGTGATGTTTCAAATAAACGAATTTTTTAAAATATATGATAATGCTGTCCCCGATACACTCAAACAGGACATAAGAGAATTTACTGATCAAATTTTTAAAGAGTTAGACAAGTTTGGTATAGAAAAATTTACGGTAGTCATAGGGGAAGTTGATCCTATTACAGTGACAATTACAAATGATAAAAATAGAACGTTCAAAGTATTGTCTGAAATACCAACAATCGTAGGTACCGCAATTATTCAACAAACTGAAATATCTGAAGTTGAATATAGTGGAATTACATTAGTCTATGTACAAGGAAATGCAAAATGGAAAGAATGGTTATCTGCCATACCATTGTATTTTAAATTACCTACAGGGTATTCTATAAACACCAGCAATGGAAGTTTATACTTTATTGTAACCAAAAACTTTGTAGGGAAATTGTGGAATGTACATACTGATGAGTTTATAACCAAAGCTCATCTAACAATTACAGAATGCGATGAGGACTTTGTTTGGTTCCCTTCATCTACTGAAGAGGTTATTAAAAAATTATTAGTAGATAAGTTGTATTTGTTCAATGTCAGAATACCACACACTGTTTATGTAAATCAATATGTAAATGATAGTCCTAGAATACATATTGTTGCAGACATTATTAATGAATATGAAAAACGATCAAATTAAAAGCTACAATGACTCAACGTTTAGATTGAGCGGATTCTCTAATGCACCTTATAGTGAAATAAGAGATGTTGCACGTTCTATAAGTAAAAAAGCATTTAATAACATAGATGAATTTCCATATCTATATTTTACAGCAGGTATAACTGAATCATTAAACTTCTTAATACCAAAACAACCTATTACAATTTTAGATGGAGAGTATAGATATTTAAAATTATTTTCAAATGTTACAGAAAAAGAAACGGATCATAGATTTTTAAGCTATCCGTTTTCGGGTAATGGAACATTTATATCTATACCTGAAGATAAACCTACAATATTAGATTGCTCTTATATATTTGCATCAGACATGAGTAATCAAAAAACAATTCCCACTAATGTAGATAAAGTGTTATTTGGACTCAGTAAGTCACACAATTTAAGTGATTACCGTATAGGATGGATTTTATCTAAAGAGAAGATTTCAAACTATCACATATTACAATATGAGTTTGATTATTCGGTTAATGTAAATTTATTTAACATTTTAAAAAACGTTGAATTGCACATACCTAATTTTTTATATATCAGGTATAAAGATAAATTATCAGAACTATTTTCTAAAAATAATGTCACTGAAAATAATACCAATCTGTTTGGTATTAAAGACAATGTAAGAATTCCTTGGTATAAATTAAATTAATACTATTTGTTTATAGTCATTATCTGCCAACTGTTGCTTATACCTTTAGTACCATCATCATACTGTAATTCAACATTGCCCCAAAAACAATAGTCAGGCCCATCATAACTTAGTATTTGTTTTATTACAGTGGCTTCCATTTTAAGTGGTGCAACCCAAACTCTATCGCCGGGTCGCCACATTGGGCCATTTCCGTCTGAGTCTTTTTTATACCTTGGCATTGTCATTTTCTAATAAATCTACAATTTCAGCATCTTGTTTTTTAACAATATTGAGATAACCCGCAGGTTCTCTGCTCATGTAACAGTCGTCGTATTCGCGAACAAAGGCAACAATGTCGCCTATTTTATCTCTATACCACATCATCGGGTCGCTGCAATTAAGTAATTTTAAAGCCTTCATTTTGCTTTCCCGGCAAGTTCTTTATAACCATCACGGGTTGGATGTATTCCGTCCGGTTCTAATTGAGTAATTGGTAAAACAACATCACCGAATCCTGCGGCAACTTCTTTTACCATATTTTGAATATCGGGTTTAATAGCAGGTAATATCCAGAATACTCGCTTGGCTCGTACTGCTATTCGAATTTTTGAAATCTCTTCGATAGTATTGATACCTTTATAATCATTAGATCCAATACTGATGATTATAGTTTCGGCAACAAGATTGTTGCCTTGGTCTTTTTCAAGATATTCTTTACGCCATTGCTTACTATTAATACCAACATTGGCGTGGGCAACACATTCAGGTCTAAACTGATGTGTGCCCACTGCTATACTATCACCTAAAATAATGCAATTGATCATTTGTAATTCCTACATAATAGGACCGTTACCATTGCGAAAACCAACTTCGCCACCTTCTTCAATGATACGTTTCTTAACATCTTCAAATAAGATAGGAGCAAAGTCAGTATGCTCGACACATACACAATGATAACGTGGATCAATGACCTGTGTAACAACCTCGCCTACAGCACTTCCAGATTTCATTACCCTGTTGGCATGTAAGTGTCCATGTACATTAACACCGAATCTACCTAACGATTCTGGATGTAATGGAATATGACTAAAGATCATTCCTTCAACCACATGATATGCACGTAACTCACGGAAGTATTTGCGATACTCATCATCTGGAAAGATATCGTGGTTGCCGCGGATTAAAACTTTGTCGCCGTTTAACCTAGCTATAGTAGGTAACGCCTTGCGGTTAATAACCACATCGCCTAAGTGATAAACTTTGTCTTTTGGACCAACACGATCGTTCCAGGCCTTGACCATATCCTCGTCCATTTCTTCAGGAGTATCCCATGGACGTAACTTGGTCACACCGTCGTTCCGTGTGAAGTGACAGACACCCTTG
>Ga0213922_1001036_pt1 | contig 11044 bp, 10 predicted proteins | sample McNCre2917MG_FD_165060 | JGI IMG/M metagenome (GOLD analysis project Ga0213922, IMG submission 165060) | Freshwater microbial communities from McNutts Creek, Athens, Georgia, United States - 29-17 MG | ecosystem: Environmental > Aquatic > Freshwater > Creek | place: USA: Georgia | collected... | reverse complement strand
GAACTTAGGTCGGAATGAAATTGTGGGACAACCGATTGTGTCATTAGGGCAATCTCCAAAACGTAGCTCTGGAAGATCCTGAGGTGACCACTTCCACCATCCCTTTACATGCCACATACCCAGGAAGCGGAAATCAAGTGCTGTGAAAACAAAGACGGTGATAAAAATAATTGTGCCCAGTGAAAAGACAGCTGCACGGTGACGGAAGAAGCGACGACGGACAATCTGTCCTTGGCTTAGGCCTTCAACCTCTTTGTTAGCAATTGCATTTTCACCAGAGGTGCTCGCAGAAGTATCGCTTGAGTTTTTCTTTTTGAAAATCATTATGCACCTGCTCCTACTCGAATACGAGGGTCTAAGGCTGAGTACAACAAATCTGCAACCAAGTTAGCGATAACTGACAAAGACGCAGTAATGAAGAAGACACCCATCAAAAGGTTGAGGTCATAACCCAGCAAACCTTGGCGGAATAGAGTTCCCATTCCAGACCAACCAAAGACGCTCTCGGTAATAAGTGCACCACCGATAACTCCAGCAAAATCCACCACCATAATTGTTGTTAGCGGAATCATGGTGTTACGGAATGCGTGACGCATAATCACTGTGCGCTCAGTTAATCCCTTTGCGCGCGCTGTGCGGATGTAATCCTGATTCAAAACCTCTAGCAAGGTTCCACGTGAGTAACGGATATAACCTGCAAATGAAATTAAAGTTAAAGCCAATGTTGGCAGGAACAAGTGAGTTACAACGTCAAGGCTGCTGAGCCACCAATCGCTTGTATCTAGCAAGTCGCTGCGCTGTCCAATTGTTGGCACGGGGCGATAGTTAATGGCATCTGTCTCCATATAAGGCTTCCAGGTCTGCATGAACTTATCGACTACCAATAATCCAGTACTGATAAATGCTGTAAGTACCGCGGTACGAACAATCGGTCCACGATCGATTTTTGAATAAGCCAAGGCAACAAAGACCGCTATAGCAATGATTACCGAATAGATTCCAAAGACCGACAAGGAGCCTGGATGATTATCAAATACCCAGTTAGCTGGGAAGTAGGCGAGGAAAACCACACCGGCCATAGTTAGCGATGCTTTGAGGGCTGCCTTATTAATGAGGCCAACTGAAAGTTGCGTTACACCAAAGGCAATTCCAATTGCTAGAGCTCCAATAACTATTGGACCAAGGCTTGGGTTAAGGAACCACTTAGTAAGACTGAAAAGTGTGATCAAAGCGGCTGCGCTTCCACCCGCAATCGCAAAGGTGGTCCAAAACTTTTTCTTCGTTCCACCAATTACCGAAGCCCAAAATACTGCGCTAAATAATCCAATTCCGAGAATAAAGGTTAAAGGCACCTTCGGGTCTCGCAAGAAGTTGTTGAAAGAGATTGCTAGGTACTCCTTGAGCAAAACCGCTACCCAGAAAACTGGCAATGAGAACATTAAGAATGAAACAAAGGTCATTGAGTAATCGAAACGGCTGTACTGACGTAGCGCTGTGACGATACCAATGGCAATTCCAAGGACGATTGCAAAGATTGTTGCTGCTAATACGAGGCGAATTGTTACTGGAATAGCAAGTGCTAACGAGTGAGCCACTGTGGAACCATCACGGCTCATTCCAAAGTTTGGTTGGCCAATAAAAATTCCAAGAATTCCCTTCAGCCACAGGAAGTAACGGGCTGGTGGTGGCACATCTAGCTGCAATTCACGAGTAAGGGATGCGATCAAAAAGTCGCGGTTAGGGTCATTGCTCAATCGCAAATCTGACAAAGGATCGCCTGAGATAGCGGCTAAGTTATACAAAATAAAACTTGAACCGAAAAGGATGACACCAAGAATTCCAAGGCGTCGCAGGATAAAGGCAACCATGTCAGAGAAGGTCCTCTCAAGATTTAAACAACGGTGTGTAAAGCTATTTGCCGACTATACAGCCAAAGGACGCTCGGAGAGAGTTCTCCGAGCGTCCCTAGGACTGCTTAGGTAGTACTAACTAAAGGTGATTAACCCTTAGTAGGTCCACTCCCAGTAGTTCCAGACCATCTGTGGTGATAGTGGGCCTGGCTTAACGTTCTTGAGGTCCTTGTTAACTGCAACAACACCTGGGTGAATGAACACACCAATTGTGATTGCGTCAGCATTTGTTAGACGCTCAATTGCGATGTACTTAGCTGCGAGTAGTGACTCTGACAACGGCACATCGAGAGTAGCGATGATTGCATCAACTGCTGGGTTGCTGTAACCAATGATGTTGTTTCCACCATTTGTATCAAAAACCTCAGCTGATTGACGCTGTGTTACAGATGATGCAACCCATGCGAAGAAGTATGCATCGTAATCAGCGTTACCTAGCTTTGATGGCCAGTCTGTACGAACATCACCTTGTAGATCAAAGCCGACCTTTGCAAGGTTTGCCTTTGCAAGTGCGAACTCTGCTGCACGACGTGGGTTGTTACCTGGAACAAGTACGCGAACCTTTAGTGGGTTCTTAAGTGCATCTGGATAGAACTTCTGTACCAATGCAAGTGCTGACTTGTTACGTGACTCTTGTGTTCCACGTGTGTAGAACGCTGAACCATTTGCAGCAGTTACCTTGTCGTAGAACGCAGATCCTGGTGCTACCCATGTTGACTTAATTGGATCAGTTACACCGTTAATTGGTGCAATCAACTTCTCCATGATTTCGTTACGTGGAAGAGCAAGCAAGAATGCTTGGCGTAGAGCCTTTGACTTTGCGCCATTCTTTACAGAGAAGAGACCTGTGTATGGATCCTCATCTGGAGTTGTGTCGTAGTGAAGATCCCAGTGCTCGTAAGCAACCTGGTCTGTTCCAACTACGTTAACTGACTTAATAGCCTTTAGCTTTGCAACACCATCAGCTGTTGCCTGGCCTGCGTAAACATCAAGCTCACCATTTGCAAGAGCCTGTGCAGCTGCAGTTCCATCACCAATGAACTTGAAGACAATCTTGTCTACAGATCCGCTTAGAGCTGGTCCTGAGTTGTACTTAGGGTTCTTTACAAGTGTTACAGATGTCTTTGCAACTGCGCTATCGATGATGAATCCACCGTTACCTACTAGAAGTAGAGGGTTTGTCTTATCGTTAACAGTTGTAATTGTGTAATCCTCAGACCAGATCTTTCCCATCTTCTTAAGAAGATCGGTGTCCTTTGTCTGGAACGCCTTCAAGAAACGATCGCGTGCATCTTCGTTAGCAGATACAGACTGAAGTGATGTCTTTCCTTCTGCCATCAAAACCAATGTGTGTACTGGTGATGGTCCTGGACCATAGATATCCCAGTTAGCGATTGGCTTCTTGTACTGAAGTGTTACTGACATCTTGTCAGCTGAAAGAACTGGATCTCCAACGATGTTATTTGCATAAACACCTGAGTAACCAAGGCCGTTGAACGCTGGCTTTGCAGTCTTGCTCTTTGGATCACCAAGTCCTGCTGCGATTGAGTATGCATCGCTGCTTAGAACGTGTGAAAGAAGAAGGTCTACAGCGTTGATTGGTGTTCCATCAGACCAAACGCGGCCTGGGTTCACTGTGTACTGAACGCGGAAGTCAGAAGCTGACTTCTTTGTGATCTTGTATGAACCAAATACTGTGTTCTTTACAAGTTCCTTCTTGTTGTTGTAATAGTTAAAGCCTGCGCCCTGTACATAAGAAACCGCTGAACAAGTTGTTGAGTTTGTAGCTGAAAGGCTGCAATTCAAACCTGTGATTGGGTTGGTCTCATGCAAGATAACAGTTGAACGTGTTGCAGCCTGTGCTGGTGTTAGCAGGGTTACTGCTAGCGCCGCTGATGCTGCAGCTGCGAGCGCAAACTTTGCGCTACGTGTGAACTTCATAGATCCTCCTTGAGGGTAATAGAAAGGCGTCTGTGGAGAGTCGACCACCCCATAGGCGCTTTCGGTGGAGGAAGTCTGCCGTACGCATGCGGCAGTGGCAACAGGCCAATGATTTGCATAAGCGCGGGTTTATAACGAGCAGATAACCATTTAGGGGTATTCGGGGTGAGAAATGCCTACTTATTGGCCTCGGCTCGAGCCCTTTCTATGGCACCTGTTGTGAGCTTTGGCGCAGCGATAATGAAGAGGATTGTTCCAAAGATCGCCCCAAGTAAATAAGGCAATCGCAGAGCAGTTTCCCGCGAAAGGAATTGGCTGGCAATGGTGACAACTCCGCCCCCAAGAAACATGCCAATTGGAATAGATCCCCAGGCAAAGAATCGGTAAACGCTATTTACTCGACCTAGTAAATGTGTAGGGATGATGCTCTGACGAAGTGAAACTGTGATTGTGTTCCATAAAATCGCTGTCAATGAACCGAAGATCGTCAGCAGCCACACAACATGCCATGTGTTTGCGGTTCCAATCAAAACATCACCTATCGGACCCATGGCAAGTGCAAGCCATAGCGAAGTTCCACTGCCCAACTTTGCGGAAATTTTTGGAGCCATAATTCCGCCAATAATTCCCCCGATTGCACCAGCTGTTCCAAGAAGCGCGAATTCAAATACCGATGTATGCAGAACTTCCTGAGCAAAGAGAATAAAGGTTGCCCCAACCATCGTTCCCAACCCATTCATACAGCCTAAAATGATTGCGAGCGGCCTCAACAAACTATGCGCCCACAACCAGGTGAATCCTTCTTTTATCTCTGCTTTGAAATTTATTTTTTCCCGCGGGGTTTCATGAACCGGTTTGAAGCTTCCAGATATTGATGCGATCAATGCAACCCCGACGAAGAAAGATCCTGCATCTACGAAGAATGGAAGATAAATTGCCACACCAATAATCAATGAACCTAGCGGGGGTCCGATAAAGCTATTTGTTAATGATTCGGCAGACCACATGCGGCCATTGGCTTTTTCTAAGTTCTCTTGATCAACAACACTTGGCATCAAAGTTTGTGCACTGTTATCGCGAAGCACTTCAGCCAAGCCAAACAAAAATGCAGTTAAAAGGAGAGTTAGATATAGCGGCCAATTGGTCTCAAGATCAGTAATTGAAGATAAATCATTTAGAGATGGAAGTGAATCCTTATTAAGTAAGACAATTAATCCAACAACCACAGTTAGAACACCACGGGCTGTATCCATGGCCACAATCAACTTCTTGCGATCAAACCTATCGGTGATTACCCCCGCGTGAAGTGTGAAAATTAGCCACGGCAATCGTGAGGCAAAGCCCGCTGCGGCAATCAGCAATGGAGAGCGAGTTACGGCTGAAGCTACCCACGGATATGCGACTCCTGAAATTCCATCACCAAGGTTTGAAATTGCTGTCGCTGTCCACAAACGCCAATAAGAAGCGCCTAATTTCTTGGACATATCCGAACTTTACTTGGAAACTTCTTTTTGTTCACCGATTTGCAGTAGAAATTTTATCGAAGCTCCAGCTATCACGGTTGCTATTAACCCACCCACATACATCGGTAGGCGCAGACTGTAGTGTGCAAGCACTCCGCCAATTAGTGATCCAAAAGGCATCATGCCCCACACAATTGTTCTGCGAGTTCCATGAATACGTCCATACAAATCATTTGGAATGATGGTTTGATACGTCGCCATTAACAATATGTTCCACTGTGAGATTGTGAATGCGCCGAAAGTTGCGAGGGCTACAAAAATATAAATGTTGGGAGAAAAACCTTGAGCTAATAAAACCAATGAACTGAAAAATATCCCAAAGGTCATCATGTTACTGCGACCAAACTTCTTAGATGCTTTAGGCGCAATGATGGATCCGGCAATTGCACCCAATCCTTGAATTGTAAGAATGACGCCAAATAGAGGTTTTGGTAAATCCAATTCCTTTACCAAGAAAAGAACCATCGTAGCCGTGCCCATTGAATAGCAAACACCTATTACGGAAGTTGTTAGGACAATTCGGCGCAATACCTTATGGTTATAAAGATACTGAATGCCAAACTTCATATCATTGATGAAATTCCGATTTTGATGATCAAGAGATTCTTTACGGACATCTTGCAAATACTTTATAGGAATTGAAATAGCAAGGGCCGAAGCGACAAAGTACCCAAAGCTGTTGAAAAAGAAGGGAAGGTAGATTGCTATTGCATAAAGGGCTCCACTCAGCGGAGATCCAATAAAACCTTGGACAACTGTTTCGGAGATTGAAAGCCTAGAATTACCTTTTTCGAAATTTTCTTTCTGGAGCACCTGAGGGATTAAGGACTGTGAAGTGGTGTCTGCGGCAACTTCACAAATCCCAATAATGAAAGAGGCGAGAATCAACCAGTAAATCGTCACATGGTGAGTAGCAACCCCTAGAGCGACACATCCAACGATTAGTGCACGTATTGAGTTTGATCCAGCCAGGATAAATCGACGATCAAGGCGATCCACTAAAGCACCGATTGGAATTGCAAATAGGAGCCAAGGCAACATCACCATAGCCCCGAGAGAAGAGATCAAAACTGTGTTATCGGTCAGAGCAATAGCCAATAGCGGCGCTGCCGCACCTAAAACACCATCTGCAAGATTTGAAACAATGCTCGCAGCCCACATACGGTTAAAGGCGGGACCCATGTGCGAGATGCTATCGGCAAGTGGGTCTAAAGTTAGAAAATCATGATCGACATTATTGCTTTAGCGGGAGTAGTGCTCTTTTTTAATCTCATGCCTGCATTTGCCCCACCAACATGGGCGGCTTTAGTTCTCTTTAGTTTGAATACCAATCTGCACCCAATAGTCATCGTTGCAGTTGGGGCAGTATGTGCCGGAACTGGGCGTTATCTACTAGCACGCGCTACCGGCCTATTTAGAAATCGAATTAGCAAAAACTCTTTGTCAAACTTGGAAGCGGCTCAAACAATCCTGACCGAAAATAATTCCCGAAAACTAATCACTATTGGAATGTTTGTGCTTTCTCCATTGCCATCGGCGCAACTATTTGAAGCGGCAGGACTAATGGGAGTTCGGTTACTTCCTTTAACCCTGGCCTTCTTTTCAGGTCGAATCGTTACCTATAACTTTTATGTCTTTGGAGCAAGTGAGTTGAAAGCGCACGGAATTGGCGAGCTCATCACAAAGGAGTTCACATCTGTGTGGGCCATACTTTTTCAATTGGTAATGATCGGATCAGTTGTTTTGCTCACCCGAGTAAATTGGAAAAGGTTTCTACCTACAAAGCCAAGTTCTTCTTGATTTGTTCAGCGTGATCATTTCCATGACGTGTGTAGGTTTCAATCCAACGCTTTAGTGAGTACTCCCCTGCTTCGGTGTGAGTTCCCTTTAATTCAAGTTGATCTGGTGTTAAGCGTTTGATGATGTCGAGTGATGCGGCGCGAACAGCTTTGAAAACCGCAATTGAATTTTCTACAGGAAGTGTTGTGTAACCAAGGGTTTGATCCTTTGCCCATAGCGCTTCGTCATACCCTTGAATTATTGGGTTTGGCTCCGCCACTAATCGGCGCAGGCGTGCATATGACTGAGCTTCACTATCTGCGCAATGGTGAATTACTTGACGGGAACTCCAGTCTTCACCGGCATGAACATCAAGTTTTGACTCTGGAACAGACTCTGCGATCGCTAGAAACTCTCGTGTTGCTGCTTCATAGGAAGCGGCTAATTGCTGAATATCCATTCTTAATGTCCTTGAACAATGTGTTGTCCGCGAGGTTCAATCATGTGGCCATCATCTTCCACCTTATCGACCATCAAAACGACAATGATCACCAACAGTCCGGCAATTATTCCTAACAAAACCGCAGCTGTCTTATCAATATTAATCTGCATGAACTCCTCTTTCTCTTGCTCCGAGTGTAGCCCTGCCGGAATGAAAGTAAGAGGAATTGTTTGAAATTTAGCTTGCGAACTCGCCCTTGACCAAGAAGTACACGCGTCGAGCCACAGATACCGCGTGGTCTGCGAAGCGCTCGTAGTAACGGCCAAGCAAAGTGAGATCGATTGCTACATCAAGTGACAAAACTGGATTGCTTCCCAGAATTCCTGAGATTACCTTCTTATGAAGCTCATCCATCTCATCATCATCTTTTTCAACTTGTAATGCCATTTCAGTATCGCGTGTTGTAATAACAGTGGCAACCTTCGTAGCTAATTTTTCTGCAACGTGGCCCATCTCGGTAAATGCAAGTAAAAGATCTGCTGGGATCGCAGAGCTTGGATGACGAAGGCGAGCAACCTTCGCAATGTGGTGGGAAAGATCTCCCATGCGCTCTAAGTCAGCACTCATTCGCAATGCGGTAACCAATGCACGAAGATCTGAGGCTACTGGTTGTTGACGAGCAATAATATCGATGATGCGAGCATCTAAATCATGTTGGTAATCATCAATTTTGATATCAGTTGCAATTACCTCTTCGGCCAAATTCAAATCCGCTGTTTGCAACGCCTTTGATGCCTTAACGACAGAGGTAGAAACCATCGTGGTCAGGTCAACTAAAGATTGCGAAACATTGTCTAACTCGTCTTGAAATACTGATCTAATAAGGGCCATGGCTGCAATTTAGGCTCCAATGATTAACAAATGCAAACCAACGGGTTAACGCACGGTGAACTGGCAATTGGGGGCGATAGAGTTCACTCATGAGGCTTAGGCGCCACGTTGAAGAGGTCAATAACAATCGCGTCCTGCCTGAAATGCTCATAAATACACTCAATCAACTTGAAAATGATGCATTAGTTCTAGCCCCCGGAGAACTTCCAATTTTTGCCACTGCTGGAATTGAGCAGCTCGGAATATTGAAGGATGGCCGCCTTGATAGCCCTGAGTTATTGGCGACTGTGCGTGTAGTGCGTAGGACAAACAATAAGCAAACGGGACGAATAGATATTCCACGCGGGCCAATTGGTGAAGGAAAGCATGAATTAACTGTCAATGTTATTCCGCTAACTGAAGGCGAGTTAGTTTTAGTTTTGGTCTCTGATGAAAGTGAAGCACAGCGCGTTCATGAAGTTCGAAGAGATTTCGTAGCGAATGTTTCTCACGAATTAAAAACCCCGATCGGCGCGCTATCTCTACTTAGCGAAGCTGTACTTGGAGCTAAAGATGAACCTGATGCTGTTGCTGTGTTTGCCACTCGGATGCAATCAGAATCTCGCAGACTCACAGATTTGGTTCAGGAAATTATCAATTTGAGCCGACTCCAAGATTCAGATCCATTACAAGAGGCTGAAGAGGTAGATGTTGAATTTTTAGTCAAAGAGGCGATTGATCAGAGTCAGATCAATGCCGAAAACAGAGGAATCACTGTTAACTTCCATCAAGATCAGAAGTTAAGCGTCTGGGGTGATCGCGATCAATTAACCATGGCGGTTCAGAACTTAATTGAAAATGCCATCAATTACTCCCCTGAAAATACAAAGGTTGCGGTGTCTTCTAAAGCAGTAGATGGAATTGTGGAAATCTCAATTACCGATCAAGGTATCGGCATTCCAGAAGCTGATTTGTTGCGAATCTTCGAACGTTTTTACAGAGTTGATCCAGCGCGTTCACGCCAAACCGGAGGAACAGGCTTGGGTCTTTCAATTGTTAAACATGTCGCTTCCAAACATGGTGGCGATGTGAAGGTGTGGAGCGCTGAAAATATCGGAAGCACATTTACCTTGTTATTACCGCAGTACAACAAACAACCGGAGGCATTCGCATGACCAAGATTCTCATTGTCGAAGATGAGTCATCATTCTCAGAGGCTCTTGCTTTCTTATTGGGCAAGGAGGGATTTGAAACCCTAGTGGCAGAGGATGGCCGAAAGGCACTTGATCTGTTCAATAAAGAAGGTGCTGATTTAATTCTGTTAGACCTAATGATTCCTGAAGTCTCTGGCGTAGAAGTGTGCCGAACAATTAGAACGACATCTCAAGTTCCAATCATTATGTTGACCGCCAAAGATGCAGAGATCGATAAAGTGGTAGGACTAGAGCTAGGTGCTGATGATTATGTAACCAAGCCTTATTCCTCACGCGAACTAATTGCTCGTATAAAAGCTGTCATGCGTCGCGGAGTTAGTGAAGATGGAATTGTTCACGATCAGGATGTCATGGAAGTCGGGCCAGTAAAGCTCAACATTGGAAAACACCAGGTTTCTGTAAATGGAAATCCAATTTCACTTCCATTAAAAGAGTTTGAACTTCTTGAGTTTCTTATGCGTAATTCGGGGAGAGTACTCACTCGTTCGCAGTTGATTGATCGAGTATGGGGTGGAGATTATTACGGAGACACGAAGACTTTAGATGTTCATATTAAGCGTCTACGAGCAAAGATTGAATTGGATCCTGCAAATCCTGTTTTGATTCAAACAATTCGCGGACTCGGATATAAGTTAGAAAACGTTTAAACCTTAATACTTTTACGAATCATTCGTTGGTAAAACTTTCCCGGCTGACGAGTACTGGCCGTATCCTCACCCATCTTTACAAAACCTAACTTCTCGTATGCGGCAATCGCGTTGTAATTATCTGTCCAGACGCCTAGACCTTGGATTCCCCAACCTCGATCTTGTTCATCAACAAACTTCATCATTGCGCTGAATAATCCTTTGCCACGAAATTGTGGGTCACTCCAACATCCGCCTATCCAACAGGTTGCTCCAAAATCACCATCCAGCACTTCGATATACATAATGGCGGCATCTACACCATTGACAGACGCGATTAAGAAATCATTTTTGATGAACTTTTCTCGCCACGTTGCTTCATCTTCAGCGCTTTCTTTTTCAAAGGTTCCACCAAAGGCTTCTGGATTAACTTGTAGAGACTTCAATCGAATTTCACGCAGACGCAGCCACTGATCTGGATCAATTAATTCGACGGCTACCGTTTGGCTCATCCCCCAATAATGCCATCTGCACAATCTTCTGTCAGAAAGATTAGACTGAGCCAATGTTGATCAAGTGGTCACAAGCAGCGGTTAAAGCGAAATCACTTGTACTCACGATCTGGATTTTGCTCACCGCGTTTGGCCTTTTTGGAGCCTCGCAGTTAGATCAATACTTAACAACCTCTCTAGAAGTACCTGGTAGCTCTTCGGCAGTTGCTAATCAAATTCTCAATAAA
>Ga0213922_1001035_pt1 | contig 11059 bp, 18 predicted proteins | sample McNCre2917MG_FD_165060 | JGI IMG/M metagenome (GOLD analysis project Ga0213922, IMG submission 165060) | Freshwater microbial communities from McNutts Creek, Athens, Georgia, United States - 29-17 MG | ecosystem: Environmental > Aquatic > Freshwater > Creek | place: USA: Georgia | collected... | reverse complement strand
TCAACAGACTCAACAGCCTGTCTAACAAGTTTTTTAATTCGTTCGTTCATATAATAGCCAAAAAGAAAATTATGAGTGCAATAAACGGGTTACCAGTCATCAAGGCAAACATAGCAAGTATGGTTCCAAAAAATACTTTGTCTTCCATTGCTAACTTTCGAGACTAAATTCTTGCTCTAGCTCTTCGTCGCTATAAAAGTAACCTTGCCCGCGATCGTGTTTGTTCTTAGGCAATTGGTCAAACGTTTCGCCGTTGTAGAATTTCTCAATGACCATACGCCATCGTTCTTCGGGATGATCAACAATCTCAAAACCGTTGACTCGACCGTAGCCATCGTAAGTACCACTAATACGATCACCGTTTTTAAACAGCACAACAACTTCGCTGGCAAATTCCCAAGGACTGCCGTTAACTGCGGGCTCAGCCATTACTGGCTTATCTGATTTAGCGCAACGCCAACTAAAGAATCCCATTTTAAAGTCCTTTGATATAGTCAATAACTGCCTGCGCCTGAGTCAGGTCCATGTCGGTATCGTCGACTGCTTCTTCTTGACCTACAGGCTGGAATCGGTAATATTGATTTTGGATAGCATAAGGGCTCACATTGTCTGTGGGCACAATTTGCCAACGATTCATACTCATCAGTCGTTTCTTGTTCATAATCACTCCTTAGGTTATTACAATTTGCTTTGAATTGGCACGATCGCTATACAACTTATTACCACGCTCACGAATCAATTCTGCCGCGGTCTGTGGACTAGTCTCAAACAAGTCACGCAGATTTTCTGCTGTAACATCCTCTGTGGTAGTTACAGTATAAATCTCATAATGGCGCTGTGGGTTATAACGAGCCCGCATCATCATCATACTGACCATCTGGTTGACTCGTCGCAAGTATTCATTAGTTGGGACTTTGTGCGGATCGCGAATCAAATCAAATATTTTTTCCTGCTCAAAATTGTCTGAGCGATCGCGGTCTTCTGTGATGTCAACGCAGGCTTCTAGTCCTGTATTGTCCCAGCTCAAAATGAAAAGATTTTGTTTCATGCTTGTATTATACAAATGACGCCATTAGCTGTCAATGGCTCTACGGAAAACGATTTCCTGACGTGCAAAGGCGTCTTGTTCCCAAGGCTGATCCAAATACGGAGTGCGCCCGGAATAAAACTTGCCTTTCCATTTTTTACCACGGGCAGTCACTTGCATTATGCCCTTGGCCAATTGACGCACATGGACCAACTCGTGTGCAAGTGTTACACCCAATTCAATTGGATTGCGTCTAGGCTTTAGCACAACCAAAATGGTATTGATACCCACCATCGGAACAGTGGTGCCGTGGTCCTCTAACTCTTTGTCCATTTTAACCATGAGCAATCGGCGACTATTGGTCAGTCCCAATTGACTCAGCATGTTGGGCAATAATGCCTCAATAAACTTTTTAGTCTTAGGACCTGCTTCAACATGGAATTCCATATTTAATCCCAATTCTTTTTGTCGCCAAACTGCTCATTGTGATTGTAGCCCGCATTGTACTCAGCAACTTCTTCCGCAGTCAGCTCAGTGACCTTGGTGCCGTTGTAAGTGCCCTCGGGGTACCAATGCGGGTCACGCGGACGATTGTAGTAGCTGTCTGCACTACCACGGTCATACAGTCCGCCATGACGCTCGCGGTCAAATTGCGGGTTAGCAATCAGGAAAGATTCTTGTTCTTGCGTAATCATAATGACTCCTTAATGGCTGTTGAGGGCAGGGTTGTATTCGGCAATCAGTTGGCGTTCACGAGCATGAGCAGGCTTGCGACCACGCACAAACTCAATGACACCGTAAGTGTGTGCCAGTGTGCCGTATTCACGAATCGACTTGCACAATTCCCAATCTTTGTTTTCAGTGACTGCACGGCGAACGTGTTTTTGCATACGCACCTTCAGTGCTTTGCGAACTTGTTGACCGCATACAGTGATACCAATGTATTGCTGGCCAGTTACTGTATTGGTGATACAATAAATGACGTGCTTGGTATCTTGGCGTCTTTTTCGGGTTTGCTTTTTAACTTCCATACTAGTATTATACAAAAGATGCCTTTTTTGGGCAAATTCAAGCCATAAAAATAGGTTAGTGTGCGCTAACCTATTTGTAGTACTAAAGTATTACTTTTTCTGGGGCTAAAAAGTGTTGTTTTTAAGCAACTTTTCGATACTCTGCCCGGTAGTAGCACTCGCTGTCCCCGCTTGCATATTCCTTACAAAATTGCCGGGCTTCTTCCTCTGTAGTAAAGTAGGTCTCTCCCATGGGTCGCTGTCCCCATCCACGTTCATATTCTGTCATTGTAACTTTGTACAGGGGACCGGGATTATGAACTTGTGCCATTTTGGGCTCCTTTTCTACCAGTATCACTATCTGGTACTTATAGTATATTAAAGAAGCCTTTTTTGGTCAACCGTTAATGCAGGGTTGCATCGTTGTCAATATCGTCTATGTCTCTGACCCCAAATATTTTTAGGATTTTTTGCACATTTTTAGGTGCAACAAAAACTCCAGTTTCGGGCAACAATACGCTTTTTAATTTGCCGTCGGGTCCGACGATAAAAGCATAGTCCTCGTCTTCCCAATTTACATCATTAAGAAATTCGTCAATTTCTTGTTCTAACTCTCGCGTAACCTTGGACATGTGATGTCCTCCTTGTTATTATTATTTACTTAAAAAGTATCATAGCCATGATTACTGCTTGACCAATAAATCCGGCTCCGATGGTAATGATACTGAGTGTATCTTTAAGAATAATTGCACGGCCAAACAGCAATACAAGCCCGGCCCACATAAACAGAACTACATCCAAACTTGGCGTACGATCACTAAGTCCGGTTAATAGGGCCAATAGTGTAGGTACAGTGGCACAATGTATTACGATTGTGGCCAACCAACCTAGTGTGTCAGCTGAGATTTTACTGAAGTGATCTTGGAAAAATTTAACAATGTTGAGTTTAATTTTTGCCAAAGTAAAAGTATTAACAGTCACTGATTAGTCCTTGTAAAAGATGTGGCGGCCAATTTGGTTGATTTTTTTCTTGCCCCAGTTGGGGTTGATGTAGTCTGCATGATAGTAAAGTGCATCACGCATTGTACTAAGTCTAAAGTTTTCTAGCAAGACTTTCTTTGCCACTTCTTCACTTTCTTTGTAAAGTGCAGGATATACAGGTCGTACTTTGTGTGTGGTTTCACAGGCCCAGCTAAACTGGCAAATGATTTTACCAAAGTAATTGTTCTTCTGGTAAACTACTCCGCATACGCCTTCGCCAAAACGACCTGACTCAACTCTGTTCATAGTAACCTGTGCCACTGCCACTTTGCCCTCAAATGGCTCGGTGGCGGCTTCCCAATAAATGTTTTTTGTCAAGCAATCCAACTGCTTGGTGCGATCTGCCGCACTGACAAACCCTTGACGATAGGCTTCTGAGCCTTCTTTCAGTTTGTCAAATTTAACGTTGACTGTCTGTACCAGTACAGATACAATCAAAAATAAACCTAAAAATTTTAACAGCATTGTAGTGAATGCCGCTAAAAGGTCTTGGTTGATACGAGACACGATTGTCATCATATTTTACCTCCTTCTATAGGTGTGTAGTTTTATATAACTCATTGAGTTCTACGGATAAAGACTACTATAACCCAATAACTGAGTATATTATAGCAATTTTTTTATGAAAAATCAAGTAATATGGGCAGTTAATCAACCCACTTCCGCTCTTCTTAGTGTCAAGACCGGTACGGATTTTGCCCGTTGCTTGGCGATATTTTGACCTTCAATTAGTGAGGCCCGAACAGCATCGCCGCCCACATTTGATTGTAGGCAACCATTGAACAGGGTATTGTAGTTGAGATTGTAAGTGTCTACCCCGTAGTCATGCAAACTGCTGACCATACCCAAAACTCCATTTACTCCAGTGGGGGGCGCCGCGTCAATGTTGGCGTCAGCTAATAGCAAGTTGTTAAGTTCTAATACCACTTGTGCAGTCATGGCCTTGACAGCTATGTTTGCTTGAGTAACTATAGAACTCAAAGTTGAGTTAGTGTTACACAATGTAGTAAACGAGTTAGCCGCTGTCCAAGTCAGCGCAATGTTGCTGTCAATAAACGTAACGTTGCCAGTTCCGCAGGCTGTGTACAAGTCGGCTAATTTTGTGCTGAGTGTTTGGGCTTCAGTATAGGCTATTGTGCTGGTCAGTGCAGATGAAATGTTGGCCAGTGCATTGGCATGTACTACCCCAGCAACCGATCCCATCATATCAGTTACCAACGGGTTTGTGTCGGCGCCATTGCCCGTGCCCAATTTTGCAGTTAAACGATTGTACTCTGCATCGGGTATTACATCAGTATAGGCATTTAAGTAAGGAATATTGGGCACCAATAAACTGTCAACCATGTCAGCAAATTCTTCAAAGGAGCTGTAAGTCCCGCCGATATTGGTCAGCAACACAGACAACCCTGCCATAGTTCCAGCAGGTATTACCAATAATGAGTCTGCTGGGAAAATTCTACTTAATTCTAATAGGTGTGCTAAATTAGTTACCAGCGCAGGATAAGGTAATTGTATACCTGTCTTTTCAATAATATTAGCCAAGTCCGACCCAGTTACTAATGCTAGAGCTCGCATCAAGTCGCCAGTGGATTCTGTTTGATACTGATCGTCCGATCTACTTCTACCAGCGGAGGCTCTTTTCTCTGTTACTACGCTGTTGTTATAAACTGAATACCAGTCTTTGTTTAATAAGCCTTGCGCGATTAAATTGTTTACAAATACTTTTGGATCATGTAGTTTATTGTAGTTCTTTATGTCAAATGCTGTACCGAAGTTTCTTAGACCTTTGCCTAGTAAACTAATTTCATTTGCTGTTAATCCGTTGTTTAGTGAACTGGCAAAATCAGTTACGCCAATACCCAAGTCACCAAAGTCTAATTTGTACATAGACTCTAGCAGATTATTCATATTCCAACTGGTATAGGCAAAAGAGGATACCGAAGACAACAAAGCCGCAAATTTACTTACGTTATATGTCCCGTCTCCGTTGGCTGGCAACATCTTATTGTAGTGTGCCTGGATGTTGGCCACAGTAGTATTAGCATTGGCAATAAACTCGGGCAATTTCAAGTTGACTACACTAAATCCCCGCCCGGCTAATGTTGTTCCATAGGCTGTACCAGGTTGTAAATTGGCATATCGACTTACCAACGTATTACTGGTAACTGTGTTGGCATACGTTGTCATTGTAGCATTGGGCTGTAGGCCGATGTTGCTGGTTAAATTGCTGGCCGCAATCATCAGCACAGGAGTCATTGATGCCGCCATTAACTGCCTCCTGTTCCTACTGTGATTTTACTGGCTCCGGGGCCAGTTATAGGGCCTGGACCCCAGAACTCACTGCGATTCTTTTTAACTGATACAGTGGTTTGATCACCGACTACCGATAACACTTTACCTTCTATGGTGACCCGAGGAGCACCAGGACCAGTGACAGTTTCGCCGTGGTCGGTTTTATCTGAACTGACCAAGGTGGGTGGCTTACCTTCAAAGGTCACAGTTCGAGCACCAGGGCCAGCGACTTTCTCGCCCTTTGCTGTGTTGTCACCTAATAGGGATGGTATAGCCATTGGGTATCCTTAAACAATGATACCAGGCTTGGTTACAGTTTCAATACCGGTGGTAGTTTTAATGTAGTGTGTACGCATCTGTGCCAGCGATTCAGCCGACATCATTACGTGTGACTTGCTTAAATTAACTTTAACGTCCGTTTCTGCGCTAAACAAACTCTGAATTAGTCCTAGTCCTTGTTGACTAGGTACTACTGTACAAGGACTAGCAACAACAAATGCTGTGTCTGTGTCCTCAACGATGCGGCCAATGATCTCATCACCATTGACTAATTTGAATGTTACGACATCACCTGCGCCGTATTTTTGATTGGTTACTAACATATTATCCTTTTAGTTCTGTCCAAAATTCTTCTTGCTTGCCCGCGAGGCCTTGGTAACCTCCGGGAAGCAAGGTAGTGCCATTAAAAATTTGTGGCACACTACGAAGACCCTGGTCAACAAGAAATTCTCTTGCGTCTGGATGTTCTTCAATATTAATGGTCTCATAAGCAATACCTTTGCTTTCTAATAGGCTTTTTGCCCTATCACAAAATGGGCAATTATTTTTTGAATATACTTTGATCATGTTCTGACTGTTGTTATTTTTGCGTTATTTTCTGACAGATATCGTGCTACTACAGCATCCCATTCTGCTACAGCGGGGATACCAGCATCTGCATCAGCGGAAGTGGCCCAAGTGTAAGTCATGTTTGGTGTGTAGGTAACTTGAAGTTTGCCTGCATATTCTAAGATATGTTGCTGTATGCCATGCTTTTGTTTTGCGGCTTTAACTGCGTCTTGTTCAGCAGACGTTAAAGTCGCGACCCAATCTTCAAAATTTGCTTTAATTGGTTCGCTGGCATTATCTGGTTCAAAATTGTATACTACTGTCACTGACATATTTGCTCCTTATAGGCTAAAGCCTTTAAATGTGTTGTTGTCAACATCTTGCTTTGTACCACCTACTACATAACTGCTAATTTCAGTTTCTTGTGGTGCTACTTGTACTTCGGCTCCAGCAATCCATTTAGCGGTCCACGGTAACGGATTCGATCCGGGTTTCATACCACAATCCAACCCTACTGCTGTCATACGTTTGCAAGTTAGCCAATCAACATATTGACCCAACAACTGTTCATTTAGTCCAATCATTGAGCCATCTTTAAACAAGTATTTAGCCCATGCTTTTTCCTGGTCTGCGGCCTGTAGGAACATAGCTTCGCATTCTGCTTTTGTTTCTTCTTTAAGTTTTGCAAAGTCAGGATCATCCCCGGGCAATAACTTAATCAACATCTGTGTGGAACCTAAGTGGACGTTTTCGTCACGGCAGATTAATTTAATAATCTTAGCATTACCTTCCATCTTCTTAAGCTCTGCAAAAGCCCAAGAGCAAGCAAACGAAACATAAAAGCGAATACCTTCCAGTGCGTTTACTGAATTAATAGCTAACCATAGTTTCTTCTTAAGTTCATATTCGTCAACGGTAACTGTTTCTCCGTTGATCACATGATTCCCTGCGCCTAATAAATTGTAATATTGCCCGTACTCAATCACATCATCGTAATAACGACTAATATCTTTTGCACAATTAACTATAGGCTCAATGTCCATGAGTTCGTCAAAAATTCTACCAGGGTCTGAATATACATTGCGAATAATGTGAGTATAACTGCGGCTGTGAATGGTTTCATTAAATGCCCAAGTTTGTATCCAGGTCTCTAACTCTGGGATTGAAACAAAGGGCAAGAACGCTAGGTTAGGACTGCGTCCTTGCACACTATCTAATAAAATTTGTCTTTTTAAATTGCTGGTAAAAATATGTTGTTCGTATCCTGTTAATTCTTTAAAGTCTTTGCTGTCACGCATAACATCAACTTCTTCAGGGCGCCAAAAAAATCCCAACTGTTTGTCTGTTAATTTATCAAATTGTCTATATTTTAATGTTTCGTATCGCTGTACAGTCACTGGACCACTTGGGTCCAAAAACATAAGGGCGTCTGTGTGCTTTTTTTTATTATTAATATTAAATACGCTCATTTTTATTCCAGTGGTATTTCAAAAACTATTCTTAGATTTCCGTCGTATGCATCAGTAACGTCTGCATCAAAATCAAACACCAAATATTCGCATGGTAACTTGCCAAGTTTTTCTCTAATATAATCCTCAACTTCGTGGAATATAGGTGTTGTTGTACCAAACACATCGTCTAGTACTCCTGGATCTTCTCTAGTCAACATCGGGGCAATATCTAGGGCAATATACCCGCGGCCGCCGGGTTTGATAATTGACATAAAGGATTCTACGGTGTGAGTAATTTCAGTTAAAGGTCTATAGCTTAATGAACAAATAGCCATAGCCGATTCGAATTGACCTTGATGATTATTTGCATAGTCTTCATCAAAAATATCATATTGATCAGCATAGTAGCTGTGCGGGTCTTCGGGGTTCTCGGGGCTAATACCATGAATATTAGGAATATATCTTTTAAATAAATTCCAACCGCAACCAAAGTCATAGATTACTTCTGGATTTTTTTCTAATAGTTTTGTAATATAGTAAAAAGATGTCATGGTGCAAATTCGACTACCAATAAATTGTCGTTCTGTTGCATATATATGTCTGGGTAGATGTTTATCCCAAACTAAGATATCAAAATCTTTTTTAATTTGGTTGGCAACATTGCTGTTGGCAAACTCTTCTTCAAATTTTACCTCGTCATATTCGTTTAAATTACGCATGAGTCACAATCCTCTTGATTTTCTATTTCAGCTAAAGGCTGAGCTTCTTTGTTGGACATTTTGTCTACGTCTATTTCACCTTGTCCGTCATTGGTATTGAAATAGTATAACTGTTTAGTTCCATATTTATAGCACATGATCAAGTGCTTGAGCATCTCACTCATAGGAATCTTTTCATCTTCGTAAAACTTAGGATTATACGAAGTGTTGGTACTAATACCTTGATCAATATATTTTTGCAATATTGCACATAGTTTTAGATAGCCTTCTGGCGACTTTTGGTCCCATAACAATTCATACTTGTTCTTTAGTCTACGATATTCAGGAACAACTTGTTTTAATACTCCGTGTTTGCTTTGTTTAATACTTACATAACTTCTAGGAGGTTCAATTCCGTTGGTAGCATTACTTATCTGCGCGGAGGTCTCAGCAGGCATTAATGCCATCAATGTGGCATTGCGAATACCTGTATCTAAAATCTGCTCACGCAAGGCACGCCAGTTCATACGCTCTTGATGCGGTACTAGCTCATCAACTTCACGCTTGCGTGTGTCAATGGGTAACTGCCCGTCTGCGTATTTTAAGTCGTGCCAACGGGTGCAGGGACCTTGTTCTTTGGCCAAATCAGCCGACGCTTTGATTAGGTAATAACTCCATGCTTCTGCATACTCATCAACAATAGCTAATGCTCGCGGATCGCTATAACTAACATCGTGCTTGGCTAAGAAGTAAGCAAAATTAATAATGCCAACTCCTAGTGGACGAAATTCTTGTGTAGAAATTTCAGCGGCACGAACAGGGTAATTTTGATACGATAGCAATGCATCCAGGCCGCGTACTGCTAAACGGCACATACGCTCAAAGTCCTTGGGTTCTTTTACGTTACCCCAGTTAATAGCACTAAGTGTACATAGTGCAATACGACCATTTTCGTCATTGATATCATTTAACGGTACAGTTGGTAAGTCAATTTCACTGCACAAGTTACTCATCTTAATAGGAGCAATCTTTTCTTTAAACGGACTATGTGTATTAGCATGGTCTACGTTTTGTAGATAGATACGTCCTGTGTCTTTGCGTTCTTGCATAAACTTGCTAAACAAGTCCGCGGCTTTTAATGTTTTCTTACGCAACTTGGTATTGCGTTCCGCACGTTCGTACAGCTCTTTAAAGCGGTCTTGATCATTAAAGAAAGCCTCATACATGTCTGGTACGTCATGAGGCGAGAAAAGGGTAATATCACCGCCGGTAATAAGTCTTTCGTACATTAATTTGTTAAATTGTACACCATAATCCATTTGGCGTACACGATTATCCTCTGTGCCTTTGTTGTTCTTTAAAACCAACATGTCTTCAATTTCAAGATGCCATATAGGATAGTAACAAGTGGCCGCACCGTTACGCACACCACCTTGGCTACAACTGCGAGTAGCGGCTTGGAATAATTTTAAGAAGGGAGTAACGCCAGTATGGTATGCATCGCCGTTACGAATGGGACTGCCAAGAGCTCTAATACGCCCTGCTCCAATGCCGATGCCGGCTTTCTGGCTGACATATCGGACAATACTGCTGGCAGTAGCGTTAATGGAATCAAGACTATCATCAGACTCAATAAGAACACAACTGCTGAACTGTTTTTGCGGTGTTCGTACACCAGCCATAACAGGAGTAGGTAAACTAACGTCATGAGTACTAATTGCATCGTAATATTCCTTAATCCAGTTTAGTCGTGTATCCCGAGGATAAGACATAAACAAAGTGGCCGCAATCATCATGTAAGCTATCTGTGGGGTTTCGTATATTTCACTAGTAACACGATTTTGTACTAGATACTTGCCACGCCATTGCTCCATTGCAACATAGGTAAAATTTTCATCGCGATCATGGCGGATCATTGAATCCAATTGTGCGAACTCGCCTTCGCTATAATTTGCCAACAAATCTCGGGTGTAATAACCAATCTCGGTGTTGCGTTGAACTAATTTTAGTAAAGGCCATGGTTTATAATCTCCATAGACTTGTTTGTATAGATGGTATGTTAGTAGTCGGCCGGCAACATATTGATAGTTGGGATTTTCTTCACTGATCAAATCAGCCGCACTTTTAATTAGCGTTTCCTGAATCTCACTAGTTTTAATTCCGTTGTAAAACTGTATGTGGCTTTTAATTTCTACTTCACTGGCACTAACACCTGTGATACCTTGTGTGGCCCAAAAAACTACTTTGTGCAGTTTTTCGATGTCTAGCGGCTCTTTGTTGCCGTCTCGTTTTGTAACTAGTATTTGACTCATTGATTCCTCTTAGTAACTATTCAACTTTAGTTCTTTTTCTCCGTAACTGCTACGAAGTTCAAAATGCTTTGCGATATGTGTTTTATTTACGACTTCACCCTCATTCATATTAAGTACATATTTCCCTTCTTCAATCCAGACTAAATTATAATATACTCTGGCCTCAGGATCATAATATACTCTTATTTCCAATTTGGGCGTGTGCTTGGTCAGTGTTATAGTATACAGCATTCCAAGCGATCTTGCAAGATCGCAATAATAATTTTCTTCCACTAATGTCCACGGGTCGGGCCACGACTCGGGTCTGTCTGGATCAAGATAATAGGGCATGAATGGACACCTGGTCCAAAAGTCTGCTACAGACTGGACTGCTTGTTCCATAGGGAGATTGTCTAACGAT
>Ga0213922_1001033_pt1 | contig 11072 bp, 13 predicted proteins | sample McNCre2917MG_FD_165060 | JGI IMG/M metagenome (GOLD analysis project Ga0213922, IMG submission 165060) | Freshwater microbial communities from McNutts Creek, Athens, Georgia, United States - 29-17 MG | ecosystem: Environmental > Aquatic > Freshwater > Creek | place: USA: Georgia | collected... | reverse complement strand
TGTCGTGAATGTGGCGGTTATAGGACCAGCACCACCACCATTGAGCGTGGACCCACTGTAGGAGATTCTTCCATCTGAAACAAACGCGAAATAGTCGTATTCGATGTAGGAAGTATAGTAGTAGGCATCCGTTCTTGACGCTAGGTCAATGTGGGTTGATTTGGACAGGTTGCCGTTTGAGACTGTGTAATCCGACTCAAGGTAGGTGCTTGATTCCTGACTGGTTCTTGAATCCGTGTTGTAGATGATGGCACTGCTGTACCCCACACTTCCACCACCAGTCACGGCGAGCGTGTAGCTTCCGTACAGAAAGTTGACCGTTATGTAGCTTGTGGTCGATTGCGCAACGTCGGCCAGATAGGTGTATTGGGATGCAGTCTGGCTGCTTCCAATCTGATAAAGAACGGAAGACCTTTGCGTCGTCCCATAACTCTGGGATGTTCCGGTTGTGGCCTGATAGACAACCGAGCTTGAAAGAAACGAATTGATGTCAATCAGGCTGTCCGTGTCCGTTGTCACGGTGGTTGTCGATGTTGCGACATCAAGCAAGCTTGTGACCGTGTGATACCCGTAGTACCCATGACTTGTGGTCTCGGAGGTGTACCTTGAATAACCTCCAACAACCTCACTGTAAGTCGAGCTTTGAGTGATTGGGTCTCCAAAGTCGCAACGATCCGTATGCGTGCTGCTTACTGAGGATGAAACGCTGATTATCCTCGTATATTCGCTTACCGTGTGGGTGTGGTATATGTCGTGAGTTACCGTGTACCCCTCATAGGATGTGTACGATCCATAATCGTATGAGGTGGAGGATGAGACAACGGTATAGTAGGTAAAACCGCACGCTGCGGTTGAAAGAAGGTCCGTGTATCCGTTCTGAAATATGGTGACACTCTTTTCCGTGATGGTGTGAGTGCCATCAGTGTTATGCACCGTGGTTCCGCTGGTCTGAGTGCTTGTGACTCCTATCACGCTCAACCCTGAAGCCGTTTCCGATGAAGACGTAGCACCAAAATCACAGGTCTGGGTGTATGTCCCCCAGTTGTTGTAAACCGAAGAGGTTGTGGTGTCCGTACCCGTGAAGGTCGATGTCGCCGTCTGGGTAATGAAGGACGTAAAATAGTCAACGTGGTACGGCACACCGCCATACGTCGATGAACTGGACGTTGAGTACAGCGTCTGACTCTGGGTTGAAGTTGAATCAACCGCGTTTACACTGTAGTAAAACGAGAGCATCTTAGGCGAGTCCTAAACGCCAAGAATAGTAGCTGTCGTATGGGATTGAATCCGGGCTGGTAAGTGACTTGGCAAGCCTGTACACCTCGTATGAGGTTGCGGTAAGACTTCCACCACCAATGGTCCTGTATGCGGTTTTGTCGATGATCACCGCAATGTTTATGTAGAAGGTGGTTGGCGGTTGTCCAAGGGAAACTGAAATGGCAGGAGGAGGGCTGTAATCAACCGATATGCTGACATTTGTGATCTCGGCATTGGACGCATAGACCACAAGGTTGACATATCTGGTTCCCGTGCTGGGGATGACAAACGTGCTGGTCATGTTTGACGGCAGCAGGGAGTTCACCGTTCCCGGAGTCAGGGTCAGATTGGTCCCGCTGATCCTGCAAGTAAATGGATAAACCGTTACATTCCCACCACCCTGAGGGGTGACAAACTGGGCTGTTGGAACCGAACCAAACGGATGACCGCGAATGGGCGTGTTGTTGGAAAGGTCAGCCCCGATGCGTCCCATTGGAGGGATGGAGTGGCGGCTGATGTCCTGACCCTTGCCAGTGAACGTGGCATTGAAATCCCCCTGCTTCTTGGGGATTTGAATGGCATGGGGATTAGGCTCCTGACCAACCCCGCCAAAGTTGGAGTTGAAGTTGGAGGGCATCAGAACGTGTACTTGACGCTGGTGTTACGCCAGATGGTTGTTCCCGAGGTGTCGGTCAGATACTTCTCGCAATCCGTTTCAAGGATGGTGACTCCCGTTGGACGGGCAATCGGATCACTGGTCACAATCTGAACCAGATACTCATCCACCGCAATGCCGCAGTAGGTGGTGTTGCTGCCAACCGATGAGCTTGACCCCAGATAGCCGTCCAAAGCCTTTAGTTCAGCAAACTCAGTCCCATCCACGGTCTTCTTGTAGTGCTGGTAAAGCTGGGCGTAGTAGTTGACCGTGTACGGAACGTCCGCGTTCTGGGATGTCGAGAACGACACATACACCGTCGCCTTGAGGGACTTGGTGATCGGAGGATTAAGCGCAGGAGGGTTTCCAGCCACTGCAAGACCGGGAATGGTGAATCGAACGGTCTTGGGGAAATCGTAACTGGCTGGCAGCTTGATGTAGGTGGCTCGGTTGGTGTAGTAACCATTGCCGCGCTCGTAGGCATCATCCACCAGATAGCCAGTGCCAGACCCCGGATAGACCGGAGTGGACTGCGTTGCGGAAATGACCGAGATGCCATAGACAACCGACCCGTCCACCCGCACCTGAGTGTTCAGGCTGACCGTAGCACCAGCCGTCTCAATCCACTCGTAGTCATAGATGGTGACGCCAGTGTCGATGCGGCTGCGCTGGCTCACGGCAACGACGGTTCCACCAATGACCGACGAGGGAGTAGTCGGGGCAGTGACAATGGACGACTTGGTATGCACCGCCAACGCACCCACAATGCGGATGTCATAGCTGTACGTCACCTCACCCTTGCCCTCAGCCCAGACGTAGTTGTAAAGGGTGTAGCCGTCCTCAAGCTGGGTGCTGCTGTTGATCAGGACCACCGTGCCACCAATGGTTGCGGCAGGGGTGCTGGGAGCGGAACCTAGCTTCTGGCGGCGATAGATGACCAACTGGGCGTTGCCAGCCGCGTCCTTGTTCCTGTACTCAACACTGTCCACCACGTTGCTGGTGGAGACAGCCTTGACCCAAGTAACCGTCCATACGCGGTGTCCATCGCTGTCCCGCGTGTCCGTGGCTATGACCGTGCCACCACCGCCAAACGGATCGGTGGTCGGATTGCTGGTTACGGACGGGTCAGTGAGATAGGTGAGCGTGGTCCGCAGCAGCATCCCGCTCAGGCGGGTCTCGGAATTGGTGTCAATCAGGCCATTGCCCTTGGCATACGTCGCCGCCCATACACGGTGACCTTCCTGATCAGCCACAGACTCGCTGATCTTGGTGTAGCCAGTCGGAGTCGTGATGGGATTAACCGTTACGCTGGGAACCGAAAGATAACGGATCGTGCGGACAAGCAACGCACCGTTGTTCTTGGTCTCGTCATCCTGACTCACCTGTCCAGTACCCTTTGCGTAGGTGTACGTCGTGGTGGGCAGACCGGACGGGTTGTCCCGATTCTGGCTGATGAGAGTGTAACCTGAGATGATTGATCCCGTGGGGGTGTCATTCAGGTAGGTGAGGGTACGGATGAGCAATGCCCCGTTGTTACGGGTCTCATCCACCTGTTTCAGAAGCCCCTTGTTGATGTAGAAACGGCGAATCTGGCGCGTGCTTCCATCATCCTCCATCACCTCATTACGCAGGATGCACGTTGCATCGTAGGTGGAGGCCGTAACGCCCACGGTCTGTGGCGTGTACGGCTGAGTGGACATCTGAACAAAGTCCGCAATGACCGTCTTGAGGCCGTTCTCGCCCCATTGAACGTCCTCATTGCCGACAGGGGTCTCGCCCGTGGGGTTGCGGACCTCCCAAGTCTTTACGATGGCGTCCTTGCCCTCAATACGGGCCATCCCCTTCTCAACCAGAAGGGCGGTGGTCAGACCACTGTCGGTTGTTCCAAACGACTCCGTTACCTCAGTCTGGTCACGGTCTCCATGACCAGCCGCAATGTAACGAGTGATGCGGATGCGCCCATCAGGCAGCACCTTGACATCTGGCTTTCTAAGCTCTCCGGGACGAGTGTAGGTGAGATTCATCAGGGAACCTCACCATTCTACCTTACACTGACTTACTTTGCGGGCTTGCGAGCGTAATGCGTACCCTTGATCTTTCCTGAAGCCTGAGATGCGTAGAACACTTGTTTACCCTTAGCCGCGCCATAGTTTTTAACCATGCTGGCCATAACCTTCTTGCCTTTAGGCGTAAGAGGCATGGTCAGGCAACCTTGGTCCAGATGCCACCGGACGGCGCACCGCCACGGCCATAGCCCATCGTGGTTGACTTGTGAATCTGGTTCTTGGTTTCCTTGCGGGACCAGAAGGCCGACTTGCCATTGCCATAGGCCGCAGAACGCTCAGGGGAGCTATAACCAGCACCCGCGTTACGACTCTTGTACTTTTCGCCAGTTTTGCCCATAAGATTGGTTGGTTGCCCTATCTTAACATCCCCAAGCGCGGCGGCTCCAGAAATTTGCAGACAGCTTGTTGCCAGTGCCTTTGATGCCACCGGAACGGGCGCAGTAGGAAGCCTTGCGCTCAGGGCTGCTTTTCTTGATGGTCATGTTGGCATCGCCAAAACGGATGACCTTGGACTTGCCATTGGCACAGGCTCTCACCACTGACTTCTTGCCGCCCTGAACATCACGACGCGGCTTGTTGCACGGAAGGTCTCTGGGATTCATTTCTTGAGCTTCCTGTATCGTACCATGATGGAGTAGACACCAGCCGAGATGGCCAAGAGGGAGGCTAGGATACGGAGACCCCAATCAAGCTGTTCCTGCCAAGCGGCAATGGAGGAGGTCGCGCTGACCATAGCTAGTACGTCACTTCCCACCTGTCTGGCTGGAACATTCATTTGAGCTTAGAGCGATAGGCCATTCGGTCACCAAACCACCAGCCCACCGCGTTGAACGCCGCAAAGGCCACTTGGTCCACCATCCCCAGCTTGGCTGGTTCAGCCGCATAGAACCAGATGACCGTTGTCAGGAGCAGGAGAATCAGGGTGATGAATGGTCGGAACAAAGCGAGGATGTCCGACACCCATGCGTGGACATTGGCCGGGGCCACAGCGGCGTTCTGGCTGGCCGTAAAGGCATTCCAAGCGGCCTCATCCTGCTTGATGGAAGCCAGCACCTTCATCTCCTCCAGCTTACGGGCGTGTTCCCGACCAGCCTTGATCTCCTCAAAGACACCATTGAACACCCGCATGATGACGCCCATTGCGCCACCAGAGAGGATGGAAGTGAGGAATTGCCACATCCCCTAATGTACCACAATGGGCAATAAAAAAGCCCCCATTGAAGGGGGCTGTATAAGCCTCAGAAAGGCCGTTTCCTTGCGTTTTAAGAGCCTTTCGGCATTTCGACCACCTTGCCATCATCCTTGGGCTTCAGGGCTTCAGCCACTTGTTCCGCAGCTTTGCGGACAAGGTCATGTTCATTGGCATTAAGGGGCGCAAGACGCGCCGCGTTGTACACTGCTTGGAGGGCTTGTAGGTTTTCCATATGATGTAACAAAAATGGGTGTGTTTTTCTTACAAAAGTCAAGTCACCAAACGTACACCCCACCGATGATGCAGACAAACTCCTTCTCGGTGATGGGTTCCCAGCTTTCGCTCTGCTTGTTGTTCAGACCGGACATTATCCAGCCGTATTGGGTCTTATCCACGGCCTGATGGATAACCAGCCCCTTAACCCACTTGGGCCTGTACACCACCAAGTCACCCTTCTTTATGGCCTCAAACGAGCCTGAAGCTGGTTTGGCATAGGCCACAACGGTGAACAACGGGTCACTGCCAGCAGGGGCAGGGGGGATGAAGGGAGCCATGCTCCCAGTGCCAAGGACCGGAAAGGCCGTTAAACCAGCCTTTGTGTGAGCGTCTTCCTTGGACTCACAGACTACTCGGGTGGGCAGCGCGGCCACGAGCACCCTTTGCTGCCAAATGACGGCTGCGGCAATGGCTCCAATCACCACCGCAGCGATCAGCAGATACTTGAGCTTACTCAAGCGCGGGTCAGGCCCAGATTGGCCGAAATCGCGTCAAGCTGCACGGCGTCGTCGTCCGCATCAGCGGGCCAAGCGTTCCATTGCTCCTGCGTCATCGACACGTTGCCGTCTTTCAAAACGGTCACGTTGCCGTCAGCGTCCACCGCTTGAAGCTGAAAATAGTAGCTCGGCGGCGGGCCAAGCGTGATGGAACGAATGGCCAGCGTGTTGGCTTGGGCGGGGTAAACCGCTACCGGAGTGATTAATGTAGTTAGCATAGATTAAGCGTTAGCAATTGTGGTGACGGTTCCGCTGGAACCCTTGTATTTCAAAGCCCCTGCCTCGACGTAAAGGAAACCGCCGTTTGTAGGAGTTCCCGCAGGAGCCGATCCGACGTTGCGGAGGTAGATTTCGCCGTTTGCTTCTAACCGAAATCTTTCCGTTCCCGCGTAATCAAGCGCCGAGATGACGTAGCCGCCGGACGACACGCCGCCTTGAACACGCAAACCATAGCCGCTCGAGCTAAGATTTGCCACAGAACAGGCAACGTCACCAGCAATCGAAGTTGTTCCGGAATTTCCAAACTTTTTTCTAAATGTGACGTTTTCAACGTTATCCCACGACATCACATTGTTGCCACCAAGTCCTTGAATGGCGCCGCCACTATTCGTAGAAATAAATGCCGCGGCTCGAGTGTATCCGGGAGTGGAGATTATAAATCCACCGTTGTCGGTGTTGCTACCAACTGCGACCGCGATGCCGCAATTCTGACCGCTTACACCGCGAACTTTGATGTCGTCAAAGTTTCCATCAATGCTGGTCGAATTTCCCGCGCCGCGGAGAACCGTCAGCTTGTCGGCAAACTGACCAGTACCGTTTACTTGCAGCTTCTGCCCACCGTCCGAAGTTGTGCCGAGTAGGAAGTTGCCGTTGTTTCCAAACCGCCCAAACGTCGTGAACGCCGTTGCGCTGGTGTATTTACCAAAGTCGATTGAAGCGTTGCCTAGTGCTGAAGTGAAAATGCGGGTCGCAGGAACATCGCCAACTTGAGCAGCAGAAGCCTGTTCAAGACCGAACATATCTCCGGTCGATGCAGTATAAACCTTGGACACACCATAGCGTGTATCTCCAGCAAATGAGATTGGGCCAGAGAAGCTATTTGTTCCGGTTCCACTTACTGTTAGATTACCACCAAATGATACGTTGGCGTCACCAACTGCCGATACCGTAATCGGGTAATAATTTCCTACCGATCCAGTAGCCGTTGCAGGACTTGCCAAGACAATATCACCGTTGCCGTCATTTACGGAAGTGGCTGAGATATCAACGGAAGCTCCGTTGCGGTTTCCTACGTCGAAAACCAGATAGCGCGTGCTATTGCCAGCGTTACCTGTGACGCGGAAGTTGGTTAGAACTTGCTGGCTTCCGTAGGTGAAATTGTTGAGGACAACAATTTTGGCATACTCATATTGCTGCGAGACAACTGAAATCAACACGCGTTGCACGCGGTTATTGCCTCCGCAGTAAATCCAATAAAGGCCACCCAAACCTCCGTCTGCGGCCATCGACACAGTTGTGTCGCTTGAAACCGTGATAGTTGCATTACCCTTAAAGCCCTTGCTTGATGTGATGCTTCCAGCAGCAGTTATGTTTCCATTGCTGGCAATACGCATCCGCTCACCGTCAACTCCGCTGAACACATATCCGGTGTAGCCAGTTTGGTTTCCGTAAAACGTAAGTAGGCCAGTTCCGGTATTGCGTCCAACATCGTAGGTATAACCAACATTCGCCGTACCATTTCCAAGACGTAGCTGGTAATCCGTAGCATTGGCAGATTCCAATGTCCTTTGCGGACTAGTGGTTCCTAGACCAAGGTTGCCTCCGCTGGTCAGCGTCAATTGATCTGCGCCGTTGGTAAAGAAACGCAAATCAGTCGAACCACTTGGCAAATACTGAATCCAATCGCTTGCCGTTCCACCGCTGCGAACCAGTTCAAAGCGTGTTTGACCAGTTCCGAGGTTGGTGATCTTTGCTCCGTATAGCGTATTATCTGTTGCGGCCAAACTTAGCGCCTGACCTCCAGAACCGCCAATGCTTACGGTTCCATTAAAACCACTGTTTCCCGTTCCGTTTACGGTGAGGTTGCCCGCAATCGTAGTAGTGGTAGCATCAACAGTCAGCTTGGTCGATCCGTTGACCGAAAGAATCGTGCTGGCATAGCCATTCAGCTTCGTGCTTGAACCACTAGCTTGACCATCAATCCAGAAAGTTCCGCTGCTGTTGTTGTCCCAGTAAATTCCAGCCTTCTGCGTGCCGTTGTTCTTCCAGTAAAGGGAAGTGTATTGCGCGCCCGCAGCGGTATCCAGAATAAGTTGCGAATTGGATGCGCCAAAGATGGTGTTTGAGCCACTAGTGCCGCTGACGGTGAGGTTGCCAGCCATCGACAGCGAGCCAGCCGCAACATCCGTCGTCGCTCCAATGTTTATGCCGCCGCTAGGAGCCAAACGGAAACGCTCAGTCCCGCTCGTTCCGAAACGCAGCAGATTGGAACTGGCATTGCTGCCAGCTACGGTTCCAAGGAAAGTGCCGTTAGTAAAGTGACCAACCTCAAAATAGCCGTAGGTCGTTCTGTCTCCGGTGTCCCAATAGCCAAAGTTTTGATTGGTGACGGTAAGCGTGCCAGCGAGAGAGGTGGATTGATCGGCCCCAAAAGTTGCAGCGATTACATTTCGATTGGTGCGGATTTCCAGAGCTTGTCCCAACGCAGAATTAATCTGAGTTTTGCCCGATGCATTTTGAATCAGAGCATAATCAGTTGAATTAAAAAATGAGGAGGAACTAAACTCGGCAAAACCAGCAATTCCGGTTCCGACCTTGGCAACACCAATAGTACTTGTGCCTCCGCTGACAGTGAGGTTGCCGTCCAGCGTAAGAGACGAGTTGCTTCGCAACGCCGCAGCACCTGTGCGATACAAGTTGGCGTTAAGAGCGGGTGTATCGTCATTGCCCCAGTTGATGCCCGCGCTTGGGATGTTTAAAACTCGGCCAGAGCCAGTCAGAGAAAGTGAGCTTCCTGTGACGTTGACTGATCCAGAAAAAGTAGAGGCTTGTGAGCTATTGATCGTCAGGGCCGTGGTAGCACTTGACCCACTACGGAAATTTACCGTAGCACCATCAAGGTAAATGTCTTTGAACGCCGAGCCGGTACGATCATACGCAAAGATGCGTCCGCTGTTCGCAATCTGACCGTAGTTGATTTCCACGGACGCGCCAGAAGCAGGAGCGTTGCTTCCAGAAATCGACGCGCCAGAAGCACTTAAAAGACTGCTGGCACTCAGCGTCGTGAACGCGCCAGTAGACGGATTGCTCGCGCCAATCGCCGTGTTGGTGATGCCAACGGAGGAATAATCCGTCGAGACGCCAACCACCGCGCCAGTACGACCAAACACGGAAGACACCGCATCCGTGTTGTCCACTTTCTGCCAAGACGTACCGTTGTAAATGGCCCAGTCGCCCACCTTCCAGTCCGTGATCCCGTTCAGGTTGGTGCTGCCAGCCACGCTTACAACGTAGTAATAGCCCTTGGTTCCCACGCTTGACGCAAGCGCAGGGCTGTTGGCAGACGCATCCCACGTTCCCTGATAGCTAACCTGACCCTCAAGGGCCAGATTGGGAGGGTTGACTAGGAGCAGCGACTTGAGTAGGTCCATCTTAGAAGTGGTTCAGTTCCTGAATCTCTGCGATAACGTCGGTTGACCCAGCGCGGATGGCCTTTGCCTTGGACAGCATATTGCGGGTCCAGTAGCCAGAAGAGCCATCCGTATAAAGGAATCCAACAGAGGCCGTGGGCGTGGTCGTGCCGTCAAAGGTGACACGGACACTGCCCCCGTTGAACTGGATCATCACGTTCTGGGTGTTCGTGTTGAGCGTCCAGTTAAGCACACTGACAGCCGCGCTGCTGACGGTGCGCTGGGTATGCGCCGCACCATCCTGCGGGATAGCCTGAGAAGGGGTGTTGGTGATGCGCGTGTTAGCCATGTTAGTAAGTAAATTGGCTCATGGTGACATGAGCGGTGTTGCCGCCGACAGCCAGAAACTTGGCCACACGGGTGGACTCCTTTGACCAGAAACGATCATACGGAACAACCAGACGATGACCATTGGTCGAAGAAGGAGTGGTCCCGTCAAACGTCACATAAGTGTCACCGCCAGCAATGGTGATGTAGCAGCAAGTGGTCTTGGGGTCCAACGTCGTGGTGAAACTCTTGACGACCGAATTGACATCAATCGTCTCATTCGGATTGCCGTCATTGGGTACGGGATAAAGATTAACAACGTAGGAGTTCATTAGGAGCGACGGAAGGCGCGGTTAACGTGGGTTGAAATGCGATGGGCGATGGTCCCTGAAGCGCGGGTGATGTCGGTACGGCTCAGGCGTTGTTCCAGAATGTCGTTTGCCAAAGCCTGTTCAGCCGCGACAAACTCAGGCGGTTTGCCATCCATGCGGAGATAGTCCGCATAAACGCCCTGACTGATGTAATCAAACCACTCCTCCGGGATGTTCGTTGACGCCGTTGTATACGGGCCTTCCCAGACTTTCTTGTAGCTGACGTAATTGGTCTGGTTTGAAGTGGTGTCATTTACAACGTGCGCTCCCGATCCATCAACATAGAACTCCAGTTCGATGGAGGAATACTGATAGAACGGTGGGTACACCTTGAATATGCGCAGGAACGTGTCAATCGTATTTAGGCCCGATTGCGTGTACGGAATCGTGTTGCTGTTGTAGGTGGCTGTCCCACTACCTGTACCAGTGGCAATCGCGTTAAAAACGACTCCAACGGTGTTAGAAGCGGCTCCACAAGCCACCCAGTCCGTGCTTCCCACAAATGTGATGGTGTAGCTGTACCCCGGCACAAGCTGGGTAGGGCTGACCGTAACAACGCTGAAAGCCCGCTGTTCCGACCCTACCAGATAGCGTGGCCAGAAGTCCGTCGCCTTGTACGCCATGTTGGCGCGACGATTGACCAAACTGGTAAGGGCGGTCTGAACCGTCGCTGACGGGCTATCAATGCCCGACAACGCCTTCACCCGAGCATAGATGTCGTTGTAGGTTACGTCGGTCATTACATTTTATTGGGAGCAAGGTGGGGGAACTTCTTCTGGAAGTCCTTGATGAACTCACGATT
>Ga0213922_1001019_pt1 | contig 11204 bp, 12 predicted proteins | sample McNCre2917MG_FD_165060 | JGI IMG/M metagenome (GOLD analysis project Ga0213922, IMG submission 165060) | Freshwater microbial communities from McNutts Creek, Athens, Georgia, United States - 29-17 MG | ecosystem: Environmental > Aquatic > Freshwater > Creek | place: USA: Georgia | collected... | reverse complement strand
ATGGCGACTGATATGGTGACTAGTGTAAGAGCTTGCATTTTGTTCCCCTTGTTTGTTGTTGTGTTCCCCTTGGAACTGGTAGAAATTCTCTCACATTCTTTACAGAGTAAACAGACTTGAACCATCACGATTTTTGATGATTGGCCGGCAAGCTGCCAGCGGTTTGCTTATGGATCAATTCAGCGGAATTGTTGAGCTTTCCCATGGTGTAGGGAATAGCGACGCGTCTAGCGGTAAGACTATGGTGTATGCACTGGCAAGGATTCGCCGTCATACCCTTATTAGCTAACCTACTAGGGAACATAGGGAACCATAGACAAGGGATAGACTAGGATCAAAAGAATAGACTCTCATTTCCCTGTGAGTATGAATACCAGCATTCCCTATCCATTCCAGTCCTATCCTTTCCCCTTGTCCTATCCCCTTTCCATCCTGTCGATTGTGGTATCCATGTTCTTAGGCCTACGCTTCATGCACTCCCTACGATTGCCCGTCCTACCTTCCTCTCATAAACCCCTATAGATACATAGAGAACTATAGACAAGGAAACCAAAGGATCATAATCCTATAGTGCTAGATAGACTCCCATCATGCTTATAGCCCTATCCTTTCCCCTTACTACACTCCCTATCCTTACTGCCATTGTTGGTAAACCCATCACTACCATTCCCGACTGACTAAACTAAACCGTGTAGTTTAGTTCCCTATAGCGTCTGCCCTGGTATAGCAGATGGTAGGCCATTAGCGTTGGACATATGCTATGGGTGAGTGGGGAGGGTGGGAACGACGTGCAGGTGAGGGTATGTGGAGGTTACACCCAAAAAAATATTTCACATCTCACAAACATCAACCACCATGATTTCGTCAACCCAAAACATTCACAAAAATTTTTGACAAATTTGGGTTAGGTAGGGTATATGCCTAACGATCTATATTTGGAGATTGGTTGTGGAAATCGTAGAGTGTCCTAGATGTGGACTAGATATGGTTCCTGTGGATGATCACGGGTATCGGTATATGAGTTGTCGGTGTGGTGAAGAAGTAGAGACGGACATTCAGCGGAAATGGAATGACCAGAGGTTTCGGGAGGAGCAAGAGTGGTAGATTTTGTAAAGATCCGTGAGGAGTACATCACGGGGGATAGTGTTCAGAATATTGCTATTCGTCACCGTGTCTCTGTGGATACAATCCGTGAGTTTTGTCGTAGGAATAAGTTGGGTGCTGAGAAGCGAGCGATTCAGGCTGCGACTCACGGGAAGATCATGAAGCAGCATCAGATGGATGTTGTGAATGAGTTGGCGATTATTAATGGGCGTGATGTGGCTATCTCTAACCGACTGAGAGATTTGATGGCCAAGAAGCTCCAGGAGATTGAGGCTTCTGAGGACATTCCTATTAATGATCTGGCGACTTTGGCTAGGACGCATAAGGATGTACAGCACGTTGCTAGGATTGCTTTGGATGCTAATTCTGAGGCGATTAGGACCGAGCTTTTAAGTAAGAAGGATCTTAGGGATTATACGGAAGCTGAACTCTTACAGATACTAGCTAACAAAGAAAATGAGGAAGATAGTTCAAGTGGTGATGAGGAGGAGTAAATGGCTGCGCTAGCTGCTGACTTTGGGATCTCAAGAGAGGAGGTTCTGAAGGAATTACTTTTGAGGAAGCAGGCGAATCGGGATTTGGTGAAGTTCTGTAAGCGAGTTTCTGATATTGATGCTGCGAGGCATCATAGAGTGATGATTAACGCCCTGGAGCGAGTATCGGCTGGGGAACTGAAACGTCTGATGATCTTCATGCCTCCAGGTCATGCTAAATCTACTTATTCTTCTGTGCATTTCCCAGCTTATTACTTGGGTGTTAATCCTCGTAATTGCATCATCGGTGCAAGCCACACACAGGACCTTGCGGAAAGGTTTTCAAAGAAAGCACGAAGTATTGTCCAATCAACTGCGTATCATGAACTCTATGGTTTTGGAATTGCACAAGACTCAAGAGCAGTCGCTGCATGGGAGACTGAAAGAGGAGGAGAGTTTAAGGCCGCAGGTGTTGGAGCCGGTATTGCAGGTCGAAGAGCCGATGTTGGTCTTATCGACGATCCAATTAGAAGCAGAGAAGATGCGGAATCTGAACTCGTAAGAGACAGGGTTTGGGAATGGTTTCTTGCTGACTTTAGTACTCGTTTGAAGCCTGAAGGAGCGATCATTATCATCCAGACCAGATGGCATCCTGATGATCTTGCGGGAAGAATCCTGCCGCCTGATTACCACGGTCAGTCCGGTAAAGTGACCTGTGTTGGCGATGAGGAGTGGGAGATTATTAACTTCCCTGCAATCTGTGAACAGGATGATGATGTTTTAGGACGAAAGATTGGTGAAGCTCTTTGGCCTGAATACTACACGCTTGAAATGTTGCTAGAAACGAAGAAGAAGCAGACTTCTAGAAACTGGTCTTCGCTTTATCAGCAGCGTCCTCGGCCTGATGATGCCAATCAGTTTGATATGGAGAATCTTCTGGTTGAGGGTGAGCCTGTTTCGTATCCTAAATACTGCGACACAATATTTGCCGTCATTGATACGGCAACGAAGGATGGCGCTAAACACGATTCAACTTCTGTGACCTATTTTGCGTATTCCAAGCACGTTGGAATCCCGCTTGTTATTCTTGATTATGATATGGTGCAGATCGAAGGAGCGATTCTTGTTGACTGGCTACCTAGCGTCATTGAAAGGTGCGAGGAGTTCGTAAAGATCTGTAATGCTCGATTGGGTAGTGCAGGTGCTTTTATTGAAGACCGTGCCTCTGGCGCTGTGGTGATACAGCAGGGAGTGAGAGGAGGCCTGCCCGTCAGGGCTATTGAAAGCCCCTTGACGATGCTGGGTAAATCCGAAAGGGCAATCAACGTCAGTCCGTATGTATGTAGAGGAATGGTTAAGTTCTCAGAGTATGCTTACAATAAGAGAATCGTTTATAAGGGAAGAGAAAGAAATCAGTTGCTCTTCCAGTTAATGAATTTCAGGGTTGGTTTCGACAACAGATCAGACGATCTCCTTGATACTTTCTGTTACGGAGTATCTCTGGCGCTCGGTGACTCAGAAGGATTCTAAATATGGCAGTAGTTGAATTGACTGGCGGTCTGGATAACGGATCTCCTCTGTATAACATCATGTTGGCACAAAACATTGTGCCTGGTGAACAACCGTCCTACATGGTGTGTAAGGAAATCTACACAAGTCACCCTCTGGGAAAGAAGATCATTGATGCGCCGATTGCCAGAGCAATGAACAAAAGGCGTGAGATTGTTGTTCTGGAGCAGCCTGATGCGGTTGTAGAGCGGTTTAACCACGTTTGGGATGATCTACAGGCAGACTACTATGTGGCAGATTGTTATCGATTATCTCGGATTTATGGAATCAGTTCTCTCGCGATTGTCCCAGAAGATGGGGATTCTAAGCGTCCTCTTTTACCGGAAGAGCTTTGGAAAGGTAACGTCAAGTTTAATAGTCTTGATCCTCTCAATACTGCTGGTTCCCTTGTGGGTATTCTTGATCCTAACAGGCCTGATTTTCTCAAGTATTCAAGCATTGCTGTCCAAGGTAAGCCTTATGCGGCAAGCCGCGCACACATCCAGCTTTATGAGAATCCTGTTTATCTATCTTATACTAATGCTGCCTTTGGCTACGTTGGTCGATCTGCATTCTCTCGCTGCCTTTATCCGCTCCAGTCTTATCTCCAGTCAATGCTGGCAGACAATCTGGTCATGGTTAAGTCAGGCGTACTCGTTGCCAAGATAGCTCAACCTGGGAGCATCATTGATCGTGTCCAACAGGCTGCACAAAATATCCGTCTTAATATCCTTAAAGGCGCTAGAACTGGAAATACTGTATCTGTCCGTCCTGATGAGTCTATTGAATCGCTTGACCTCCACTATCTCGACTATCAGAAACAACGTCAGAATATTCTCGAAACCATTGCTCTTTCGCTTGATATGCCGGCGCAATTTCTTACATCAGACGCTCTCTCGCAGGGATTTGGAGAAGGAGAAGAAGACGCAAAACTGATCTCTTCCTACATTGATCGGGTTCGTCTGGATATGAAAAGCCTGTATGACTTTATGGATAATGTGGTCATGCACGTTGCCTGGAGTCCTGAATACTACGAATCAATTAAGACTCGTCACAAAGGCATTCCAAAGACCTACGAAGAGTTCTTTATTTCCTGCAAGCGATCTTTTAAAGCCATCTGGCCTGAGTCACTTGAGCCTTCAAAGAAAGAAAGAGTTGAATATCAGCGCATTTCCTACGAATCTATCCTTCAGGTGTTTAATGCGCTTGAAAGGGTTTGTGAGGGTGACAACAAGGGTGCGCTTGTAAACTGGGTGGTTTCAAACCTTAATGAAATGGAAACCTTGTTCCCAAACAAGCTAGAGATTGATTGTGATGAGATCTCAGAGCAATCAGCAGAAGGACTATTGCAGCCCATGGGTGGTATCAACGAAGCTGGCGTCAGGCAGAAAACAAAGTCTGAAGTCGTTACTGACCCGAAGCCAAAAGATCCAAAGTCCAGCAAGGGCATCAAGGAGCGCAATGTCTCCAAGCAAGATAGAGTTCAATGAACTACTACAAGCGAGTAGATGACCTCGTAGCAAGGGCGCTGAAAGGCGAGGATGTAGAGTTCCTGTTGGGACAGCTAGGCATTGCCCTAGAACATCTTCCTCTAAAAACTGATATTGCAGCGCCCATTACACGCAAGTTTAAAAGCCAGGTCGATAACAAAGTCCTCTACAAAAGGCACGATATCGAAGGCTACATCATTGCTGCCCTCTATTTCCTTCTCAGAGACGAAAAGGATAACCGCATATTCTCTGCCAAACAACTCACTCAAATGAGGCGTGAGGAGACGAAAGAAACGGTCATGAGACGGTTTGCAGGATGGGCTAGTAGCATTCCTGTAACCCGAAAGGTAAAGAATAAGCAGGAAATTGTAAACTTCATTGTAAAGCCGATTAGGGAACTCCCGAAACTCGAAAAGAACATCGTGGATGATCAGGCACGAAAGATGGTATCCAATATGGATATGATCATTGCGGATCAAGCAGGAGCTATTGGCTATTACTGGCATTCATTGTTTCGTGTCCCCGGATATAACTATCGGGAAGAACACAAGCACTTGGATCTTGATGGCAAGTTTATTATTTTCAAAGATAGTTGGGCATATAAAGACGGATATATTAAGCGTGGCAATCAAATATATCAGGATGATATTGAATGTCCCGGTGAATTACCTAATTGTAAATGCACCGCTAAATACGTTTATGATCTTGATGGCGTTCCCAAAGATTGCTTGACAATCAAAGGTTTACAGTATAAAAAGGGTTAATAATACTCTGATGGTGGTATATGCCAGCAGTATCTGAAGCACAAAGAAGAGCGATGTGGGCTGCCGCTGAAGGGCATTCAACATTAGGTATTCCCCAAGAAGTGGGTAAGGAATTTGTTGGCGCTGATTCTGAGGAATCAAAACCTGCTCCTGCGCCTTCGCACGATTCGACTGAATACAAGGTCATGGAAGACATCCGTTATGGTCGTCTCCCAAGTCCCCAGAAATATGGTAACTGCTATCTATTTGATATCAGAGTTACTGGCACTGGCCTTGCAGAAAGATCTAGCGGCGAAATAGCCCATAAATCCCCTGCTTTCTACCTGACAAATGATTTCCTTGCTCGATGCAATGGTCTTCCTGTCATTATGGAGCATCCAGATGGAAAACTTCTGGACAGTGCTTCATTCAAGGAACAAATTATTGGTACTTCATCTTTGCCTTATGTAAAGGGAGATGATGTTTGGACAATTGCTCGTATCTATGATGAAGATGCGGCCAAACTGATGTCAGAGAATCAACTCTCTACATCACCTGCCGTTACCATATCCAAGTCTGCGATAAAGACAGGGAATCTTCTTGAAGAAGGTAACCCCACCTTTATTGACCATATAGCTGTTTGCTCCGCAGGTGTATGGGACAAAGGCGCACCTGACGGAGTTCGTATTGATTCAACAGAGGTTAAACCCATGAGTGAAGTAGTTCACGCTCCCTCCGTGGGAGAGGAAGTCCTCAATAAGATTCTGGAGCGTCTTGACTCTCTTGAATCTAAGATGGACGCCAAGCATGACGCAGGTCATAACAAGCTGGATTCAGAGAAAGAGGACTGCATGAAAGCAGACGAATCTCTTTCTGCTGAAGAGAAAGAAGAAGTGAAAGAAGAGTGCAAAGAGGAAATCGAAGGCGCTCATCATGAAGTGGACTCTGCTTGCGATTCTATGGAAGAAGCTAAGGCTGACGCTATGGAAGAGGAAGAAGAGAAAGAAGAAACCAAAGAAGAGGATAAGGAAGTGAAAGACGATTCACGCGCTGATAGCAAGATCCTTGAACTCGAAAAGCAGATTGCTGCTCTTCAGGGCAAGGTTGCAGAGCGTTCTATTGAGGATCGTGAAGAGCTGGCTCGTATCCAGTCTCGCGCTGATTCAGTAGCGATGGCTCTTGGCGAAACTTCTGGTGTTTCTCCTGTTATGGGTGAAAGCGTCTTTGCATTCCGTAAGCGTCTTGCTTCTCGCTTTGCAAAGTTCTCCTCCCGTTTCAAGGATGTTGACATCAATGGCATCAAGGATGCGGCTCTGTTCGCTCCTGTTGAAGATGCGGTATACGCAGATAGCATGAGTTATGCGAAGGCTCCTCCGGTAGCTGAAGGCACTGTTCACATGGTTGAAAGCCGTGACGATGCTGGCCGCATGATTCGTACCCCCAGTTCGAACTCTGACCCAAAGGCATGGATGGATATGTTTGCCAATGGTGCTAAGTTCCGTGGAAACATCCGAGTCTAAGGAGATAACTAATGACTACTTTTAACCCTTATGTTGTAACCAACGTACAGGACGGCTTCAGCGTACAGTCCCAGGGCTATTGGCAGGGTGACCTGCTTGATGATCCGGCTGGTCGTTATCAGCTTTCTGCTGGCGTTGTAGCCGCTACTGAAACCCTCCCGATGTGGGGCGGTATTGCAGTATTCGAAAAGACCACTGCTAATGCAGTTGATGGTGGTGCTGCTCCGCTGATTGGTCGCGCTGCATCTGCTGCTACCTTTGCTGGCTTCTCAGTGTTCAACGGCTCTTACAGCCTGCCGACCACTCCGCAGTCTCCGGTCCCGATGGGTTCTCCGGGCAACAGCTTCAACTTTGTTCGCGCAGGAACCAAAAACCGTGTTGTTGTTAAGGCTGGCACGGCTATTCTGGCTCTGGTTGGAACTGACAACCCGCAGACCTTCGGCTGGGATGCTACTGCACAGGAACTGGTTGCAAGTGGCGCTGGCGATTTCGATTTTGACGCAACTCTGCTTGCGGTCACTTCTAACGGCGCAACGGTCACCTATGATGGCGTGACTGGTTTTGCAACTTGGAACACCACCGGCACTGTCGCTGTAATCCTCATCTAAGGAGCATAAAACATGGCAAATATCACTAGTGGGTTTGTGCAGCTTCATCCTAGCTACACCATGCCCGAACTTATCATGCAGTATCAGCAGCCTTCCGGTGCGTTCCTTGCGCTTCCGAATGGCACGATCTCTCCCCGCATCTCGCAGGGTGACCTCGCTGTATACATCAAGCGTCTCAACGTAAAGTCTGCGTATCTCGCAAACCAGAACGTAAGCAACCAGCTTCCGTCTTGCTCTGTTGATGCGCTTCAGATCAGCACCCCGACCTATTTGCTGCGTAGCCGCACCATCTATGATCATCATGATGTTGCAGCAGCAAGCAACTGGGGCTTCAGCCTGCCGGAAGCACAGCGTCTCGCTATGCGTCAAGGCATTAACCAGGGCCTCCGTAACGGTCTTCTGTACGGCTTTAACCCGCAGAATACTGGCGAAGGTCTGCTTAACGCTCCGGGCGTATACGCAACCTCACTTCCGGCAGACTCATTTGGCAACGACACTGTTGTTACCTATGACAATGGCCAGATGGCTCAGTATCTTGCACAGCAGATCGTTGCTGCCAAGATTCGCATGAACCAACTGGGTCAGCCGGCCCGTGTGGTTATCCTTGGACCGCAGCGCGTTATTGGCCAATGGCAGTACAGCATCGTCCAGTTGACCCAGTACCAGCGTCCTGGTGCAGGCTCTAACTCTACCTCTGGCACTCTTGAAGCTGTCATTGGTTGGAACGATGACTCTCTGGAATTCGGCTTTGACGATACGCTGATCGGCAAGGGTCAGGGCGGTTCAGACGCAGTTCTGATCGTTATCCCGGAAATCAAGGTTCCGTATGTTGGTTCCGAACCGAACACCAACATCTTTGCCTCGCTGACTCCGGGTCTGGCTGCAACCACCCTTCAGTTGACCGATATGGCAGCACCCCGTGAAATCACTTCACCGCTGCCCGATGGCGCACTGTCTACTCTGTCTGAAATTCGTGCAACCCCAGGTTGGGCGATCCGTTCACAGGGTGTGACTGTCATCAGCATGGTTTATAGCTGATAAAAAGTGTAAGAGCGGGGTTATAATGGCTCCGCTCTTTAACTAAAGCAGGGAAACACTATGCACTTATTTGTAGCTAATACTGCAACGCAGCCGTACATCTTCAATTGGACGCTTCCTGAAAGCCCCAAGATTTTTCATATGGAGATTGCGCCTGGTGGGCAGATACAGATTCTTCGCGATGTAACTGAAGACGTGTTCAATTATGTCGTAAACCATCATCGTCGCTATGGAATGTTGACGGTTTCAGAAGCCAAGAAAGCCGGCGCATCTTCTAGTAAGGTCGTACTGGTCTATTCTGAAAAACCGCTTCCACCTGACGTATTTGGTATTGCTGAAGAGGTAAACGAAGATATCGTTGCTAATCAGATTCAGCGCACGAAAGAAGAGACTGCATACGGCATGATCAAGACTTTCGAGCAGAACCCGGAACTCAGCCAAGGTGTTGAGGCTGTGGAACTTGAAATCATTGAGGAAACCCCGAAAGAAAATGATCGTAAGGGTAAGCCTCTTGTCCGTCAAAAGTTCTCAGGAAAAGTGAAGGCGTAAATATGGATGGACCTACGTTATCTGGTTATGTCAGCTTCATACGCAACATTATGGGGATCAGCACTACGATCCTGCCAGATAACAATTCGTACATCGAATTTTCGTACAACCTATCCATAAATATTTGTACAGACCTACTCTCCCTGATTCCTCAGATTCCGGGAGAGTTCCTGTATACCACGGCGGTCTACAACCTCGCTGGTGACACACTGCTCACTTATGCGATAGATCAACCGGGACAAACATTTTTCGCCCAAGCAAAGCAGAAATACCAGTTAAACACTTTTGTTTCTGGTGTGGTGACGTTTGCGGGTGACGAAGGTACTCAGTCTAGCTTGACTGTACCCGACTCTATGAAGGGTCTGACGATTGGTAATCTTCAGAACCTCAAGACGCCGTATGGTCGTTTATATCTCCAAATTGCACAGGACTTTGGCTCACTCAGTCTATTGGGTGTGGCGTGAAACTTGTTCTGGGAGTCAATCCTGCAAGCTACAGTGATCCTGCGGGTATCTCTGGCAAAGAACTGCATACCGTACAAGAAGTAGCGAAAGCCATTGAATCCAAGTACGGATTGATGGGTAAGTTTGTTGATCTGAACGAAGAGCGGATTGGCGATGCTGTCGCTGAAATGCTAGTCCAGAAACTTGAAGGCAAAGATGTCCTTAATAAGGATATCAGCAAGATTAGTCAGCCGTTTAAGGAAGACCTTGAAGCAAAGATATTCGATGGGTTTGCTGCTTATGTACCTACTAAGGCATCAATCCAAGGAAAGAGATGGCGTAAGAACAGTCCCGTAAGAGGGAAAGGTCGGCCTAGCTTTGTTGATACGGGCCTATACAAGGACTCTATGAGTGCGGTACTGAAGGATGCCTAATTTAGACCTTACAGGCAATTTCCCTGATAACTCGCTAGAAGGGACTCTTCGCGCTGGCCTCCAGTCAATCAGTCGCAACCAATTAATCACGTTTGTTAAGTACAACCGTGTCATCTTGCCGTATGACGGTTCTGTATTCTGGATCAGAGACCCCTCTACGCTTCCTATTGAAGTGTTTGGGTCTTTCCACTATCAGACTGATCAAAAGCAGGAACTGGATCATACAATTGCGTATCAGAACGTCACGTTTACGACGCCTACGCAGATAGCCGATTTAAACAATGTGCAGCCAGAAGAACTCTGGTTGGGGCAAGGGTCTGACTTTGAGTTTAGTTTCTCAAGTCACGGCAACTATTATGAGCAAGCCAATCTCTGGCATTACCGTGGTCAAGCGGTATTTCCTGAGATGCGAACACAGGTCCTACAGGATTATCAAGATCTGCCGCAGGCTGCTATTGTCTCTAATAGCCTTCCGATCTTTATTGCCTTAAACGATTACGCGCCTGTCTACCCTTCCTATCTGGTCCCTGACAATCTTAGTCCGCCCTATATTGTCTGCCACATAGATGCTGATGCTACAACTGCATTACAGCCTATTCCTCTATTTACTGATACCGATACATGGCAGTTAATGAAGGATCGTGTACGCCTTGTTATTTATGGATTTGATAACCGAACTGTGCAAAACTACCTTCAATATATTGCTCGATCATCCTTAGAGGGTGGTTTTGGCATTATGAAGATGGGGATGGTAGTTAAAGACGGTAAGCATATACAAAGTGAACTCAACACTTTGGGACAGCAAAAATTTGTTGAACTTGAAGTAAGTTACAACCAAAGTTCTGTATACGATTATATTTTGCAATACATTAAAAAAGTTTTACCTGTCACAATTATTGAGAATGTTGCATGAGTGTTCTTTACAAGCTCAACTTTTCAAGCGGTAAAAGCTATATTGGCATAACAAAGTTTACTGCCGAAAAACGCTTTCAGCAGCATAAAAGAGCAGCAAAAAAGAAAGGAAACATTCATTTGTACAATGCTTGGAATAAGCATGGAGAACCATTTTTGCAGATTCTGGCGCATATAGAAGAATCCGATATTTATGACGCAGAAATTAGGGCAATTAAGGCATTCAACACACTATACCCTAATGGCTATAACAGCACTTCTGGAGGCGATGTAAGCCCAGGACTAAATCCTGAGATTGCCGCTAAAATATCTAAAACTCATACAGGGATGAAAAGAAGCCCT
>Ga0213922_1001018_pt1 | contig 11204 bp, 8 predicted proteins | sample McNCre2917MG_FD_165060 | JGI IMG/M metagenome (GOLD analysis project Ga0213922, IMG submission 165060) | Freshwater microbial communities from McNutts Creek, Athens, Georgia, United States - 29-17 MG | ecosystem: Environmental > Aquatic > Freshwater > Creek | place: USA: Georgia | collected... | reverse complement strand
TAGTACTTATGAAGAAATTAGCAGACAATCATTCTCGTCAACTCCTTTTGCATTTACGGCCAATAACATAAGTGGAATTGCCTCTATTGCAAATGGAGGAACGGGCGCCTCAACGGCAGCAGAAGCACTGGACAACTTAGGAGCACAGCGTGTTTCTAATTTAAGTACCGATATAAATGGAGATGGTACCTCGATAGTAAAATACCCCGCAGTAAAAACAGTTAAGGAGTATGTAGATGCTAAAATGGCTACTAGTGGTTCAAACGCTACTACTACCGCCACAGGGAAGATTCAACTAGCAGGCGATTTAGCTGGAGTTGGTTCATTAGCTACGTCTCCAGTTATTTCAAATTTAGCAATAACGGCTACAAAACTAGCCCCAGATGCAGTAGAAACAGCCAAGATTAAAGACAGCAATGTGACTTCGGTTAAAATAGCTGATGGAGCCATTACTGATAGTAAAATAGCCACAGGAATAAGTGCTTCAAAAGTGGGTTTAGACAATGTAGATAATACCTCAGATGTAAACAAACCACTTTCTACAGCCACTACACTACAATTAGCTATAAAAGAAGATTTGAGCAATAAGGTTACTGACTTTACGGCTAATAGTACATCCGATACAAAGTATCCTAGCGTTAAAGCAATTAAAACGTATGTTGATTCGAAAATAGCTGGGGTTACAACTAATGGCACTGTGGATGCAGACTCAACTACTAAGGGTTTAATCCAACTGGCAGGTGATTTCTCTGGTACAGCTGATGCACCAACAGTAACAAATGCTGCTGTGATAGGGAAACAACTGACAGGATTCACTAGTAGTGCAGGCGCTATCTTAGCTACAGATACAGTATTGGGTGCGCTACAAAAAGTAGATGGTAATGTTGCTTTAAAAGCACCATTAGATTCTCCAGTGTTTACAGGTATTCCAGTTGCTCCAACAGCTAATGCAAACACCATTTCTGAACAATTAGCTACAACAGCCTTTGTTAGCAATGCAGTAGCAAATGCTAACAGTGCTGGACTCTTACCTCCATCAATGAGTACGGCTGAACGGGATGCTATTAGTAATCCGGCCAAAGGATTACAGATATATTGTACAGATTGTTCTCCAGAAGGGTTATACAGTTACAACGGAACTGCTTGGACATCTATATCTGTGATAGATACTTTCCCAACAGATATAGTAGTAAATGGGATAACTGTTGGTAGGGGTAGTGGTAGTACGGGTCAATTTAATACGGCTTTGGGCTATACATCACTAATATATAATACAACAGGAGAAAGTAATACAGCTTTAGGAGATAAGACTTTAAGGAATAATACAATTGGTTCAAATAACTCTGCTATAGGGAATCTTGCATTAGCAACTAATATTGAGGGAAATAATAACACTGCTTTAGGTTCTAAATCGTTATTTTCTAATATTGATGGGAACAATAATACTGCTATTGGTATAGAGACATTAAAAGCGAATACAATGGGTTATAATAACACTGCTTTAGGTGCCCAATCGCTGTATTCAAATACTGAGGGGAATAATAATACTGCTATTGGTATAGAGACATTAAAAGCGAATACAACGGGTTTTAGTAATACTGCTTTAGGTGCTCAATCGCTGTATTCAAATACTGAGGGAAATAATAATACTGCTATAGGTATAGGGACATTAAAAGCGAATACAACTGGTAATAATAACACTGCTTTAGGTGCCCAATCGTTATCTTCTAATATTGATGGGAGTAATGATACCGCTATTGGGACAGCTACCTTAAATGCTAATACAACAGGTTCCTATAATTCTGCTATTGGTACAGACGCATTAAGTCATAATACAACTGGCTCATATAACACTGCTTTAGGTGCTGCTTCATTATCATCTAATACTGAAGGGAATAATAATACTGCTTTGGGTTATTCTACTTTAAGGTTCAATACAACTGGTAGTTATAATACAGCCATGGGAATGGAATCTTTAAAATTTAATACAACGGGTTCTAGCAACACTGCTTTGGGTTATAGTTCTTTACAGGCAAATAGTGAGGGTTATAGTAATACTGCTTTAGGTTATGGTTCTTTATTGTCGAATGTAAACGGATCTGATAACATTGCTTTGGGGGTTTCGTCTTTAAACACTAATACAACAGGAGCTAATAATATTGCCGTTGGCAATTTTTCTTTGTTTTCTAATACAGAGGGTATTTCAAATACTGCAATAGGTAGATTTTCTTTATATTCGACAACGGGTACTAATAATACTGCTTTAGGTGCTCAAAGTTTATATGATAATGTAGCTGGTAATAGTAATATTTCATTAGGATTTAAATCAGGACTTGGTCTTACTACAGGAGATAAAAACATTTTTATTGGTAGTCAAACTACTGGTACAGGTATGACTACAGGATATTTTAATACCATTATTGGGTCTGATATCACTGGGCTTCCAGCTACATTAAATAATAATATCATTTTAGCAGATGGTCAAGGAAATATACGCGCTCAACATGATGGTACTGCGTGGGATCTTAAATCAACGGTAAAGGGGGTTACAGCAACAGCTGGAGATAATAGCACAAACTTAGCAACAACAGCTTTCGTTAAAGATGCGGTTACTACTAATGCTGTTCCATATACTGACGCAACAAAAGGGGTTGATTTAGGAGCTTTTGATTTAACAGTCAATGGATTAACAGTAGGTAAGGGTAGCGGTGATGGAACACAAGTTAATACCGCTGTAGGGTTAAATTCTTTAAAGAGTAATACCACCGGTACTGCTAACACGGCTCTAGGTACTAATTCTTTAAAGGCTAATACAGTTGGAGAAAATAATGTAGCTATGGGAGACACGGCTTTATACATGAATACAACTGGGTGGTATAACACTGCTATAGGTAGTGAAGCTTTAAAACAAAATACAACTGGTGCTAGTAACACTGCTATCGGAAATTCTGCGTTATACTCAAATACAACGGGTGGTAGTAACATTGGTATTGGAGATACGGCATTATTTTCAAATGAAACAGGTGGTATTAATATTGCTATAGGTTCTTCTTCGTTAAATAATACAACGGGTACGGGTAACATTGGTATTGGACAATATGCTTTAAGTGCTAATACAACTGGGAATTATAATACAGCTGTAGGTACAACATCTTTACTGAGTTTAGAGAGTGGTACCTCAAATGTAGCTTTAGGAATTAACGCTGGGAATTATGTTACTTCTGGATCGAAAAATATTTTTATTGGCGGCCAAGCTGAGGGTACTAGTACAGGTATGACTTCAGGAAGTTACAATACCATTATAGGGTCTGGTATCACTGGGCTTCCAGCTAATTTAAATAATAATATCATTTTAGCAGATGGTGTAGGAAACATACGCGCTCAACATGATGGTACTGCGTGGAACCTTAAAACAACGGTAAAAGGGGTTACAGAGTTAGCTAGTGATAATAGCACAAACTTAGCATCAACAGCGTTTGTAACTACAGCAGTAGCAAATGCAGTCAAACCAGCAGCTAGTTTCTCAATTTATAGTGCTCAAAGTATAGATAATGCAGGAGGAGAGTATGTTGTATTATTAAAGAATACTAATTTTACTAATATGACTACTCCTAGTCTTATTGATACTAATTATAATAATTTTGTGGCGCCAAAGGCTGGAATATATCAAGTCAACGGTCTAATTACTTTTGATTCGGTTGACACAGCTTGTCAATCTAATTTTAAATGTTTGATTTATAAAAATTTAGATACCGCAGATAGTTTTTCTTATGATTATAATACTGCCACAGGTGCAGGTACAGGTAAGTTTAGTTCTGATCCTACTTCTGATTCTGCTACTATCTATAAAAGCGGTATGCCGGGTTCGTCAAGTAGTTCCAATATATCATGTTTAATAGAACTTGCCGCAGGAGATACGTTACTTTTTGGGTTTCATGTAGATGCTTGTGCTGTAGGTAGCGGTATACAATTAAGTGCCAACCCATCTAAAACTTATTTTGATGTTAATTTTGTTTCGGCGTTACCATAGTAATACTAAACAAGACCTATAATTATGAAGAAACAAATTAAACTATAAGTACTATAAAAAATGAAAACTATACTAATTATTTGTTTGGGATTTGGTTTGATAAGTCATTTAGGATATTCTCAAAAATCTAAAGTGAAAATTGGTGATAATCCGTACACATTAAATGCCTCGGCAGCACTGGAAATAGAGAGTAAAACCAAGAGGTTTTTACCTCCTCGTATGAATCAAAATGAAATGAATGCCATACCCACTCCAGCCACAGGATTACAGGTGTATTGTACTACTTGTTCTCCTGCTGGGTTGTACAATTTTAATGGTACAGTGTGGGGCTCTTTAGTAACAACTAATTTTTCAACTGATATTACTGTAAATGGATTAACAGTTGGTACAGGTAACAATAACATAGCTGACAATACTGCATTGGGTGTAAGTGCTCTAAAATCGGTTGAAATAGATTCATTATATACATTAAATACAGCAATTGGCAGTAATTCATTATCTAAAATGACTGGAGGATCAAATAATACTGCAATTGGCGCCAATGCAGGTAAGAATATTACTCTAGGAGATAGCAATATTTTTATTGGTGGAACTGAATACCCAGATGATTTAGGTTTTACCATTGGCAATTATAATACTATAATCGGGTCCAACATAACGAGTATTGGTCTAGATAACAATTTAGAATCAAATATTATACTAGCAGATGGACGAGGGCAAATCCGTGCATGGCATGATAATACTCGTTGGGAATTAGGGAATGTTAAAGCTAATTTTACCACAGATTCAAGTGGAGCAACTCAAAGTGCTGGAGACAATAGCACAAAACTAGCTACAACAGCGTTTGTTAGTACTGCTATTAGTACTGGTTCTGTTATTTTACCAGCAATGAGTTTGACTATTTCTGCTAGTCAACCAGTAAGTAATTTAAGTGGATCTTCAGTTTTAAAATGCAATACATCTGAATTTACTAATGGGAATGCAACTCTTAGTTCTAGTGTTTATGGATTTAAAGCACCCAAAAGTGGGATTTATTTAGTAACGGGTCAAATTTCGTTATCGGATGTACTACAACAAAAATACAATCAGTTCTTTGGAAAAATATAAACACAACTACTAATCCAATAAATTCAGTTAATGGAAATTTTACCGGATCCATTCCTACTAGTTTAAAACGCGGTACCGCTGGTGGTAATTCAAATGTATCAACGCTATCTTGTTTAGTTAGATTGGTCACAAACGATGTAGTAACGTTTGGAGCCAATATTGAATTTTCAACCTGTACATCAGCAAATTTTCCTATAACCAGTGGAGATAATTATTTTCAGGTACAATATGTTAGTGCTTATTAGTTCATTTTCTAACAGGATTTTTTAAATATAATTCATCCGTATTGACACTTTTTTTTTAATTAATTTAATTCAAGTTCACTGATCTTTTGGAAATATTCACTGATACGTTGGTTTTTTTAATTTGACTACAATGTATCTTGTTAAAATAAATTAATCTTGCCTAAAAATTTTATGAAATTAAATATTATGAAGTTTTATTACCTACTTATCTTTTCGGTACTTTTTATGGGGGGAGCAACTCATGCAACTACTATTACAAATGATAGTATTAAAATACAAGGCAAGTTCTTAAAGGGAAATCAATTTTTTAATGGGAGTTTGTGGCAATTTGGGGTTAAAAAAACAGAAATTGTAAAGTTTGAAATTAAAAACGGTGTTTTTTCTTTTTCATTATCCCCCTCTATCGATCCAGGAGTATATAGACTACAGTTTGACGAATCAAATGAAAAACCGTATGTTGACTTGATAGTTGATGGAATTGAAAAAAATATTGTTTTTGAGATTTATTTATATAATATAGAGATTTTTCCAGTTTTTCAAGAATCTATCCAAAATAGGAGATGGTATACGTATTTGAAAAATACTAATAATGGTGTTAGAAGATTGGGAGGATTATTTAATTATTTAACTGATTTTCATGATACACTTATTGACCGATTAGTTATAAAAACATATAGTTTAGAACGGGATAAGTACTATGTTGAGTTTTCAAAATTTATACATGATAATAAAAACTCTTGGTGTGGATTATTGGTTAAAAATCGACCGTATTATTTTTCTAATTTGAAGAAAGCACCAGTGCCAAGAGATTTTATCCGTAAAAATTTCTTTTGGGAAGACATAGATACTAATAATCCTAATCTAATAAATAGTCCGCTTTATGTTGAGTTAATAAATATTTACTTGGATAAGTTTTATATCAATCCTGTAGAAAATTATACAGATACTCTAAAAGAGTATAACTTAAAAAAAGGGATAGATGTTCTTTTAGAAAAATTTTCAAAAAACACATTTACGAAGAAATTTATTACGGAGTATTTACAAGAATACTTTGATAAATCAAATAAACACGAGATGGCAGTTTATGTAAATTCAAAAGCAAATGCTTTAAATTAGTTAAAATATACTTATAAACATAATTGAGATGTTGTTTTGTGGGGAAACTTAATACTTTTTATTTAACTTTTTAAGAAAAGTATTGGCCTCTCAATTTATCTAATCGTATGTAGAAAACTTGCATTGGTTTAGGCGATGCAGTGTAAGAGGGTATAAGATTAGAGAATTAGATTATACTGGCCATAAGCCAGTATAATTCTATTTTTAATGTTAAATTATGAAGATAGTTAAATATATTATAAATGAATTAGGAGTTCCTATTCTTTTTGGACGAGAGATTGTTCATAGCGATGTTGTTTTTAATTCTGTTTCTGCAGGTTATGCTATAATTTATTACGATGATACATCAGCTCAATTTGTTGTTAAATGTTATGGAGAAAGTAGTTCTTTACAAAAAAAAAGTAGCAATAAAGATTTTTTACTTATTCAGAATTATTTAAATCAATTTTTAGTCAATAAATAAAAAATAGAGTATTAAAAAATAATATAAATCAAATTGAATAAACGAAATAAAATATTAGTTGTTGATAAGAAAAGTAATTATTCGTCTCTATTTCAAGGTTTTAGAAAGAATAAATTTACGATTGAGAATTTAGATTCAGTATTAAAAATGGCTAATGACGAGTTAGTTACTTTTAATTTATTTTTTGTTGTTCTGTATGAAACTAGAGATGTTTTTGAATTATTGAAAATATATAATGGTTCAACCCCAATAATAGTTGCGAGCGAAAATTCACGAATTTTAAAAAAAATGAAAAACTTAAGTTGTTTACCATTACTTGATTTGTCGTTAAAAGGAAACACGACTATTAAATTACATGAATGTATTAAAGATGTGTTTGTTTAATTTGTGAATTACAAATAGTTTACTCTTTAATTAAAGATAGTATTAGCATTTAAAAGTTAATATATAATTTATTTTGAATTTTTAACAATTTATTTAATGAAAAAACGCATAAAAAAAATCTTGAAAATAGCACTCCTGATTTTGAGGAGATAATTAAATTTTGCAACATATTTATGACCTTTAAAGTATAAATCTTCATTTTTATTTTAAATACTTGAATTATTTTATAGTGTTATTGCATTTTGACTTGAATCAAATTACAAGTATAATTTTTTAGGATATGAAATTCATTTTTTTATTTTTTTTATTGATTGTATTTGATTTTACTAATGCTTGTGCTCAATGTGTTCCAAATAAAGTGGATACAAATAGTGTAAGCTTAGGTTGTTCAACTCTAGTTAATAGAGCATTTGTCGGACATAAATATAAGATTAGATTTACTCCTATGTCTAATGCAAATACATATACATTTAGTACCGTTGGGGAGACTACTGAAGATACTGAAATGTATCTGTATGATGATACTAACAATTCTATTTTGGCCTATAATGATGATGATAGTAATTGTGGCGGATGCAAACAATCTACAATTACCTATACAGAGACTAGTATGGATACGAGATATTTTTATATTGTGCTTGCAAAGTCAGGATGTCAAGATTTATCTATTAAAAGCAATTTAAAAATAGATATAAAATTACTTACATCTGTAATTAATACAACTAATTAAGTGAAATTATGAAAATTGTATTTTTTATTTTGTTTTTTTCTTTTTGTTATTCCCAAACTCCAATTGTATGTTATGGAACCACTAAGAACTATTCTGTTGATACTTTTGAGGGAGGATTTGCTACTCCTAATGGAACAGTAGGATCTACATACACCTGGAAAATACTTGAGGCTAATCAGGCAGTTATTACTGGAAATGGTAGTAATGTTATATCCATAAACTGGGGTGCTACTCCAGTAAATACTTATACTATTCAAGTTGATGAGACTAATTCTTCTTGCCTAGGACAATCGGTAGTACTAACAGTTAAAATAAAAAAGAATCCTACAATTAGTGTTGCCCCTATTTTAAATGTCTGTTCAGGATTAAATACTTTTATTACAGCGACTGCTAATCCGTCAAATCCAGATAATTCTTTTACATGGTCTAGCCCAGTATATACAGGTTCTACTAATTCTGATACGATAGATATTTTTAATGCAAATTATGCATTATCAGGAGATTATATAGTTAAAGTTGTTGATTCTGATGGTTGTGAAAGTAATTCTGCTACAGCAAAATTAACAGTTCAAACTAATCCAGATGCCAGTATTAAGTATTTATCACCACTCACATTTTGTGCAGGTGAAAGCGTTATTTTAGAAATGGTTGAAGGTTTAGTTTCAGGATTCACTTATCAATGGATGAAAGATGCAGTGGATGTATCTACTGCGTCTACTAGTTTTAATTATACAGCAAAAGAATCAGGTAATTATACGGTACGTGTGTCAGACACTAATTTTCCAACTAATTGCACTACAACCACCTCTAGTCCAATAATAGTTGTTAAAAAAAGTTTACCAGAGACGAGTGTTATTACTGCCTATTAATGGTTAATATATTGAAATGTCTTGAATTTAAATATAATAAACAAGTACGTAAATAGGGAGGATTTCATTTATATAATATTTTTTGTTCCTATTTTTTTGAGCTATACAATGATGGCACAACAAGATATATGCTATGGTAGTACTATGCGTTATAGCGTAGACAGTTTTGAAAATTTAGGAAAAGGTAGTGTGGGGTCTACTTATCATTGGTCTGTTGAAGAAACGAATTTTAAGGGTGTAATTTCAAATTATTTGCCAGATAGGACTAATGATGTGATGATTAATTGGGGCAATACATCGCCAGGGACTTATACATTAATTGTGAATGAAATAGATGAGACTGGGTGTATAAGTTTAAGTCAAACCCTAAAAATTGATATTCTGGCATTACCACCATCTTATTTGTCTAAACAGTTTGTTTGTATAAATCCTTTAACTAAAGAGATAGTAAGTCCCGCAGTACTGGATACAAAACTAAACGAAAGTGATTATAGTTTTAATTGGAAATTTAATGGGAATCCCATAAGTACTACTTCAAGGATTGAAGCTTTTGAATTAGGGTCGTATTTTGTTGAAATAAACGACTTAAAGACAGGGTGTAAGGTTAATTATGAGGTAAATGTAGAATTGTCTTCGAGTTCAATTTCAAAAATTAAGACAGATAGTTTTTTTGAAGATAAGCAAACTATTGTGATTTCTGTAATTAATGGAATAGGCAATTACGAATATTCCATAGACGGAATTAATTTTCAAGAAAGTCCTAATTTTTATGTTTCTAAAGGAGGGATTTACTATGTGAGTGTCAGAGATAAAAATGGTTGTTCAGATGAAGTTTTGCAAGTGCAAATTGTAACGTTTCCAAAACTTTTCACACCCAACAACGATGGGTATAATGATGTATGGAAAATAGAAGGACTAACACCTCAAATGAATACTAAAATATCAATTCTTGATAGATATGGTAAGACGATTAAAGTAATACATCTTGATGATTCAGGATGGGATGGTTCATTTAATGGTTTTAATTTACCTGCAGATGATTATTGGTTTATTATAGAATATATTGATTCAAAAGGTATTTCAGTAATTTTTAAATCTCATTTTGCACTGATGAGATAATTGTAATCAATTTTGAATTATAGATTTTATGAAAAAAATGCCATTATTACTATTTGTTTTAGTAAGAATTTCCTTTGCAACAGCGCAAGACAAAGTTATCACTACAGGTGTGCCCTTTTTAATGGTCGCAGCAGATGCCAGAGCCGCAGGAATGGCAGATATTGGTATTGCCACTTCAACCGATGCCTTCTCTCAACAATGGAACCCTGCAAAGTATGCTTTTGCCAGTCATAAACAAGGTTTTTCTGTGAGTTACACTCCTTACCTCACCGATTTAGTAAACGACATTACATTAGGTCAGATAACCTATTTCAATAAAATCAACGAAAAAAGCACCTGGTCAAGTAGTTTACGTTATTTTGGATTAGGAAACATTGAATTGCGAAATGACGCTAACGACCAGCCTAGAATAGTTTCCCCAAATGAATTAGCGTTTGACGGTGCCTATTCTTTAAAGTTAAGCAACACCTTTTCTATGGCTGTTGCAGGAAGATATATTCGCTCGAATCTCAAGGTAGCCACAGATAATATTGATGCATCAGCAGCCAATACTTTTGCAGTAGACGTGGCTGGATTCTATCAGTCTGAAGAAAAAGCCTACACGCATTTTAATGGAATATGGAGAGCTGGTTTTAATATTCAAAATTTAGGCCCTAAAATAAGTTACGATAATGACGAATTCAATACTAATTTTTTACCTGCCAATTTAAAAATCGGAACAGGCTTCGATTTTATTTTTGACGAAGACAACAAACTTGCCGTAAATCTTGAATTAAACAAATTATTAGTTCCCACCCCTCAAAATCCCGATTTAAATGGAGATGGAACTGTAACTCCAGAAGAATATACTCAAAATTATAATAACTATAGAAAAACGGGTTGGGTTTCTGGACTAGTAAAATCATTTGGAGATGCTCCAAATGGGCTTAGTGAAGAACTAAAAGAAGTAACTTATGCTTTAGGTTCTGAATACATATACAAAGATGCATTTGCTGTGCGCGCAGGTTATTTTCACGAAAGTCCTGTTAAAGGAGCCAGACAATATTTCTCTTTGGGAGCAGGATTTAAATACACGACCGCAAAAATTGATGTATCGTATTTATTTTCAACTTCTACAGTAAGAAATCCTTTAGAAAATACA
>Ga0213922_1001014_pt1 | contig 11245 bp, 18 predicted proteins | sample McNCre2917MG_FD_165060 | JGI IMG/M metagenome (GOLD analysis project Ga0213922, IMG submission 165060) | Freshwater microbial communities from McNutts Creek, Athens, Georgia, United States - 29-17 MG | ecosystem: Environmental > Aquatic > Freshwater > Creek | place: USA: Georgia | collected... | reverse complement strand
AAATACGGACGAACGTACTGCAAGCTGACATCACTACCTTCCAGCGGATTAACGGTCATCTCGGAAACGAGAATCGCGTTCTGGGAACCGGTAGGAGATGAGTCAACTCCCTCAGTGGTCTCGATTTTTGCGAGGACCACCGCATTTCGCATATATAAGCGTGTAGCCATAGGACACTCCGGGGTGTTAATCCGGGGTGGCCTTTGGCTAGAGTGTCTTACGAGGGTCTAGCCGCGAACCCGGTGGTTCGAGTTAAAAGTCAGTTTGTGGCTGATTCCTTCAGCCAAGCCTCATATGCTGAGATGATTCCTTTCAAGCACCGAATGATCGATTCGTGAAGCTTTTTATTCGCTGGCGACATCGGTATTCGGCTCTTCAAGTGCAGTTTCTACAGGCTGAATGGGAGCCTCTGCGGCACCAACTTTCACCCGTTCGAGATTGTCGTTGATGATGTAGCTTCCGCCTTCGCCGCCAAAGGGATTCTTCTTTTCGCCCATCGTTTTGCCTCAAGTAAGGTAGTAGCTGGTAAGGAACTCATCGCGCCATAAAAACCAGCCTGGATCACCAAATTCCATACGCCCCATCCGAAACGTCATGGGCGTATAGCTCAAATCAGGTTGGAAGTTGATGAGTGCCGCCGTAGCAGCATCTCGGACTTCCAGCATGTCGTTGAGGTTTCTGGCCCCAACGGTGACCTCGACTCGGAGATCAACCAGTTGCCTTACAGGCCCAGTGACTGGACTGTCTCCTGCTTGTTCGATCACCGAGGTAATCCAAGCAAACGGAGAACTGGCAACATTTTCCATCATGGCCGGGATACCGACCGTTACCTTTCCAGCCAAAACTGGAACGGTTTCAAGCTGATCAACGATTTCCTGTAGCTTCATTTTCTAGCCATTCTTCCTGCGCGAACGCCCGAGGAATCCACATCATCCAATTCAAGGATGATGTACTCGATATCCCCATGCAGAACTTCAGAGTTGATTGCTATTGCAGAAAAATCGTTTTGCCTAAAAACAAGATGTGCGCCATTGAAAAGCTGAACGCCCCCACCGATTGGCATATTGGATTCCGGCACTACGCAAGCAGCGCCGGAAACCCCATCGACTTCGACTGGGTCAGCCATCACGTTGAATAACCCCGTGTTAGCCAAGCGGCAAGCCTTATCGAATGCGCTCATCCGCTTAGGCCGCTACGGTGCCGATCCTGCATTCAAGGTGAACCTTTACCGTAGTAGCGCCGTTAGCCGCCGCTTCATAGGCAAAAGCCGCGCCTGATACGTCACCCGTGGCCGGCGTAGCAGTTCCAACGTCGAAGTTGCCAGCCGATACGTCCCACAGCAGGGCTGCGCCCTGTGCAATGACAGCGGAAGACTTCTTCGGCACTTCAAAAACGCCGCAGCAATGGACTGAGCCACTTGCACCCGCCGCAATATCAACAGCAGCAACTGCAATGATCTGGCCGACCTTAACGACCTGACCAGAGACTACCGCTGCGCCCGTGCTGTTCGTCCAATGGAGAACATCACCTTCAGCAATAAAATTTTTCATTTCGATTTCCTCAAAAGAATTGGCAGTTGGGGCGGCGAACCGCCCCGTTCAGACCGTTAGGGATCAGGCCCCATCGTTCCAGTAGATGCCACGGTAGTCGATCACGCCGACACCGAAGGGAAGTTCGACCGACCAAGAGAGGCCCTTGGTGCGGAAGTTTTCTTCCTGCTGGATGCGCGGGTTCTGATTGCCGTCCAGGAATACCACTTCGAGTACCGGTGCATCGGTCGGGTTGGCCAGGAGATACCAGCCAGTTGAGATGCGCGGGGTGTCGATGATGGTGTTGACCAGGCCGTTGATCTTGTTCGGAACCAACAGACGAGCGGCTGAATCCGGGTCGTACTGGCTGTTGCAGACGGTACGAGCAAGGCCACCAGAAGCAATCGAACACAGCAGGATGCTGGGGCGAATGTTCAGGTAATCATGCTTGTCGATGTCCATCTGGCTGGCCATCGCAACGCGACCCGCGTCGATGTTGGCTACGCTGATCGGGCCACCAGAGGTCTGGATGTTGCCGTGCGCCGTAGACAGGAGGCTTTCACCATCCGACATGGTCGGATTAGCGAGGAGCTTTGCGAATACGGTAGCTTCGATGGTACGAGCGGCTGCGCGGCCCAGGGCTGCTGCCTGATTGGCGATCCAGTCGAAGTCGTCGTTAACAATCGTCTCGGGGGTGATTGAGATGATGTTACCGAAACGAGTTGCCTGGACGCTTTCAGCTTCAGCATCGCTGATCGGCATGTTGAGCAGTTCGCCAGATTCGCTGACTGCGGTCAGGTTAGCCAGGGTGCCGGTGCGGAGACGCTTCCATGCGCGGAAGTCAGAAACTGAACCTACACGAGCAATCTGACGCCATGCATCGGGAGCCGTCTGGTACGCAGCCAGAAGGGTCTTGTGCATGGTGTTTTCCAGCAGGACCGGGAAGTCGCTGGTGGACTGTCCGCCGCCGCTGCGAAGAACCATCTGAGCAATCGCGTCGTAGCTCATGCCACGGGTGTTGACGCCCTCGTTTTCCAAAGACAGTCGAGCGAAATCGCTCAGACGCATACCCCGGAATTCGTTGCCCTTGATGTCTTCGTGCTTGACGAGACCGGCACGTGCCAGAAGAGCTTCTTCTGCGCCGCGAAGTGCTTTTTCACCAGAGGTTTCACCCATCTCGATGCGTGAAGAGGTCGCTGATGCATCAGCCTTGGTTGCCCAAGCGTCGATGATTGCAGAACGGGCTTCATCGATGCTCTTACCGGCATCAATCAGCTTGTCAGCAAAGTCATCGTTCAGCTTCGCTTTGCGAGTTGCTTCGCGGATAGCTGAAATGCGATTGATTTCCTGTGCGCGAACCTGTGCGCGGATCTCTTCCGCGTTCGGTGCGACAGGGGTTTCTACGGGAGCTTCCGGCACATTAACCGGAGTGTTGTCATCTGGTTCCATTACCGGACTCCTTTGGGTGATTAAAACGGGATGCAGTTCTTCCGAACCACGAATCTGGGCCAAACTATCGGCTCCAATTGGCACAACGGAAATCTCCATTGGCTCCCAGTCAATAGCCCGATAAGTCGGCATTCCGCCGCGCTCAGAAGGCTTTTCGACTTCATACTCGTGAACGGTGTAGCCCACGGATATGTTTCTGAGGATGCCTGACCGGACATCGCTAATGATTGGCTGGACATCCTCACGGTCGCTGAAGCGAACCGTTGCCCTGCCCTGGTTACCGTCGAGCCATGCCTTCTCAACAACGCCAATGACGTTATCGAGAGAGTTGCTACGGTGATTAGCCAGAAGCGGTGCGCCAGCATTCAATCGATCCATGCGAATTGCTTTTGGATCGAGACTCAGTTCTTCGAGATACGGGCCATCAAGCCAGTCGTATCGGCGAACCTGAGCGCCAGTAGTCCACGTAAGCTCTACCGTTCTGGCCTCTTCGTTGTACGTCTGAGGCTGAACAGCCGCCCGAGTGGACAGCATTGGGATTCGGGTTTCGGTTAGCATTTCTTTTTGCCTCCACCCTTGCCTTTACCTTTAGCCATTGGAAGCTCCATTGGTTGCTGGTTGATCGTTGGCCGGCGGAGTCGCCACTTGAGTCCTGAAATCGGATTCAACGGAGACGCCCAGCGCGTCCAGTTTGGTGAGGTACTCGGCTTGCTCCTGGGCCACCTGATCAGGATCGAATCCTTGCTGCCTGATGGCTTCTGGAAGCGTCATAAAGCCACTGCGAACCGCAGTGAGGAGAGCCGTGAATTCCTTATTCGGGTCCACGATGACCCGAGCCGGTGGCGTCCATTCCGCCGTGATGTCGGCGACATTCGTGCCCTGCATCGAAAGGACTTTCAGGAACCAGTCGAAGATGTTGTTGCAGAACCTTGGGATGAAGAGATTCCAAAGCCATGCATCGAAATTGCGACCGGCATCATTCGCGCCCATTCGAGCGGATGAGAAGTTCACCTCAGAAAGATTGCCGGTGAGGGCCTCATAGGAGATCCCGAGACCAGCCGCTACCCTTCGGAGGCAACTGTCACGATACTTAGGATCTTCACCGGCAGGAGGGGGTGAGGAGAACTCAATTCTGCGGCCATTCCGCATCAGGTAAATCGTTCCTGGCTGAAGATCGGGGATCTCGTCTTCGAGTTCATCACCCAGGTCAGCAGGGTTGTCGCTGTACATGAAGCCAGCGAAGAGATTTGCAAGCTGTTGGCGCTTGAGATAGGCGTCTTCGTAGATGCCGAGTTCCCGAAGGGTCACGATGACCGGCGCAAGCCAAGAAACACCGCGCTCCTGACCCGGACGGTCGGAACGGAAAAGGTGAATCACTTCGTCAGCTGGTACGCGGGTGTACTGCGAGGGCTGAAGGTTGATGACTTCAGATCCGGGGTGAACCTTATAGAGGTAGTACGCAACCCGGCGTCCGAGCGCGTCATATTCAATACCTCGGATCACCTGATTCTGAGTATCACCCTGAAGCTGGGCGATCTGGCCCTGGTTGATGCTATCCGCGATGAGATCCGGTTCAATGATCTGGATCTGGAAAGGAACCGGCAGATTGTCTTCGGCCCGACGAGGACGGAACCGAATCAAACACTCGCCGCTTTCCACCATCGAGCGGAAGGCAAGCTGCTGAAGGCCATAGAAATCGAGGAGGCCATCCGCATCGCAAGCCGTGGTCTCTGCCCAGGCTTTCCACTTGGCTTCTACCTGAGAAAGTCGAGTCTTGGACTTGGTCTTGATCTGGCAGCGAATGCCATACCCGACCGTGTTGTTAACGATGGTGGCGACACCCTTGGCTGCCCAGGGGTTATTACGAACGAGATCCCGCGCACGGTTACGAATCGTCGTGGGCTTGTTGATCGCGGAGGTGGCATCGGTACTGGGGGCGTACCATGAAGACATGCGCGGGGTGCGAGACCCTGCATCATATTTCCGTACCGTCTGGGTGTTGGACCCCACCACGGTCAGCTTACGCTTACGACCGCGACTCATAGTCCAGACCCCGTAACAGGATTCCACGCCCTGCCCCGCGCTGAAACGGGGGTCACAACCGCCAACTCAGCTTTCATCATGTCGCGAAGGCGAATGAGGTCCGCAAGCGACTGGTACACGACCAGACGCCCGTTGAGTTCGACGCGCAGAGTTCCAGAGGCAATTGCCTCTTCTACGTTCGCTAGCTGTTCAAGGGTATACGCCATGCTCCGCACTTTGACGGAGTCTGTCACGCAAAATAAGGACGAAAATGCGAATCAGATGTACGAGGAGGTCTTCGCTTTGACGCGGTAGACCTGGCTGACTGAAAGGCCAGTCCTTACTGCGATTTCAGAAGGCTTCAATCCCGATTCGGTAAGCTGGACGATCTCTTCATAGCGGCGCTGCTGGGATCTTTTTGCAATGTAGGCGCGATTACCACCCCAGTGGTGACGAAGCTTATCTATGGCTCCGTAAATCAACGGTAAAAGTTCGGCGTTGCCCGAATTTTCAACGGCATCCTCTAACATGATCTCAAGCTCATCGATGGGATCAGCCATTAGTCGGCGGCCTCTACCATGCGTTGAATGCCTCTAGTCCCGCCTATTGCATCGGCAAAGTTTTGAGCAAAGTAAGCGTTTTTATTTTGATTAAGAACACGTTCGCCCAGCGTGTGAAGATCGATGTATCTTCGGTAGGGCTTCTTTTTGTGAACGAACATGATGATCGGGGTGATTTTTACCCCGTGGGTTCCACTTCTTGAATAAATCCCCGGCTTTAAATGCTGGTTTTGCTGATATGTATAGCCGCTTTTTAGTCCTGTTCTTGCAGATGCTCGACCTGGACCAAACGATATAAAATACTCGTTACCGTAGATGGTCTTAAAACCTGTATCTTTATCAACTCTAGTTTTGCTTTTTAGCTTCTTTGTTTTCTGCTTCATATTTCCTTCGTTTAATGCTTGGAAATACGAAAGAATTGATCTCACAAAAGAAGCCGGAATATTTCCGTACTGATCCAACGGGGCTCCGACTCCCGGTACGGCATACATGCCAGGAAGCATCAGTCCTTTTCGCAAAAGCGCCCCTTCCATGTTTTTCCATCGACGATCTCCACCCCTAAAAAGATGGCCTAGAGATCGGTCTTCACCTCTAAAATCATTCAAATAAACCTTCGAGACCATGCCCACTTTGGAAGTCGCGGGATCTACTCTCATGGAAGTCAACGTGTATTTTTTCAGCGGCGGGTCCAATACAAGATCCATTTCGTCGTAGACCGCTTTTTTGGTGCGGTAAGCCAACTGGGTCAACGTCCGCATTTGAGCGAATGGAAGTTGCCGTTCGGCAATATCCATCACGTATTTGGCTACTTTTTCCGCATTGCAATCGATAGTTAGGTTCACAGCAGCGCACTCGAAACTCGGGCCTTTGGCTTAGGTTTCACCGTAGGCTGTTGGTTGGGTGCAGCTTGTCTCGGCTGCGCTACGGGATCAGAAGCAAGGGGGGTCGGCTCGACCAAGACCTGACGAGCGACTGATTTGAGTTTCAAGCCGCCCTGTTTCAGGTATTCAAGGGCTGCAAGCGCATAGACGTAACAGTCCAGTGCCTCGTTGCGGGTGCCAGGAGCCTTCTTCCATTTGCGGGTGGCCTGGCCCGCTTTGTTGTAGCTGGTGACACGCTTTTCACTCGTCAACTGCTTGAAGTATTCATCCGGCAGATCCGCACTGAACGCGACGTATCGGGGAAGCTCCGCATTGTTGACGGCAAGCGCAGACCGGATCTGGTCTTTCGCCGTATCGACGCCTACCAAGAACAAGCTGACGCCTTTAGATAACGAGGTCTTGCTCGATTTGGTCGGCCAGATCGGGTGTGATCCATCCCGTCCTTTGATCGGCACCACGCGCCGGCCATGCCGGGATCGGCAGAACTCATAGGCTCTCTGGGTGTGGTGTCCGCCGGAGTCGATACAGGTCGCCCTAATTCGGAGGATGCGCCCGTCCGCGCAATCAAATTCACCCATCAGGACTTCATCAAGCTGGCCCCAAATTTCAGGCTCACCGGGTGCGCCCCAGATTTGGTAGTGACGGATAACGCGGGACTGCTCAAGCCCTGTCCACCCAAGGAGAGAAACTTCAAGTCGGTCGTCCTGAACGTCAACGCCAGCGGTCAGGAGGACAACATCTTCCGGGATCGCGTCCCACATCTCGCGACGCGCCATGAGGACATCGGCCTGGACTTGTTCACCCGAGCGGTCTTCCCAGCATTCGCCCAACTGAAGATTGACGAAGGTCTTGAGCGTCTCGGGGTTGCCCTTCTTCGCCAGCCATTCGGAAACAACATCTCCAAACGTCTGCCAGGGTGAATACAAGGCTGAAATGTGGAAACCGGCAATGCCTCTGGACGTTGAAGACGCTCTCCATTCGCCATGCTGAAGCATGTTGAGCTTCTGGGCATCGTTATAGAGGCCCCCGCAATGCGGACACGCCATCATGGCGGTAGACGGATCTTCGTTCTGCCAGATCATCTGAGCCCACTTCAGCGTATGGAACTCGCCGCAATGGGGGCACGGGAGCCAGTAATATCTTTGATCGGAGGTCTCAAACGCCTTCCAGATGCGACTCATGCCGGCAATCGTCGGCGTCGAAGCCATGATGAATTTGCGATTCCAGAAAGTGACGCTACGTTGCCGCGCCAGGAACAAAGGATCACCTTCAGATCCAGCAGATGTTGGGTAGCGATCCACCTCATCGGCAAAGACGATGCGAATCGGGCGCGAGGCCAATTCGGTCGGCGCATTCGACCCGATCATGGTGAGATGCCCACCTGGAAATGACTTCTTCTGGACGGTGTTGCCGGATGTCCGCGACTTCGGATCGGCGATCAGGCCGCGCAAGATCGGGGTATCCCGAATCATCGGTGCCAGTCGGTCCTTTGAAAAGGTTTCGGCGACGGATGCAGTCGGCTGCATGACCAGGATCGGACCCGGATCTTGGCTGATGTAGTAGCCGAGGATCGCTTTCGACATGAGGGTTTTGCCGATCTGGGATGAGGTGCAAAGCACCACCTCTTTGATCGTCGGATCGCTGACGGCATCGAGCATCCCGCGTTGGTAGGAAGCGCGGTCGATTTTGTACTTGCCGGGTTCAGCCGAATCTTCGGGCGACAGATAAAGGTACTCCTCCGCCCATTGTGAGATCGTAAGATCGGGCGGAGGAGTGAATACCCGTCGGACGGCATTCGAGACTTTATCGACTACTTCAAGGTACGCCACTGGCCGCAAGCTCCTGCAAAGCTTCGTGAATGAGTTCACGCGCTTCGCGTTCCGCGTCTTGTATCGTCGCTGCCCCTACCACTTTTGTGGCTAGCCTTCCTGGAAGGTTGAGCAGCTTCGCCCGAGTATTTGCTACCAACCCTTCCCAGTGCGCTTCAACCGCGTCGGCGGGGATGACGTTCTTTCGTTTGATCTCTTCTTCAAGGGCTGAGATGTTGGCCTGGTGATAGGTCAGTCGCGCCTTTTCAGCATTGAGGTCGTAAACTTCACCCGTGCTTGAAACGCCAAGCTCGGTCAGAATCCTCTGTCTGATCCATGCGCCAGTGTCCTTGCATGGGTATTTCCCTGCCTGATCAACTGGCGGAGGGTTTCCTTCGTGCGCCATCTGAAAAACGCGGCGTCGTGAGACACCGATCAGTTCAGCAAGCTGTTCAACATCGAGTACGTCAGCCGCCATACTGTTTTTGGAATTTCTCGAAATCTTCCTGGCAGCCCATGCAGCGTTCCGCATGGGGCAGGGCCTTTAACCGTTTCGACTCAATCTTTTCTCCGCAATCAATGCACCAATCGTAGGCGCGTTGAACAGGACGACGGGCCGTGATCTGCTTATTGCGAATCTCGTCCATCAATTCCATTTGGAGTTGTGCCCTATCAACATCATCTGCCATTGCCATTAAACCTGTGTTTAGGTCGTATCTTTAGCGGCATTCTTTTGTCGCCTAATACGCTCTTTTCTCCAATTGCAATTTTTGCAAAGGAGTTGAATTCTGTTTCTGTCTAACCCTTCCTTTCTCAAATAGGCGACAAAATCTTTTACGCCTTTTGATTTTCGGAATTCGGCACCATCATTGTGGATGTGGTCGAACTCAAGCACGTGTGGGTCGTTTTCACCACAAAGTACGCATTTACCTCCAGCTTCTTTAATGAACTGAAGACGTAATTCCTGAAATCGCGCTCTTCTTTTTTCTAAAATCCGGTTTTTATTGAGCAGATACCATGCACGACTGCGAGACTTGAGCATAACCGTCCATATTGGTTATTTGATTTACTAATCTTCGCCGTCTCGGGCTACCCAAAATAATTCAATACAACATCAAAAATTAACCAAAGAGCTAGAAACAAAATGATCCAGGTCATTTGGTCTTCTCCAGCATTTGAACTCGCGCTTCGATATTGGCAAGACGCTCACTGGTTTTGATGTCGTTTTCTCGCTCGTTACTGTCGTGTTCGTGAAATGCGACTGCTAACTGTTCAAGCTTTGTTCTGACCTGAGCGTCTTCGCTGGCCGAGTTCATTGCGCTTCCCAGAAACCCACCTAGGGCGCTGAGTGCTGCAAGAACGAAACCCCCGTATTTAGTCCAATCGCTTCCATCTGACATATCAGTCTCCTAGTCGTGGCATTCGACACCCAACATCCCACCGGTTGGGGTGTGGTCATCGCGTTCAAAAACCACGCTGCCTGAGACATGGCACGTACAAGCTGTCATCGCAATAAGCCCCGCGCACGTACATAACCGCGCAGCAGCATGTCCCCACCATCGTCGGCTTCGACTTTGTCGCCATCGATCTTGAGGTTCGCTTGCTGCGGAACCGGGGGCATGGAGAGCTTTGGGCAGGAGTCTGCCGGAATCGGGGGAAGGTTTACCGGGGCGCTGACGCATCCCGGAAGGTAAAGAGCGAGGATCAGAATGAAAGCGGCAAGCGCCCATATGCTGATCTTGGCATTCTGAATATCCGAAGGGGTTAACTCCCGTTCTAGATTTTCTTCTGGATCAGACTCAGGAAACATAAAGCGACCTTTCCGCGTTGCGGCGTCTGATTAGACCGGTAAGGGGTTTGCCGTTGACCTTGATCCAGAGAAGAAATGCGTTAGCGGCAAGGATCTTCTTGCCTTGCTTATGGAATTTGAGAACGGATGATTTTCGGAAGTTACCTAGTCCTATGTTGTAGGCCAGGGCCACCATTGCTGAAAATTCGTTGAATGATGCGGGAACGCCGTCAAGAAGGTCTTCGACACCATGCTCAAATTTGAGTAGATCACCAACAAGATATTGCTCGGCTTCGCGCTCGTTGATGACCATTCCTGGTTCAACATCGGGGCCGGCATGTCCGTGCCCAATCGTCCACTCACCGGCTGGGCATTTGTAGGCCCGAAGGCTCAAGCCTTCAAAGCGTTTAATCAACGCAATGCCGGCGTTGTTCGTTTTCACTCGCGGCCCTTCTTCAGAACTTCTTGAAGGACTTCAGTGGTATCAATCAGGTCTTCGCTGTCTCGTTTCGAGAGTCCTGATCCACGCATGAAGTAGTTGATCGCGATCATGCAGACAAACCAACACCCGAGCAGGACGTGCTTTGGTGTTCCCTCGGGCATCGAGTAGATAGCCCACATCGCCAGCCACAAAGCCGACTTGCCGTTGGTGCCGGCATCCGTTGTCAGGGAAACTTTGTCCTTGATACTCATCCGGCCATCTTCTTTCGGTACTGGACCGCGAGTTCTACACCCGCCCGACAAAGGGACTCGGAAAGCTCGATACCGATTACCGAAAGCTCCGCTACTACCCCTTCGCGTTTTTCCGCGCTGGCGATTTCCTTATCAGCCCACCGTTCCACCGTTGCGAGTATTCGCTCGAAATTAACAATCCCGAGAAGGATATTCGCCAGGAAACGGATTGCTTCAGCTACGACCAAGTTCATTAATGACCCCCAATATTCGTGTTGCCCCGACTATGACGTGTGGTGCGCGGGGCTGTCAAGCACAACATCTAGTATACAAAATGGTGATGTTCCACGTGGAACCACTAGATATAGTGTGAGACGGTACGATTTTTTGTTTTGTGGTATAGGGGGTTTTGTAGTTGGTTTTGTTTGTACTTTTTTATGTTTTTTTACATATAACGACAAATATCTGCATTTAGTGTCGTGGATGAAGCCATAAGAGCGTTGCGACTAAAAATAAAACGAGGTTCCCATTACCA
>Ga0213922_1001013_pt1 | contig 11252 bp, 13 predicted proteins | sample McNCre2917MG_FD_165060 | JGI IMG/M metagenome (GOLD analysis project Ga0213922, IMG submission 165060) | Freshwater microbial communities from McNutts Creek, Athens, Georgia, United States - 29-17 MG | ecosystem: Environmental > Aquatic > Freshwater > Creek | place: USA: Georgia | collected... | reverse complement strand
GTTCGTATCGGACCGCGGAAAGATCCGCGCCCGTCGCATCACCGGTGTTTCAGTTCAGGAACAGCGCCTCATCGCCCGTGCCGTTAAGAACGCTCGCGAAATGGCTCTAATGCCATACGCAGGCGCTGGCCGCTAAGGAGAAATCACATGTCAAAGCTAATTCTGACCAATGAGGTTTCAGGCCTCGGCTCTGCAGGCGACGTCGTTGAGGTAAAGGACGGCTTCGCTCGTAACTACCTACTGCCTCGTGGCTTCGCTGTTCTATGGAGCAAGGGTGGCGAGAAGCAGGTTGAGTCAATCAAGGCTGCTCGCGACGCTCGTGCCCTAGCTACCGTCGAAGATGCACACGCTCTAAAGGCAGCCCTTGAAGAGAAGTCAGTTCGACTTATCGTCAAGGCTGGCCAGGGCGGTCGCCTATTCGGTGCTGTCAAGACCGCTGATGTCGTTGCTGCAGTTGCAGCTGCCGGCCTTGGCGAGCTAGACAAGCGCAAGGTTGCTTTCATTGCACCGATCAAGGTTGCTGGTGAGCACCTAGCTACCGTTCGTCTACACGGCGACGTAGTTGCCACCATCACCCTTCAGGTAGTTGGCAAGAAGTAACAACAAGTTTCACGTGAAACGGGTCGCCTTCGGGCGGCCCGTTTCTGCATTAGCGGTATATAAACCTGTGGAAAACCTAGTTTTTCCTGCCGGTTATCCACAACCCTGAGGTGAAGGTTTAGGGTTTGGTGTTAAAAGTTATCCACAAGTTATGTGCCTTGTATTTACAGGGATTCGGGTTTATTTCCACAATTTACCAACAGGCTTATCCACAAGTTGCTAACAGATTCTCGGGCGTGTCCGGCGTGTTCTCCACATAGTTATCCACAGGCTGTTTTGGTGGTTCAATGTCTGCCCTGTTTGATAGACACGTAGTCGTATACGCGGCGCGGTAATTGCGCCCGATATGCCGCAAATAGGAGAAACAATGTCGATGATTCAAGAGGTCTCTCGCTCGGCCGAGCGCATGCTGCCCAACGACATGTTGGCCGAGCAGAGTGCACTGGGCGGCATGCTTTTGTCGCAGGAGGCATGTGCCGAGGTATTTGAAGCCGTCAAAGGCGCAGACTTCTATGCGCCTAAGCACGAACTAATCTTTGAAGCGGTGGCCACCCTGTTCGGCAAGGGTGAGCCGATTGACGTGATCACCGTCACCGACGAACTCATGAAGCAGGGCAACCTGGTCAAAGCTGGCGGAGCCGACTATCTGCACACCTTAACCTCTATTGTTCCGACCGCAGCCAACGCGGCCTTCTATGCAAAAATCGTCCAAGAAAAGGCGACTCTGCGCCGTCTAGTCGAAGTTGGCACCAAGATTGCCCAGCTCGGCTATGACAACGAGGGTGACGTCGAAGACTTGGTTAATGAGGCCCAAGAGCGCGTCTATCAGGTTGGAGGCGCTTCGGTCACCGAAGACTATGTCGGCCTGAGCACCTCAATTGAAGCGGCAATCAACGAAATTGAATCGGCGCAGAAGCGTGGCGGCGACATGGTCGGTGTGCCGACCGGTTTCATCGAGCTCGATGAGCTCACCCACGGCTTCCACCCAGGCCAGCTAATCATCGTGGCAGCCCGCCCGGCAGTTGGTAAATCAACCATTGCCCTCGACTTCGCTCGTCACGCTGCCGTCAAGGCGGATAAGCCGACGATCTTCTTTTCACTCGAAATGGGTCGCGCTGAAATCGCGATGCGCCTGCTCTCTGCAGAATCAAACATCTATCTACAGAACATGCGAAAAGGAACCATCGGCGACAACGAATGGGCCCGCCTCGCCCAGGTGCGTGGCCAAATCAACGATGCCCCGCTCTATATCGACGACAGCCCAAACCTGACCCTGGTTGAAATCCGAGCAAAGTGCCGTCGCTTGGCGCAGCGGGTTGGCCTCAAGATGGTGGTCATTGACTACATTCAGCTGATGACCTCGGGCAAGAAAGTTGAATCAAGACAGCAAGAGGTTTCTGAGTTCTCGCGTGCCCTCAAGCTTTTGGCCAAGGAGCTGCAGGTTCCGGTCATCGCGCTTTCTCAGCTGAATCGACAGGCTGAGCAAACTAAAGACAAGAAGCCCGAAATCTCTCACCTGCGCGAATCTGGTTCGCTAGAGCAGGATGCCGACGTCGTCATTCTGCTGCACCGCGAGGGCATTGGCGAAAAGGACCACCCTCGTGCTGGCGAGGCCGACATCATCCTGGCTAAGCAGCGATCTGGCCCGACAGGCACCGTCACGGTTGCATTCCAGGGCCAATATTCGCGATTCATGAACATGAAACAGTAGTTTCGCTAGGTTTAATGCATGGCAATCAAGCAGAACTCAAGAATCGCAATAGGCGCTCGCGCCGCAATTAGCCTTGCGGTGGGACTGTTTCTAACTTTTAGTCAGTCACACAGCGCGACGGTCGGTCTAATTGCCCTTGGAATCTTTGGTTTGGGTTTTGCAATCTTGAACGGCCTCGCCTCAACCATCTTTCAAAAGGGTCTGGCTGCAATCGAAAATGTTCCACTCACCCTGGTCGCCTTGCTAATTGGCATCTTCGCACTAATGGCTCCAAATTCACTAGCTGGCGCTGCAGATGCCCAGTTGACGGCTAACGAATCAAATGCCCTTGCCTTCAAGTTCTTGGTCACCGGTTGGGCAATCATCGCCGGGGCATTCGAGCTTTATCAAGCAAGACGAGCGAGTTTTCGAAGTGCTGCGGGCCGCGACTTGCTAATTAACGCCTCATTCGGGCTGCTTTTGGCCCTGCTCTTTCTCTTAGCGCCGCTAGACATCGTCTCGCAGGTGGGCTTTTTTGGCGCATACCTGCTGATGAGCGGCGTTCACGGCGCAATCTCGGCAACTTCGCCGGCCACAAAGGCTTAGGCTTTAACCATGGCCAAAAAAACTCGCAAACCTGCTGACGCACGCTCGGCGCGCACCTATATCACGCTGTCATTCGTGGCCGCCATTTTCGTTGGCGTGATCGTTTGGGGCAACAGCCGCGACTTCGAACGCACAGCAATCTGGGCCGGCCTGAGCTTCATCGTGGTCTTGGTGACCATCGCCACACTGGCCCTTTCGGTCAAGGATGAGCCTGCCGAGCCAAACAAGCCTCGCCTAAAGTAGCTAAAGCCTTAGTAGGCAAAGACTTAAACCAAAAGGCACCCCGTCGGGTGCCTTTTGGCGTTTTCGGCCCGTGAGCCGAATAACAAGAATTACTTCTGAACTCGCGCCGCCAAAGACTCGGCCAAACCAACATAAGTGTGTGGGCGCAAGGTCAATAGTCGGGCCTTAGCCTCTTCGCCAATCTCGAGCTCGTTCACAAAAGCGATCATGTCGTCGCCGCTCAAGCGCTTGCCGCGGGTTAGCTCCTTGAGCAACGCATACGGGTCGCTTATGGTCGAACGACCGGCTGCAACCTCGGCGCGAATCACGGTCTGGATCGCCTCGCCGAGAATCTCCCAGTTGTCGCTTAGGTCGATTCCGAGAACCTCGCGAGATAGGTCAATTTCGTTCAGGCCGCGGGTCACGTTGTCTATTGCCAACAGCGAGTGACCGAAACCCAACCCGATGTTGCGCTGCGATGAAGAGTCGGTAAGGTCTCGCTGCAGGCGTGAGGTGATCAGAGTCGAGGCGAGGCTGCCGAGAATCGCGTTCGACAGTTCGAGGTTTGACTCGGCATTTTCGAAGCGAATCGGGTTGATCTTGTGAGGCATGGTCGAAGAACCGGTGGCGCCCGGAACCGGAATCTGCTTGAAGTAGCCCATTGAAATGTATGACCAGATGTCGGTGCAGAGGTTGTGCAGAATTCCGTTGAACAGCGCAACCGCCGAATAAAGCTCGGCCTGCCAGTCATGCGACTCAATCTGAGTGGTTAGCGGGTTCCAAGTTAGCCCGAGACCGGTGACGAAGTCTTCAGACTCCTTGGTCCAGTTCACATCCGGAGCCGCAACCACGTGTGCCGAGAAGGTGCCGGTTGCACCCGAGAACTTGCCCAAATACTCGGCGTTCTCGATGCGCTTCACCTGGCGCTCGAGACGGTGGATGAAAACGGCCAGTTCCTTGCCCATGGTCGAAGGGGTGGCCGGCTGACCGTGAGTGTGTGAGAGCATCGCGGCATCGGCATACTCGGCGCTTAGTTCGCGCAGCTTGGTCAGCAACTTTTCAACTCGTGGAAGCCAAACCTGCTTAACGGCATCGCGAACGGTGATCGCATAGCTCAGGTTGTTGATGTCTTCGCTGGTGCAAGCAAAGTGGGTGAGCTCGAGGAGGTCGTTGCGACCAAGTTCGGTCAGCTTTCCACGGATGAAGTATTCGACAGCCTTGACGTCGTGCTTGGTGGTGGCCTCGGTTGCGGCCAGGGTGGCGACATCGGCGTCTGAGAAGTTCACCACGATGTCACGCAACTGCTTGGCCTGAGTCTCAGAGATTGGAGTGCCGGTGTGCAGCAGGTCGCGGTTGGCCAGGTGGATTAGCCACTCGATCTCGACCTCGATGCGGGCGCGGTTTAGGCCGGCTTCTGAAAGGTGAAAACCTAGGTCAGAAACGGCACCACGATAGCGGCCATCGAGTGGGGAAAGAGGCTGGATTGAAAGATTACTCACCTGTCTATATTGCCGTAAGTTGTGCACAGATTGGGGGCTTTCCCCGCTTTTGCCCATCACCAGGCGGTTGACTGAAACCATGGACCAAATCGATTTCGCTCTGAGAATCGCTGAAACTCGAATTAGGTTTGCGATTCCGAACCCTTTGCTCTGGTCTGGGGCCGCGGCCTTCTCATGCGCCCAAGCGATCGAGCGGGTTGCCGCCGAGCTAGAAGCGCTGCAGCATCGGCTGAAACAATGGCACTGGTAGCCAAGGTGGTTAGCTCATGAGTCCTAAACATCTATCTGACTCAGGCACTCTGTTTAGTTATGGCGGAGACCCAGCCGTTATCGCCACCAGAGGCGAAATCGATCGGGTGATGGCCGAGCTTGGTGGCCTCGAGGCCTGGCTCAGAAGCCAAATTGAGTTGCCAGACTTTGCGGCCGACCCGGCAGCGCGGTTTCGGCTGGCAATCGAATTGCCGCCGATTCTCGAAAGGCTGTCGCGCATCAGGGATGCCTGCGGCCACGCGGCCGATTCCTATTTCGAGGGCGAAGTCGAAATTTCTCGTGAACTCAGAGAGGGTCCCGTCATTTCAGTCGCCGCGCTGGCCGCTGGCATCTCAGGTCTGGGCAGCGCATTCGGCGTCTTCGGTGAGACCAAGGTCTCGGCAGACATGGTTGCCGTGGTTGGCGGGGTTCAACCGCCATCCTCAATCGGCACACTGGCCATGCGACTTACCGAACTTGGAACTCTGGTCGGTGATGCCAACGACGGGGCAATTTTGCGGATCGAAAAATTTCGCGAACCGGCTTCGCCGGTGAGTGCCGCGGAGGGGCTTATCTCAGTTCACGAAGCGCGTTATGTGGTTTACATCCCAGGCACGCAGGAATGGGGGCCGAAACCGGGCACCAACCCGTTTGATCTGACCTCGAATTTAGGCGCAATTTCAAAAACCGGCTTCGCCGGTAGTGAGCGAGCGGTTGCGCTGGCGATGCAACAAGCCGGCATCAGCCCAGACTCACCGGTGCTTTTCGTCGGGCATTCCCAGGGCGGCATGATTGCGGCCAACCTATCCAGGGGGTTCAGCAACAGTCGGGTGCTAACTTTTGGTTCACCGATTGGCGCACAGGTTGATCAGCTCAAAGCCACCACCTTGTCGGTGGAGCACGTCGACGACCCGGTGCCCCGGCTCGATGCGCGACCAAATGCGCTCGCAGCAAACTGGGTCACGGTTAGGCAAGAGTTTAAAGGTGCCGGCCCGCTGGCCCAGCACGAAATGAAGGGTTATTTGCGCACCGCGCAAGATATTGATCTACTCGCGACCGAGCCGGGTCTGGTGAAAATCCGAGGCGAAATCTCGAGCTTTGCCGGCAGCCCCGAGGCAACCGGGCAGGCTTTTTCATTTGAGCTAAAGCGTGAGCCCTAGCCGAGGGGCTTTCTAGAGAATGCGAAGAACCTTGAAAACTCCGCGTGCGAAGAACGAAAACACGCTCATGACAATAGAGCCAAGCATTGCCCAGCCGAGCGACGTGATCGTTAGGCCCTCGTGGCCAAAGCCGTCGATCGAGAAGATCGGGCTGCCAATCAGCTGGCTAAGCCAAGCGACTAGCAGCAGAATGGCCCCATTGATCACGAATGAGATGAGCCCGAAGGTGAGGATGTATAGCGGCAAGGCCAAAACCTTGATGACCGGGGCAACGATTGAGCTGACCAAGCCAAAGATGGCTCCGACCAAGAGATATGAACCGGCGATGGTCCAGAAACCCGCACCGCCATAGGGGGCCAGGTGGATTGCGCTGATCCAGGTGGTGGTTAGCCAAAGCCCGACCGCGTTAATAACGGTTCCGATTAGAAAACGAATCATGACTCGATTGTGCCACTAAGCGGGTAAATTGGACTAGATGAGTACTCAAGATGCTTCGCGTATTCCGATGGTGCAGTTTCTGTCACCGGACGGCATTTACGGCGTGCCCGCTGAATATGCGGAGTACGGAAAAATTATTGCGGATCTGAAGGAAGAAGACTTCCTCAAGTTCTATCGCCACATGTCGCGCATGCGACGCTTCGACCAGGAGGCCACCGCGCTTCAGCGCCAGGGCCAGCTGGGTCTCTGGGTGCCTGCCGTTGGCCAAGAAGCCGCCCAGATCGGTTCGGGTCACGCGGTTGGCAAGAACGACCACATCTTCCCTAGCTATCGCGAGCACGGCGTCGCGATCACCCACGACATTGACCTCATGGCGGTTCTAAAGATGCTTCGCGGTGTGAACCACGGCGGCTGGAACCCTGATGAGACTCGATTCCACCTCTATGCCATCGTGCTCGGCACCCAGGTAATTCATGCCACCGGATATGCGATGGGCGTTAACTTCGACGGCAAGGTCGGCACCGGCTTTGCCGAGCGAGACGAAGCCGTAATCACCTACTTCGGTGACGGCGCAACCGCCGAGGGCGACATTTCGGAATCCTTCCTGTTCGCGGCAATCAATAAGGCGCCGCTGGTCTTCTTCTGCCAGAACAACCAGTGGGCGATCTCATCTTCGGTTGAGACCCAGACCACTGTTCCGCTTTACCAACGCGGAGCCGGCTTCGGCGTTCCTGGCATCCGCATCGATGGCAACGACGTTCTGGCGTCATACGCGGTGACCAAGAAGCACATGGATGACGCGCGAAACGGCGGTGGCCCATTCATGATCGAGGCTTTGACCTATCGAATCGGTGCGCACACCACCTCAGATGACCCGACCAAGTACCGCAGTCAAGAAGAGGTCGACTACTGGACGGCCCGTGACCCGCTGACCCGCCTAGAGAAGTTCCTTCGCCGCCAGGGCATCAACGACTCTTTCTTCGAAAAGTGTGCCGAAGAGAACGAGATCATGGCCGGCGAAATCCGCGCCCAGACCTTCGCGCTTCAGGCTCCACCGATCGAGAATATGTTCCAGCACGTATACGCCGAGAGCCACCCTCTGATCGAAGAGCAGGCAGCCTGGCTAAAGGGCTATGAGGCCTCATTCGAATCTGAGACTCACGGAGGGGGTGCCGCATAATGCCAAACACCGTAGAAATGACGATTGTTAAGGCAATCAACGCCGGCATTCGCAAGGCAATGGCCGACAACGACAAGGTTTTGGTTTTCGGTGAAGACGTTGCCGCTCTAGGTGGCGTTTTCCGCGTAACCGAGGGCATCCTTGCCGAGTTTGGTCCGAAGCGAATCTTCAACTCGCCAATCGCCGAGGCCGGCATCGTCGGAACTGGCATTGGCTTGGCCATGCGCGGCTATCGCCCAGTTGCCGAGATTCAGTTCGACGGGTTCATCTTCCCTGCCTTTAACCAGATCACCACTCAGCTGGCCAAGATGCACAACCGCTCCGAGGGTGCCACCAAGATGCCGATGGTTATCCGTGTGCCTTACGGCGGTGGAATCGGCGCAATCGAGCACCACTCAGAGAGCCCAGAGGCTTATTTCGCGCACACCCCTGGTCTGCGCGTGATTAGCCCGAGCAACCCTAACGATGCCTATTGGATGATTCAGCAGGCAATCGCAAGTGAAGACCCAGTTTTGTTCTTCGAGCCGAAGCGTCGCTATTGGCAGAAGGGTCCGGTCGACCTGGCCAACCCTCCAGCCGGCATGCACCAGGCAACGGTTTTGCGTCAGGGCAAGGATGTGACCATCGCCGCATATGGCCCGATGGTTGCCACCGCGCTCCAGGCAGCCGAAATCGGCGCAACCGAGGGACGCTCAATCGAGGTCATCGACATGCGTTCGATGGCACCGATCGACTTCGCGACCATCCTGGAATCGGTGAAGAAGACCGGCCGCTTGATCGTCACTCACGAGGCCAGCGTCAACGTCTCGGTTTCATCCGAGGTCGCCGCCCGCGTCGCCGAGCTTGCCTTCTATCACCTAGAGGCACCGGTGCTTCGCGTCGGTGGATTCGACGTGCCATACCCAGCGGCCAAGCTCGAAGAGAAGTTCTTGCCTGATGCCGACCGACTTCTTGAAGCGGTTGACCGCTCAATGGGCTACTAGAAGGATTCGACTATGAGCCAGACAGCATTTTTCAACCTCCCAGACGTCGGCGAGGGTCTAACCGAAGCAGAGATCGTCACCTGGAAGGTCAAGGTGGGCGACCGAGTGTCGGTCAACCAGATCATCGTCGAAATCGAGACCGCTAAGTCTCTGGTCGAGTTGCCTTGCCCTTTCGAAGGCGTGATCACCGAGCTTATGGCTAAGGAAGGCGACACCGTAGAGGTGGGCAAGCCGATCATCGCCGCAACCGTGGCCGAGGGCGCGGTCGGTGCAGTGAGCACCGCGACCCGCTCGATTCAGGTGATTCCCGAAGAATCACTTCCTGCGGTGGCCGAACAGCACGCTTCGATCATCACCAATGTTCCTCAGGTCGCCGCCGCAGAGGCAAAGACCCCGAACCTAGTTGGCTACGGTGCCGCGGGTCACGGCACCTCACGCCGTCGCCCGGGCGCTGCGGTTCCGGCCCCTACCGGCATCACCCCGGTGGTCTCAAACCCGGCAACCGCATTGCCAACTGCGGCAGCGGCGCTCGCCGAAGACAAGGTCTTGGCCAAGCCGCCGATTCGCAAGCTCGCGCGAGACCTAAATGTTGACATCACCAAGGTTCGCCCAAGCGGCCCGGGTGGCGAGGTGCTTCGCGAGGATGTTCTTGCCGGCGCAGAGCAGGCCTCGGTGTTCCGCAACCTGGTCACCCCTGATGTGCCTCAGGCCCGCGAGGAGCGCATCCCAGTTAAGGGCGTGCGCAAGGCAATCGCTAACGCGATGGTTTCTTCTGCATTCACCGCACCGCACGTGAGCATCTTTGTTGACGTGGATGCGACTCGCACCATGGAGTATGTCAAGCGTCTCAAGGCTTCGACCGACTTCGCCGGCGTAAAGGTGACCCCGCTGTTGATCATGGCTAAGGCAATGATTTGGGCGGTTCGCCGCAACCCGATGGTCAACTCGACCTGGACCGACGAAGAAATCATCGTGCACAACTTTGTGAACTTCGGAATCGCGGCGGCAACGCCTCGCGGTCTGATCGTGCCAAACATCAAGGATGCCGACAAGATGTCGATGCTTGAGCTGGCAAAGGCGATTGAAAATCTGGCGGCGGTTGCTCGTGAGGGCAAGACCACTCCGGCAGACATGAGGGATGGCACCATCACCATCACCAACATCGGTGTCTTTGGTGTTGACACCGGAACCCCGATCTTGAACCCGGGTGAAGTCGGCATCGTTGCACTCGGCTCGATTCGCCCGAAGCCTTGGGTGGTTAACAATGAGATTCAGGTTCGCCAGGTGACCACCATCGGTGCCACCTTCGACCATCGCGTGGTTGACGGTGACGTGGCCTCGCGCTTCGTCCAGGATGTCGCGTCTGTCATGGAAGAGCCAGCGCTACTGCTCGACTAGTAGCGGTATTGACAATCATTATCAATAACGCTTAGCCTTTGGATATGAACGTATTCATGGAGGCCAGCTCTGGCAATATCTCGGTTTGGCAAGATGCCTGGAACGTGTTCACCGATCCGGCGCACATCATGGCCGAATTGAGCTGGACCATTATCCAGGACGTAATTTTGGTCTGGCTCTTGTATGGCACGGTCTGGAAGAAAATGATTTTGCCTCGGCTCCACGAGAAATTCGACAAGGAGCACCGAATCACCCATCACGATCACGAACACGAGATCTAAAGATGGCCGAATCGAAACGAAGAAACACCTGGCAAAAAGACGCGGTGCGTCACGCGCTAGGCGAGGCGATCGGATTCGTCGGCGCTCAGCAGCTGCATCTGGTGCTGCGCAATCATGGCTCAACGATTGGGTTGGCCACGGTCTATCGGGCGCTCGCCGACCTCGCGGCCAATGGCGACGCAGATTCGTTGCAGTCGCAGGATGGCGAATTGCTCTATCGTGCTTGCACCAGCCAGCACCACCATCACCTTATTTGTCGCGACTGCGGGCTAACCGTTGAGATTGAGGCAGACCGCGTCGAGCGCTGGGCCGATGAGGTTGCAACGGCCCAGGGATTCGCGAATCCGAGCCACACAATCGACATTTTTGGCACTTGCACGGCGTGTCAAGGCAGAAATATCGCCTGATAACTTGCTTAAGGCGTATTAACTCGCCTAAACTTGTGAAGTTGCCTCGTGCAGCCCGTGTTTTTACAACAAGCCTCTGACCGTTTGGGTCCTTCTGGCTTGCCTCAAAAGGAGAAGAAATGGCAGCTTATTGCCAGGTCACCGAGACCAAGCCGCAGTTCGGCCACCACGTCTCGCACGCCCAGAACAAGACCAAGCGTCGCTTTAACCCAAACATCCAGAAGAAGACTTACTTCGTCCCTTCACTAAAGCGCAACGTAACCTTGTCGCTTAGCGCACGCGGCATCAAGGTAATCGACGTTCGTGGCATCGAGGCTGTTGTTGCAGCCATCCTTGCTCGCGGCGAGAAGATCTAAGGAGAGCCACTAAATGGCTAAGAAGGACAAGGACATCCGTCCTATCATCAAGCTTCGTTCGACCGCAGGCACTGGTTACACCTACGTAACCAAGAAGAACCGTCGCAACGACCCAGACCGTATCGTTCTGAAGAAGTATGACCCAGTTGTACGTCAGCACGTTGAATTCCGCGAGGAGCGCTA
>Ga0213922_1001010_pt1 | contig 11313 bp, 10 predicted proteins | sample McNCre2917MG_FD_165060 | JGI IMG/M metagenome (GOLD analysis project Ga0213922, IMG submission 165060) | Freshwater microbial communities from McNutts Creek, Athens, Georgia, United States - 29-17 MG | ecosystem: Environmental > Aquatic > Freshwater > Creek | place: USA: Georgia | collected... | reverse complement strand
GTGCCCCTGTCTCCGGCGGTGGCGGTGCCCCTGTCTCCGGCGGTGGCGGTGCCCCTGTATCCGGCGGTGGCGGTGCCCCTGTATCCGGTGGTGGCGGTGCCCCCGACTATCGCTCGGGCTGCGGCCCGGGGGTCGGAACACAGGAAGGTGATGGCGCTCAGGCGGTCCCCGCAGTGGACCACGGTGCCGGCCGGGAACTTCACCTTGCCGTCGAGGTCAACGGTGGTGTTGGCGGGGACTTCGATGACGAGCCAGCGGGCGTCGGGCTGCCAGTTGAGCAGGTCGCCTTGGCCTTCGCCCCAGAGGAGGCCGTGGAGGCCGTTAGCGCATTCGACGGCCGGGTCCCAGTCGGGAGCCTCGATGAGACCGCTCTCGGGCCACTGGAAGCCCTCGTGGCTGGTCATGTCTGCGTTGCAGGTGCGGAGGATAAGGACAGTGTCAGTTCGTGACATGTGTGATCCTGTTCGGTGGAGTGCTCGGTTGGGTTGTGGCCCCCTCCCCGGGGCGAGTGGGGGAGGGGGCCTGAGAGTCAAGATACACCTTGACTGCGGAGTGTGCAACCCCGTGTGCACACAAAGGGTGGATCACCCCCCAGACCGACCGGGCACCCTAAGCTCACCCCAGGTACCCGCTCGGCTTCGGTAGCGGTACATACCAGGCGGCACGCAGGCCCCCTCCCGTTCGGTGGTCAACCAACAACAAAGGGAGGGGGCCTGCAACTGTCCACAGGCGGCCTTACCCAGGGCCCCCACTCACCACCACCGGACAGCTACGCTCCCGACGTGCTCGCACACAGCTCCACACCCCTGATCACCCTGCACGTGGTGCTCGTGGGCCCCCTCAGCGCCGCCGCCGCCTACGGCCTACGACGCTGGCTGGAGGATCGACATGAGCGATCAATCCAATCCGGGGACTAGCACCCCCAACCCGATCGGGGCCGCCGTGCAGATCTCCTGCCTGCTGTGTCTGGCCATTTACGCCGTCGTCGGACTCCTCTCCAGCCAACCGCTGGACCGGTGGGTCCTCTACACCATCGGCGCCATCGGCATCGGAGCCAGGCCAGAAACCATTGTCAACCTGTTCCGCTCCCGGACCTAATCGGTCAGGAACGAGTAGGAGCCAGCCAGGATGTCCAGGTTGGCCCACGTCCACGGCACCGTGTCACCCACGTAGCCGAACGTGACAATGTTGTTAAACGCCACCCGGTTGGACGTGCCCACGTTGCCCGACGACAAGATCGACAGGGTGCGCTCAGTGGCCCCCGAATCGTCGATCGCCCGGGCCAGGCCCAGGGAGATATCGGGGAACCCGGCGGTCGCCTGATACCCCGGGGGCCCGGACACGTAGTACAACCCGGAACCGGCCGCAGCACCAGAAGAGCCGAACCGGAAGTAGAACCAGACGGTCACATGGCGGCCGTTGACGTGGTGCCATCCGAGTGCCGAGCTGCCCGACCCGAGCGTCGGGTTCGTTGTCGAGGCGGTCAGCGTCGGGGTGTAGGTGGCGGTGGCGGCCAGGGCTTGCAGGGCGGCGGCCGACAGTGTCTGGCCCGGAAGGAAAATGGCCATAGGGCACCTTTCAGTGGCGGATCAAGGTCAAGCGGAACGAGTTGGCCAGCCACACCCGATCCCCGCTCGTGTGGGCTTTGACGATCCCGTTGACGTGACGGGTGCACCCTCCGAGGATCAGATCACCACCTGACACCGTGGCCGACGCCACAGTGATCTGCTCCCCCCCGATCGTCACATCCACCGGGAAGATGCCCGACGTGGCCAAAGCGGTAGACGGGGTGACCGTGATCGACGTGGCCGACGACGTGATGTCGCTCGTGAGGGTGATCGTCTCGTTGAAGTCGAGCCGGGGCAGGGCCGTGTTCACGTGTCGAGCACCCCAACCAGGTACGGGGCACCCGGCCCACCCGTCAACACGCCCACCCAACTGGTCGGGCTCACCTGATCCCCCAGGTACTCCACGATCAGCTCAACCGGCCACGCCGGATGCTGATTGGGCAGACCAACCAACTGGATCCGGTCCCCCAACCGCAGAGCGCACCAGTCGTCCAGGAGCTGGGGGGCGAGAGCGAAGTCGACCAGGATCCGGGGGTAGCGCAGGTCGGTCTGGACGCCGAGAGCCAGAAGGTCGCCGGCCAGATGGTGGTTCTGGTAGGCGACAGCCAGGTCGAGACCGGGTTGCACGCCGAGAATGGCGTCTTGGATGAAGACGCCACCGACCCCGTTCACCGTCACATCTTCTTGATAGAGGCCTTCAGCGTCGGCACTGGCCTGGTCGAGCGCTCGGGCGCTGGCCCCGTCGGTGGCGCTCACGGTCACGTCGTTGCGGAGCCGTTGGTCATCCAAGGTGGGTTGCAGGGGGACGGTCACGGCGTTGGTGGCGGCGTCGAGCACCATCCGCACTGGCTGGTTGTCGAGGGTTCCCCTGGTGCGGTACACGAATCCGGGGTGGGTGGCCCGGGTGGCCAGAATGCCCCGGTCGACAGCGGCCGCCTGGTCCAGCAGGTTCACTGCGGTGTCTCGATGCTGGTAACCCAGCGGTTGGCTCCACGTCGTGTTGCCCCGCCGGTCGATATCCAGGCCGATGGTCGGGTCGCCCACGATTTCGGCCACCAGCCCTTCCTCGCTGGCCAGCCGCCAGATCCGATGGGCGGCGGTTTCTCCCACCCAAGCCGTGTCGGTCCGAGCCAACCAGCCGTTGTTGAACACCCCGGGGGCCACGGTCACGTGACCGAAACTGAGACCGTTGGGGGCTTCGCCTGGTTGTAGGGCGTTGGCGACCAGTTGGGGGATACCGAGGGTGCCGGCCACTGTGCCCGAGTAGACGACCCCGGTCCCTTCGGCCAGGTTGTTGAAGTCGACTTCCCAGGCGATGTTGCCGCCCGACTGGGCGAGGGCGAACCGGCAGAGTACCCACGGCCCCCACAGGCTGGCCGGGTACCCCTGGTCGCTGGTAACCACGAGGGTGCCGCCACTGTCCCAGGCCCGCAGGTGGAACTGGGTGGCGCTCACCGTGACCCGCCAGGTGATCACCGTGCCCTTGCATCGGGCTTCCAGGATCCGGCACTGGGTCGATTCGGTTGGCCCGGTCTCGCCCCGGAACACCAGGTCGACCTCCCAGGCCGTGTCCCAACTGTTGGCCGGCACCTCCCCCGCCCACCCGCTGGACCCGTCAGCCGGCATGACCGGCAGCGGAGCGGACGAAACCAAACTGGCGTCTTGGCCGGCTTGGACGCCGTAGACCTGCATCCCGAACCCGCCAGGCAGACCGGAAGCCAGGCGGGTGGCCCCTTGGCTGTCTTCGCAGGGCCAGTAGGCCAGCATCGGGAACCCGTCGGGTTGCCTGACCAGGAACCGTCGGAACGTCGAATCGGTCGGTTGACTGCCCTGCCCGAGCCGGCGCACCACATCTGACACGGTGACGATCGCCCGGCACTCTGACGGGTGGGCCGTGTCGACGGTGGCGTTGTGGTCCCCGTAGGGCCAGTCGATGACGATCGAGTCGATTGTGCCGGCGAACCGGGTGTGGCGGGTGCTGATCTCTGCTGTGCCGTGGGCGTTCCACGTTCGCCCGGTCGAATCGGCGAACGAGGTGGCCCCGATGGTCTGGGCGGTGAAGTCGGGGTTGGCGACCAGGGTGCCGTTGATCCCGTTGCGGATCTGGAGCCGGTGGAACCGGCCCCGCATGGCGTACCGGTTGTCGAAGTCGGCCCCGATGATCAGATCCGAAGTCGACCCAGTGCCCAACTGGGTGGTCCCCAACCGGGAGAGCGTCTCAACCACGGTCCACTGGGTGATGTCGGCCGGTGGGCTGTCGTCATCCCACCGGTAGCAGGTGCCAACCTTGCGACCGGCCCCGTTGTTCACGTCCAGTGTGAACCCGACCCAGGTCGGGCGGAGCGATTGGATGCCGTAGTTGAACCAGAGGACATCCCGGTTGCCTTCGGTGCCGTCCAAGCTCCAGTCGAAGGCGACCGTGCCGTGTTGGAACTGGTCGAGGCGCCATTGGAAACTGCCCGTGGTGGTACCCCAGATGCCGCAGTAGTGCTGATGCCAACTGCCTGGCGGGTCGGCCCACCGGTCAGGGTCCAGGTAGATCCTGATGTCGATGTCGCCCGAGATGTTGTCCGCGCTCCGATGCGGGGACGACCAGTAGTTCCCCACCCCACCGGGAAGCCAGGCCGCTTTGGTGGCCCCTTCGGCGGTGATCCGCACCGGGGTGCCCCGGCGGAAGTACGGCCAGTAGGCCGATGCCGGGTTGGATGGGACGAGAGCCCCGTCCAACGAGTCGAGCTCGAACGTGGCGGTAGCTGGCTGCAAGCCTTGGGATTCGTTCTCTTGGCCCCGGCTGAAGGTGATCCCTTGGGCCAGAAGACGGCTGGACAGGTCCGTCCACGGCCACGTCATCGGATTGGTGCCCGGCGTGATGAGCCCGGCGGCCGCTTCGACCTGCAGGCCCAGGCGGGTGGTGGGGAACGTCACCGGCCCGCCCCGAGAACCAGTTGGACGTTGCCACCCTTGGCCCGGACGGTGCCTCGCAGCCATTCGAGGAGGGCCCGGTCCAGGTTGTTGGCGTGGAGCTCGACCACGGCCCGGCCCTGTGGGGCGGGGGCGGTACGGCTGGTGCCGATGGCCCGCATCTGGCTTGGGGTGAACACGCCCTCGCCTCGTTGCAGCATGGCCAAACCTTCGGAACCCCCACCGGGCGGGTCGAACACGCCACCGGTGTGCATGCGGGGGATCTTGAGGCTGAAGTTCTTACCGCCCAGCCAGTCGGGCAGGGAGAAGGAGAACCCGAATCCGCCGACGGTCGCATTCCATTTGTTCTGGATGGTGGAGAAGGCGGAAACGAACGGTGAGGTGATCCGCTCGGCGATCGAGCTGATAGCGTCGCCTACCCGTTTGGGGAGCCCGGCGAAGAACGAGACGATGTCGGACACCCGGGCCCCGGCCCAGGAGCCGATGGCGGAGAACACGGCCACCGCCCCATCTTTGACCGCTCCCAGCGGGCCTGACACTCGGGACCAGATGCCGACGATGACACCGACGATGTCGCCGACCCGGTCGGCCACGAAATGGTAGGCCACCCAGAACACGTCCTGGATGAACCCGAGCCCGGCCGAGAAGATGGCGACGGTGGTGTCCCACCCGAACCGTAGGACGGCGCCGACCATGTCCCAGGTGGAGCGGACGACGTCGGTCACGTTACGCCAGGCGGCCCCCCAGTCGCCCTGCAAGATGTTGAGGATGAGGCGGATGATGTTGGCCACGATGGCCACGGCATCACCGATGATGCGGGTCACGAACCGCCAAGCGGCCACCACCTCATCACCCAGCACCGACCAGGCAGCCCGCCAGATGGCGGCCAGTATCCCCAGCCCGGCCCGGACGGTCGACACGATCAGGCTGATAGCCAGGGACACGACAGGCCAGAACATCCCCCAGGCCCGGGCCACCACCCCGCCCATCCAGAGGAACGCTTTGCCGATGGCGATCGACACGACCCGGACCACGGGCCACACGGCCAGCCAGTACCGCTGGAACGAGCGGATGGTCTGGCCGAGCTCGGCCACGATGGGGCCGGCGTTGCGGGCCAGTGGATCCCAGATGCGACCGATGCCAGGGCCGAAAGTCCCAGCGAACCAGCGGTACACGGCCAGGGCCCCCTGGTAGAGGCCGACAAAGAACCGGCCGACGGCGGCCATCGGCCCCCCCAGGGCCCGGGTGATCCCCGACCAGGTGCTCTGCACCCACGACCAGAACGACTGCAGGCCCCGCCAGACAACCATGAGCCAGCCGTGCACGGTCGACCAGTGCCGCCACACCAGGACCCCGACGGCGGCCAGGGCGATGAAGGCGGCCACGATGGCCAGCACGATCGGGTTGGCCCCGAGCAGGACCCCGAAGACGGACACCAGGGGACCCACCACGGCCATGATCGGGCCGATAGCGGCGGCCACGGCCACCCCGATCATGACCACCTTTTGCATGCCGGGGCCGAGCCGGTTGAACCGGTCCAACAGGGACCCGATGACCGTGACCAGCTTCATTTTGATGGGCAGGAGCTTCTGTCCGAAGGCGGCCGTGGCGTTCTCGGCTTCGGCGGCGGCCCGGCGGGTGGCGTTGGCGTCCTGGTCGGCCGTGCGAGCGAAATCACCCAGGGCCGGTCCAGCGTCCCGCAGCATCATGTTGTAGACGGCCTGGGCCTTCTCGGCTGCGGTCAGCTCCTTGGCTGACTTCTTGTGGGTCTCCTTCAACGCCTCCGCTTCGACGGTGGCGGCGTTCATCAGCGGAAGGAACCGTTGCAGGCTGTCGTACTCACCTCGGAAGGCGGCCGACTGGGCGTCGAGCACGTCAGCGATGTCGGCGTTGTGGAACGAGGCGAAGTCGGCGGCCAGGGTTTCCATGCCCATCGACATGGCCGCCGTCTTGTTCGAGGCGAACCCGAGCTGGGCGAACATGTTGCCGAACCCGCCGGCCGCATCCAAAGCGGCCTTCTTGCTTAGGCCCAGTTTGTCGGCGGCCCCGTTGGCGAACTCTTCGATGATCCCAGCCGACTTGCCGAACACGACGTTCGACTTGTTCAAGGATTCGTTCAGGTCTGAAGCCATCGACAGGGACTTGATGCCCAGGCCCACGAGGGGGGTGGTGAGCCCCAAGGTCAGCTTCTGACCGAGGCCGGCGATCTTGCTGCCGGCCCCTTTGAGGGCGTTCGACAGGCCGGTGGTGAAGCTCTGCCCGCTCTCCTCGCCCACCTTGGCCAGGGGGGCCTTGAGTTTGGCTCCCAGGCCGCTGGTGACTTCGGGGCCGAAGCCTTCCATGGAGGGGACCAGGCGGATGTAGCCCACCCCTACATCGGTTGTCTTAGCGTCGGCCACGGGCTACTCCTTTGGTGGTCCCAGGCTGGCCAGCAGGTCGAGGACCTGGTCTTGGGTGACCCCGTCGGGCACGACCCCCAACCGGGCCTTGGGTGGAGCGAGGGGGCTGATCGGGTCGGGCCGGTTTCGGTTGTCCTGCCCGTCCTTGGAACCGAGCCAGTTCGCCAAACGCAGTTCGTCGACGATCAGGAACAGCAGATGTTCGGTGAGGCTGTAGCCGTCGGAGCCGGCTTCCCGGGCGGTTTGGGAGGTCGGGTCGTGGAGAAGGGCCTGGACGCAGGCTCCGACTTCCCAGATCCGCAGCTCCCATAGGTCTATGCCCCGGACGGCAAGGTCGGCTTGGAGCGCCTTGCGGCCCTGTTCGGTGCCGAGCGCTCCGTAAGCTCTTCCCCCAGGCCGTCAACCCCTTCCTGGGCGGCGGCCCGCCAGGCCAGCATGAGCCGGCCCACCACCACCGCAGGCATGGCGTCCATGGCCGCCAGGGCTTCCGGTACTTCCTGGGTGAACAGGGTCCGTAGGGCGAGTTCGGCCGCTTCGGGGTCGTTGGCCGCCTGGGCCTGGATCACAGCCAACTGGTCCCCGGCCCGCAGCATCAGCGGGTTGGGCAGGTGGTAGGTCTCCCCGTCCAACCCGATGAACGGGTAGGGCGGGTAGGCCTCTTCAGCGGCTGTGATCTCAGCCCGGGCGTCGAACACCCCCGGAGGGGCTACGGCTTTGAGGGGGGTAGTGGTTCGGCGGGTGGCGGTCATATCAGCTGGCCGCCCAAGCAGTGTCGTTGGAGTACTTGACCATCAGGTTCCCGTTCGAATCGGGGTACACCATGACCACCACCGGGTAGCCGATCGGGACCCCGTTCTTGTAGGTCACCTCGCCCCGTTCGGTGATCTCACCGTTCCCGCAGACGATGCGGACCAGTTTGGTGCCGTCGATCACGTGGAACACCCACACCCTTGGATTAGCAGTAATCGGTTTAACTTCCAGTTTGAAGTTCCCGGCGGGGGATTCGGCCATGGTGGAGCCACGGTGGAAGGTTTCAAGGACCCGGCCCTTGGATTCGATCATGGTGAACCCGAGACTGCCCGTGCTTTTGGTGGTGGCCGAGCGGACGGTGGTAGCGTTCTGCCAGGACACGATGGTGTCTACTGAGTCGTCCCACTTCTCGGCCACCCCGTCCTCGGACAGGTAGCCGAGTCCTTGGTAGGTGCCGGACAGGGAGGTGGTCGAATCGGTGGGCAGGGTCGTACCGGCCGGGGCGTAGTACACCTCCCCGGTGATGGCCACCCTGACGTTGGGTGCTGAAACGGTCATCGTCATTTCTCCTTGTTGTGTTGTGGTGGGTGGATCATCAGGCGACCCAGGTGCCGGCGGCCGTCCGAACGAATTCGATCTTCCCGGAGGCGTTCGCCCCGGCGGGCATCGTCCAGCTTCCCGGGGCGAAGTTGGCACCCCAGGAGACTGTGCGCCCGCCCGTGCCGTCCTGGGTCAACAGGAACGTCAGACGGGCCCCGGTGTGACCATCGGACGGGTTGGCGATCGTGATGTTCCCCGTGAGCGGCCCGATCAGGACCGTGCCCCCGGCGTAGACGCTGGGGGTGACCGAGGCGGCGTAGGTGATCCGTTGGGTGCCGAGCTGGTTGTTGACATCGAGGAACATCCGCTCGGCTGGGGGGTTGGCCCCGCCGGTCATGTCTTCCACCAGTGGCCCGGTGACCCCGGTGAGGGTGCCTTGGAACGAGCAGCCCGGGCCCAGGATGCCGAGCCGTATGCCGTGGGTGAACTCGTGAACCCCAGTGCTTTCCAGCCCGTGAGCGGAGAACCCTCGAATGGACACGTTGGTGGGTAGGGTGCCGGCCCCGTCGTCGTGGAGGGCCAGGGCGGCCCGCAGGCCCCCGGCCCCGCTGGACCGGTACGCCTGGCAGCCTTCCAGGGCGGTGCCGGACAGGGCGGTCAGGTCCCACCCGTAAACCTCGGTGTCTTCGGATTCGCAGCCTACGAACGACATCATGTCGGAGTAACTGACAGCCCAGCCGACCTGCCCACCGAACGCTTTGCAGGCAGTGAACTGCCCGTTTGTGCCGGCATATATCACAAATCCCTTGTTGGTGTTGTTACCGGCCACGCATTCAACGAACTTCACGTCGGTCTTTGCGGCGAACCCGTCGTAACAGTGGTAGGCCGACACCCGCACAAATCCGCCAGTGATAGCGAACGCATTGGCGTACAAACCGGTGCCGGCGCAACCGAAGATCAGGACATCGGTCACCTTGATTTCACCGTCGTACAGTTCGACTGTGCCGGCACGGTTCAGGTCGATACCGTGCGACAGGTGGCCGGTCTCGGTCTGGTTGGCACTGTTGCCGTACAGGCGCAGGTTCCGTACCGAGCAGCCGGCGGTGTTGTCGGCCAACCGTAGGATCGACTTGGGAGTGGCGTTGGTTGATGCCCCGTCGGCCAGGGCGAGGACGGTGCCCCAGCCTTGGCCGGCCAGTTCGGTGGCGTTCCCGATGACCAGCCCACCGTTGACCCAGTACCACCCCAACGGGAGCCAGACCGTGCCACCTCCGTCGCCACCCGCTCCAGTGAACGGTGGCCGGGCGGGGCCGGCTACGGCGGCGGCGTCGAGGGCGGCCTGAATGATGGCCGTGTTCGAAGTGGCGGCGGCCTGATCGTTGGCTACCAGCCCGCTGATCGGCATCGGTTCGTCTCCTGTGTCGTTGACCGCATTGACGGTGGCGTTGTAGGCCGTGCCTGTCCCGGGGCCGGCCCGGCCCGCTAGGGCGTTCGTGGCCGCTACGGCCTGCACGGTGGCATCACGGGCGATCCCCGTACCCGAAACCTGCCCTGCCGGGATGTTGACGAGCTCGGCGTTGATGAGCACCACGGCGTTGTGGGCGTCGCCGTAGGCCGGGCCGGCCAGGGTTGACGAGTCAGCGGCACTGGCCCGGTGGATAGCCCCATCAGCCCGGACCAGGAGCTCGTAGGTGGCCCACAGTTGCGGGGTGCGGGTCTCATGGTCGGCGGTCATGGTCGGACCCATGAATTCGCTCACCTCGTACACCGGGAGCCCGGTCAACATCTGGCCGCCCAGCTCCCAGACAGCCTCCCGGACCTGGTTGCCGATCGCATAGGCCCGCTCCTCTGAGGCAGCCCAGGCGAACACGTCGACCCGGACCGCTTCTCGCACGGGGGCCTGGGCGGTGCCGCCCACCCGGCGAACCTGGATGAATTCGGGGGGCCGGTTTTCGGGCACTTCGGTGGCCACCGGGATCGGGCGGACCATGCCAGCCAGGTAGCCGACCAGCATGGACACCACTGGCGACCACGGGGCCGTCACGAGCCACCCCTGCCAGCGTCGATAGCCGACCCCAGGATCCGATGCTTGCGTTCCAGGTGCATGGGGACCCCGATGACGGTGGCCCCGGCCCGGTTCCGGCCCACCGTCGTGTCAGCCAGGATCGTGACGTGCGATCCCTCGTTGCCGGTGGCCGCCACCCGGGTTCGGGCCACCTGGGCTATAGCGTCGGCCCGGGCCTGCAGGTCAGCCCGAACAGCAGCCGAGCGCAGCACCGCCCGGTAGCCGGGCCAGCTGTGGTCGAAACGGTCGAACCGGCTGCCGTTCATCCGACCAGCACCCGCAACGTGGCTTCGGTGTGGTGGAACCCGCCCGGCCGGTATGCCAGCTCCGGTGGCCCTTCCACTTCGAACGTGATCGGCCCCGTGGGCGAGGTCCCCCAGTAGATACGGTCCCGGGCGGTGATGTCGTGGTCGTTGGTGATCAGCAACCACTGCTGTTCCTTCGGATCTCGGCCGGGGATGAACCCTTCGGACCGCTGGTCCTGTTGGAGCCAACCGAGGATGTACCGTTCGGTGCCCGCCTGGTAGTTCCACGTGGTGTTGCCGAACCCGTCGGGCCCACCCTGGACAGGGGTGATCACGGTCAACTGCTGGGGTTCCAGGAGCACTGGCACACCTCCTACGAACACGGGCCGACGATCGGCACCCCGAGCAACACCGACAGCCCTGGCCAGTTGAGCGTTGGCGTAACCGGGGGCCACGTTGTAGGTCACAACCCCGCCAGCGGACCCGAGAGCGAACGCAGCCTGGGCTTGGGCTAGACGGGCCAGGGCCACGGTGGCGGAGTGCCCAGCTCCGCTGGCTGCGGCCGTGCCCGCCTGGACGGTCACGACCACTTCAACGGTCGCATCTTGGGCGGCACCGGCAGCCGGCCCAGCAAACTCGGCCGGAACCCCAACGGCCACCCCGGGATCAGAGCCAGTGGCGACGGCGGCGGCCTGCTGGGCGGTCGGAGCCACCATGGCCGTGTTGCCGGCCGCCGTGCCAGTACCAGCGGCTAGACCGGCGGGGGCGTTGGTGAACACGGCCGTTTGCACGGTGGCGTTGGCCGCCGCACCAGTGGCCGCAGC
>Ga0213922_1001005_pt1 | contig 11336 bp, 17 predicted proteins | sample McNCre2917MG_FD_165060 | JGI IMG/M metagenome (GOLD analysis project Ga0213922, IMG submission 165060) | Freshwater microbial communities from McNutts Creek, Athens, Georgia, United States - 29-17 MG | ecosystem: Environmental > Aquatic > Freshwater > Creek | place: USA: Georgia | collected... | reverse complement strand
GAATTAAGTGTTCTTCCTGAACAGCGCCAAACTCTTGTTCAACGTGCTTTCCAAGACATTTTGGGACGTAAGGCATCTGAACAAGAACTATCAACGCGTCTTTCTGAGATTGAAAAATCAGGCGGCAAACTCGATCTAGATGCCATTGCAACATCACTAAAAGCCAGTGATGAATACAAAGAAAAAGTTGGTGGTAGTTACTTAGAAAATTACTATCGCACTTACCTTGGCCCAAGCAAAAAAGAAACAGTCAAAGGAGTTGAGGGCGCACCAGATTGGCAAAAGAGTACTGGCCAATACACTATTGCTACTGGCGCACAGTTTTCACCAACCTTTGACGAAGAGACGCAAAAAACAATTGGGCTTAAGTTTGGCGCAATGCCTGAAACTTTCACTGGTAGCCCCGGTGAAATTGAGCAAATGCAGCAAAAGCTGCGTCAACGAGATGAGTTTGCTTATAATTCTGGTCTTACCAAACTTCAAGGTCAGATCGATCAAGATATTACAAAATTAAAAAATAAAGGCTCCAGGGATATTGCGGATATTTCTTCTAAGACTGGCATTTATGGAAATCTTGTTTCAGGTTTCTGGTGATAATTGGTTTTGGTATAATTTAGTTAACTCTTTAAATAAAGGTTTTATTTATGGCACTGTCTTCTGCGGAATACAACCGCATGCTTGGCGAGATTAACGCCGCCCAAGGTGTTGACGAAGATACTAAAACCGAACAGCGCAAGCGTCTTTTTGAGGCTGCTTACACCCCTTCCAGTTTTGATATGGGTGAGTTTGAAGGTCTTCTTGGCAAACTTGAGGCTTCTAAAATGAAGCAACAACGTCAAAAGTCCGTTGAGGGCCGCCGTGATATCATGGCCGGTGGACTTGCCGGTATGATGAGCAACTTCTGATCTTTTTTCAATGACCGACGAAGAACGGCTGCAGGCATATCGCGATGCTGCTGGTGCGGCGTATAACTACCAAAAGAATCGCGGCGAATATGATAGCCGGCTTAAAGATATTGAGTCGGATACTTCTTTGGATACGGATACAAAAACCCGTCTGAAAAAAGAAGCTGCAGACCGTTTTTACGGTACCGGTCAGGATGAAGCGCGTGCTACTTTAGAGCTTGGTGCTGAATTTGGCGAGAAAGCCGCTAAGTACAAAGGAGCTGAAGAACGTGCAACAATCTCCAGGGGAGCAGAAGAAACAAGGGCCGGAGCTGAACAGGCTCAACTCTTCAGACAAAAAGATGAAGAGCGCGATTACCAACAATCGCAACGCGGATATAGATTCTGAGCTGTTTGAAGCATGGGTCGATAACTTAGATTGTTCGACCCAGGAATCTTTTTTGTCTTTTGCCGAAGATAACTACTCTGTTGTTGAGTGCTATCTTTACTCTCGTTTCCTTGGCTATAACGGATCAATCTCATCATGTGATGCGTGGGTAACACAAAAGTATCCCAAGCCCGATCACAGAAAGGTTCTTCTTGCTCAGATTGATGAGATGCAAGAAGACATCAGGAAACTTCGTGAAGACATCGAAACGTTTGTTGTTAAACGTGATTCGGGCGTGGCACGTATTGCATCCATGCAAAAAGAATTACGTGGGACAATTGCACAGGTTGAGGCATTCACATCTTCTCGTGACCGTAAAGGCTTGCTGATGGCAGGCGCTGACAGGGCACTTAGAGAGTTGATGTGTATCTTTAAAGACGACCCTATTGAAGCTCCCCTGCATGAAGCATCAATGAGTGTGTGGGCAAAAATGCAATTAGACGAATAGTTGTTTTAAAATAAATAAAAATCAACGCTCAATGGGCTCCAGCAAACCTTCTATCCCTATTGCAGGTACACGTACACCATATAGGGGTAGCGGCGACCAGAAGGCCCGTGAAGCATTTCCTGATACACGCCCCAGGGAAAGCGTTGATAAGCCTTCCAGGGACGTACAGCCGCCCCTGGAGCGCAAAGGAATTGACATGGGTGCTGGGCGCTCAACACGTACGTTTTAACTAACATGGCAAAAGGTAAAATCCCGCCTCAGTTCTTGGCTCACCTCAAAAAAAATGAGGCCAAAAAAGAGGACGGTTCTGATATGGACGATAAAGAAAAACGTAAAGCTGCTCTAGACAAAGCTCGCAAGTATCAAGAACAAAAACGTAAAGCCCAAAAGTAAGGTAGTATTTAACTACTAGCTTATTAAATCTGTGCCCTCTCATCTTCATTTAGCGTATCGACGGAATGCCCAAGCGGCAATCAAAAACCACAAAGTACGTAAACATAAAGATGAAGATCTTTTGGAAAAAGCACGGGAAGATTTTGGTTATTTTTGTGAGTACGTAGCTGATAAACCTCCGGCGCCACACCACAAACAGTGGCACAAGCACTTCATTACAAATAACGACAGTAGCTGTTTACTAAAAATTGCTGGTCCCAATATCGACTTGTTAGCTCCCCGTGGTTCGGCCAAGAGCACAATCCTTGGTTTATTTACTGCGTGGGCAATTGGTGTCCACACTACAGCTAAGAAACCTCTTCAAATTCTCTACCTTTCGTACACGGTAGATATTGCCCGCTCTAAGTCAGCAACGATCAAACGAATTATTGAAAGTAAACATTATCAAGAAGTTTTTCCAACGGTCAAACTTTTAAAAAACGTAACCAGCAATGAGTATTGGTCTATTGACCACAAGTTTGCTGGTATTGACGTTACCGGTGATGAACAATTTACTCTTTGTGCAGCTGGCCTTAAGGGTTCTGTGACCTCCAAACGTAGTCACCTCATCTGTATTGACGACCCTATCAAATCAGCCGCAGACATCTCCAATCCTGACATCCGCAAAATGATGCAGGACAACTGGAATGCCGTTATTGCACCAACTATGTTTGAAGGCGGAAGGGCTATCTGCCTTGGCACAAGATTCCGACACGACGATATTCATGCAACAACCTTCAACCCACAAAACAATTGGTCACAGATTGTTCTCTCAGCTGTTCAACACAACTCTCAAACTGGCGAGGAAGAGTCCTATTGGCCTGAGATGTGGTCATTGGACTACCTAAAGGAAAAGAAGCGGCAAGCTCCTATTGCTTTCTCTTATCAGTACATGAACCGCATCGTGCGGCAGAGTGAGCTTTCGCTATCGCCGGAGCTACTTGTAAAAGCTGAGATTGCAACGGAGTTTGATGCGCTTGGCGTAGGAGTGGATCTATCTGCTGGCACCAAAGAAAAAAATGACTACACAGTTATGGTTCTAGGCGGACGCATTGGCGACCGCATTCACATTATTGATTATCGCCGTATGCGCGTGATGGGTAATCTTGAAAAACTTGATGCACTCAAAGAGTTATTAAATGACTGGTGCATTATTGGTAGAGATGAAAAAGATAATTACTTCCCAACCTATTCAACATGCGACATTTGGTCTGAAGCTGTACAGTACCAGGCATCCCTGGAAGCAGACTTCAAACGAATCTGTTTGACAGGCGAAGGACTCTACAACTTGATTTGGCATCCTGTTAAAGGATTCCGCGCTGACAAACTGGCTAGGTTCAGGGGAATCATGGGCATGTTTGAAGAAAAGAAAATTATTTTTAACAAGTACCGCGACTTCAACGCAATGTTCGATGAATTGACTAACTTTGGTGTCAGCAGTCATGACGACTGCGTCGACTCGCTCGTCTGGCTTGTTAATGGTCTTGCAAAAAAAAGTAATCTTCAATTTGATTACTAGGTTTTAGAATTAAAAAAATGCTTTGTTAATTGTGGGCCCAGAATATCTAGCCCTCGGGCTTACGGCTGCTGTTTCTGCCTTTACCGGGGGTTCCTGGGTAGCCAACAGAATTTTAAGTCGTGCACACGAACGGATCAAGCAGCTTCATTTAATGTTGTCTGCACAAGAAAATCGGGTTAACTTCCTGGAAAACCAAATCAATCGCATGCCTTTGGAATATGTTCTTAAGGTGGATTTTTTAAGGGAAATCCAAGAAATGCACGATAACTTCAAACAGATTAATATTAAGCTTGATAAGCTAATGGAAAAGCTTTTGTCAAAATGAGCTACATTGTCGAAGTACAAGAAGATGAATTTGGCGAACAATTCATCATTCTTCCGGAGGAGGCAATAGAAGAACTTGGTTGGGAAGAAGGAGACATTCTTGAATGGAACCTTAAAGGTGATGGGATTGTATTGAGTAGACTTAACGAAACAGCAGGTTACGAAATAGTAGAGGACTGAGATGGCAGGTTATTACGGAGGCTACCTGGGCAATGAAGCCGGCATGAGGGCAACTATTCCAACTCAAGGTGTGGTTGCAGGAAATCCTTTTGGGAGTGATTTCGTTATTCCTCAGCAACGGCGTCAATCTCCTACAGGCGGCCCCCAACTCAACCCACTTCAACAGACTCCTGCCCGAGTGTTTCCGCAAGACCAACCTGGGCGAGAAGGTGCAATTGATGTGCAGTTCCGCCAAGCGACCCTAATGCCTGGCATGGTGCCAATGGGTAACGCAGGGTTCTTTATGGGCCCGCAATACGGCCAAGTGCCAGCCGGCTTCCAAAACAAAACTGTTTCCTGATGAAAAAGAAAAAACTGGTCAAAGAAGCTCTCGAACATCCCGAGTTGTTTACTCCTGGTGAGTTAGCTTACTTTGACCGGTGGCTCTGGCAAAAGAAACAAAAGAAGGCTGCTAAGATCAAAACAAGTAACGAGGAAAATAGTTAATGGCTGCTGACGCTAAGTCCAGGCTCAATGAAATTATCAATGCATATATTGATAAGGACAGCTCCACTGTTGTGGACACGAGCATTGTCGCCTCGCATTTAGCGCAGATGAAACTTTTTGGCATTCGCCAAGGAGTTGAATTTTTTCCAACCCAAGACAACTTTGGCAATCAACGTAAAGACTTTATTGACCGGGTAGTTAAATACAACCAGATTGATGCACGGTTAGATTCAATTTGGGATTATTTTTTATGCGACGGTAAAGGTCTGTTTTATATCCGTCCTACAAAAATTAACTATCGCATCTACTACTTCAGAGAGCACGAGTACCGCACGTTCTACAACGTGGATGGTGACCTGGAAGAGGTGGTGATCATCTACAGCTATAAGGTGCGTCGTCCCGGTGGTTTTGGCGCCGAGATTGCACAGACCAATCTCACCGGAAAAGCTTTAGGCGATAATCAAGCAGCACGTAGGTATATTCGCTTATCTATTAAGCGTGATGAAATTAAAGAAACCCATGCGGAGGGCGAGCTGTCTTTTGACATGCCTGATTACGCAATTCAAGGCAAAACAAAAGCACTGAAAAACAGCCTTGGATTTATTCCATGCGTTGAAATTTTTAACAACCCAAAGGGTTTTGCTAATGATGGTGTTGGTGAGTTTGACGCACTTGCCAATCACATTGTTACGCATGATGAGATGGTTCGCACCATGCGGAAGAACGTCCAGTTCTTTGGCAACCCAACTCTTCTTTCTTCCCGTCCCAAGACCGACCTGATTGAAGCAGGCGGTGAATCTACGCTTCAACGCCCATCTATTGCCGCTAACTCCGGTTTCACAAGTCCTTCGTCATTAAGTGCGTCAATGTTCAAGGCTGATCCAGTCAGCCGTGGAGTTGATGGACAGATCAGGGTTCCACGCATCATTGCAAACCTGGAACCAAACGACCGAGTTGGTTATATCGTTCCAGATGCCATCACTGGTGATCAAAATCAATTCGCACGTCAGTACAGAGAAGAAATTCGTACAGCACTTGGTGGTGTTGATGAACTTTCTATTTCTGCTGGTGTGACCGCAACAGAGTATAAATCTCTGTTTGGGCGCGTGTCTGCAACTTCAAAGAAAAAAGCAAACGCAATTTATACCTACGGCATCTGTCGTTGTCTTGAGCTAATTATTTACCAAGAAGAACAGCTGTTCCGTCAATCACTTGCCGCCGCCGCTGGCATTGAGAAACCCGTTGATCTTCCTCCTAATCCAGGCGAAGAAGAGATTGCTGCTTATCGGGAAGCAATGAAGATTTTCAATGATCAGGTAAAAGAAATTATGATGGCCTGCGTGGAAACAAAAATGATTCCACCTGGTGTCATGGGTCTAATCCCGGATGGTGATGTGACCATGTTGTGGCGTTGGACGGGTCCTGTGTATGAAGAAACCACGCAAGACACGTTGAATAATTCCATTGTGGTACGCAATTTACAAGAATTAGGTGTTGATAGCATTGAAGCACTGAAATACCTCTTCCCTTCAAAAACGGATGAGGAACGGGCCGAGATGTTATCTGGGTTCCCCTTCAGGATGGTGAATGAATTGCAGAATGCTTATTCTCAATTTGCTCGCCTAGTGGGTGGAATGATGCAGACCCCCCACCCGCAATCACCGGACTTACCGATGGCTGCGGATCCGCGATTGGATTTAACCCCATATCTGTATCGCACATTAGAAGCTCTACAAAAGGAGATGAGTTATGCAGGACGCTACCGTCCAATCGATCCCACAGACGAGCCAAGCACCAGTAGCAGTAGCCCCGAGCAGCTACGTGGTGGCAGCTCCGGCACCCCAAGCGGCTCCGGCCAGCTACCAGGCAGCTCCAGTGGCGTATCAAGTGGGTACCAGCTACCCCCAAGCGGTACCTCAGGCGAGCCCCAGCTACCAATCCGCCCCTACTCAGTACGCCCCCCAATCCCAACCGGCGGAAACCTCGGCGGGGAACCCGTGGGAATCGGCGTTCAACAAGGTGGTGAACCTGCTGAGCGCACCAGTTCAATCCCCGTTCCAGGCAGCACCCTCGCAGGCTCCGACTCAATTTACCCCGGCGAACTACGGACAAGTCAGCAGCCCAGCTACGCAACAATCGGCGACGCAGACTTGGTCTCCCAGCCAGGACTACTCTCCCAATTATTCCCAAACCTCTTCCAGTCCCTCACTGGAGCAGATCGCGGATTACCTGGGAATGAGCCAGGAAAGCCGCCAAGTAATCGACGCGTTCGGAATCGAAGCACCCGCCGTCCTAAATAACTATGCCCTTCAACTCGAAGGGATGCTGGACAGCGCTGTGGCTTGGGGCGAGCGTGCCCAGAATCTGATCACTGGTTATGCCAACTTCTCGGTGAATGAGCACCAAGAGAACCTGGCTTATAACGAGATCCTTACCAACCCTGATGTGCTCAGCGATTACACGCTGAAGTTCTTTGGTCCTGAAGGTCCGTACCCCGTGTATGAGAACGAAGCGGAACTGGAAACTCGTGGTTATCCCACCACCTCGGCCTATGGTCAAGTTGGTGAATTCCCCGCTCCTCCCGCCGCCGCTGCTCCCCAGCAACCTGAAAACTTCTGGGGCACCTTCAGCGAGATCATGAATCGTGATCCCCAGAACGCCTGGCGCGTCCTTAACCAAGCTCAACCTCAGACCGTTGCAAACAAACTGTTTGTGATGGAGTAAGGCCATGGGTCTTGCTGGTAAGTACGGACAAGTACTAAACGCAGCTGCCAATAATCCTTCCCGCGCCTTAGCTGTTGGAGCCACGGGCGCGGGCTTACTTGGCGCAGCTGGATCCTTAGTCGGTAATTTGACTGACAAAGAACAAGGCGAAGGTCCTCTTCGTGTACTTAGCGAAGCAGCTAACGCAGGCTCAACAGCTTCTGTTCTTGGTTTAGTCCCTGGACTCGCTGTTTCCGCATTGGGAACATTACGTCAGCCAGGTGCAGCAAGGCGTGCGATTAACTCGGCAGGCTCCGCTGCTAATGCAAGGGCCAAAATCCAAGGATTCTCTCGTGCTGCTGCATTATCTACAGCAGCTATTCCCGTTGCCGCCGGTCTCGGCGGTTTAATGGGTGGCGCATCATCTAATCTGTATAACGCTATTGGAGTACCTGGTTTCCAGCCCGGAATCAATCCGGAATCTTACGGCTCTAGTAATATGCAATACGGTTGATTTGTTTTAAGTAAACAAAAAATTAGATCCTGCTACAATTTGTTTAGATGAGGCGAAAGCCAAATCTTTCACCTGATTAAAACCAACACTGGAGGATAATCAAAAGTGTTTCTTGATAGCTAGTTCAGATCCTGGTAGGTGTTGCCCTGCACGATTTGGTAAATGGCTACGTGACCGCAGTTAAACTTTTCAGCAATCTTTCGATAAGAGAGTCCTGCTTTTTTTAAAGCTTTAATTTGCGCCACTTCCTCGGAAGAAAACTTTCTTAAAGATTTCTTCGCTTTTCCTTTGCTGGCAAAACCATTGTTTTTATAGCAACCCGTTTTCCAGGCTCTTGTTAAGTTTTCTTGTTTTGTAACAACTTCAAGATTTTCAATTCTATTGTTTCTCTTGTTGTTGTCCAGATGGTCTACTTGAAGGGAGAATTTACTTGTTCCATGTGAACGTAAATCCAGTCCCAAGAAAGCAACCGCCATCAAAACATGGAGATGAAAACGTTTCCGTTTTCCATTAACAAGAACAGATACGCGGTCATATACACTGGTTGAGCTAATAGGAAGCTTTCGAAAATATTCTTGATTCTTTTTATCAAGCCGTTTTTCAAAAGCAATTCCTTCTTCTGTTAGGTAAAGATTACCAAATCCCGAAACAAGTTTTGGATTCATTTTGTTCATGAACAAGTTTCCAAATGATAGCACACCTCAACTGAACGCTCAACGTTGTCACCTCATCGAGCAATTGATGAGTGCAAACCGGATGAATTCAGGGAAACCCTAACGTAAAGACGAGGGTAATCCTGAGCCAAGCCAATCAAGATCGTGATTGGAAGGTGCAGAGACTACTGGGGGTAACACGCACTTGTTACGTAATACCAGATTTAGCGTCCGGCATCCTACAGGGATGAAGAGATAGTCCACCCCTCTAAGAAACTAGAGACCAGGAGAACGATTTTCCAAAGATTCTTGGTGCGGAACTTTACCGTCCCCACCCTGCTTACATCGCCGAGATGGCGGTAGAGCCCGTGGTGGTCCACGACTTTACCCGCCAACCTGGTCAAACCGTTCAGCTGGACCGCTATAAGTTCTGGGGTACCCCTGGTACTAAGGACAGCCGTGAGCGTATTGCCGATCAAACGATTGGTACCGCTAACAGCCGTAATATCACCAAGGAGAAAGTCCTGGTGGTGCTTAAAGAGTTGACATCCGTCATTACCAGTGCTTTTGCTGGTACTCCGGTAAGCTCCTTCGCAGCGTAATCTGCGTCGAAAACGGGGTGAATTGCTGGAAGCCCCCCAGCCAGTACTCTAAAGAGCTATACTGGTAGGGTAATCAGCAGCCAAGCCATTTAGTAATAAATGGAAGGTTCAACGACTAACGTTGTCGGCCCCATGACGAACCTTGAAAGCCAAAGATTCTTGATTGGATGCTCCCTTGGTGATGGGTGTTTGTCTAGATGTAAAAGATCTGGATCCGTAACGCTACATATTCAAAGGAAGCAGCAACACCTTGCCTATGCTGTTTGGCAACTGGAAAAGCTAAATGCAATTCTTGGAACCAAAGCAAGTATTAAATGCTTTGTTGACAAAGGCAAATATCCGGCAGCTCGTTTTGGTGTTACAAACAAGAAAATACTGACCCCAGTGTATGAACTTCTTTATCCGACAGGCAAGAAGATCATTTCACCCAAAGTTCTCGATGGTCTTGGACTTCAAGAACTTGCTCTATTTTGGATGGACGACGGATCTCTTGAGGTTCGTAAACGTACCAGGCCAACGGGGGCTATAAGAATTGAAAGGTCAGCTTGGCTTGCGGTCTGTGAAGATGAAGAAAAAACCAACAATGTTGGTGATTGGATTCAGTCTTTAACAGGCTCAAAATATGCAAAAGTTCGTCATGTGTCGGGAAGTTATTATCTAAGGTGGCATTCTCAACAGTGTAAAAACTTAATTGAGAAAATACAACCTTACATTCTTCCTTGCTTAGGATACAAAGCCGACCTTAACCGAACAGGAACTGTTTCTGAATGGTTAAGCGAGTCCAAACTTCAGATACCTGAAATGGACGATAAGGCGACACGAGTGCCCCGCACCCAACTCAATAGTTAATTGAAGGGTGATGATATAGTCTGAGCTGCAGCAATGGTAAAGCTGTAGAACCAAGGGATAAAGAGCCCTTGGGGTAACAAAACTGACACCGGTCCTGCTGATCCGGGCGATCCGACTCAGCCCAGCACCTTCAAGATTGCTCGTGAGACCCTGATCACGGCCCAGCGCCTTCTGCTGGACACGGGCAACCTTAACATGTTCCACCAGTCCATCGGTAGCCTGACGCTGCTCGATGACTATCGCCGGTGGCGTGACCGCGTCTTCATTGACGAACTTTCTAAAGCCGAAGCCAACGGTGCCGCTTCTACTACCCAAGGTGGTTACTATTTTGCCGCTGGTAAGACCAAGGATTCCTCTGGTCGTATTTCCTATACTTCTACTGAGTATGGCAACGACCTTCAGCAGTTCCAGGTTCGCACTGACCTGCTGAACATTGTTAAGGATCTGCGTAAGCGCAACGTTCCGACCTACGCTGACGGTCTGTATCGCTGCATTTGCGATCCTACCTTCATGATGCACCTGCGTCGTGATCAAGACTTCCGTGAGATTGCCCGTTATGCTGGCAACCCCGGTCAGGGCATGTACATGGGCAACCCTGCGATGCCCAACAACGCCAGCTTCTACATGGGTCCCCAGGCTGGTCAGGGCTACTTCCTGGCTGGTGAGCCTGTTATGCCGACTGGTGTTCAGTTTGAAGGCGTCAAGTTCTTCGAGTCCACTAACTTCCCGACCAAGAGCGTTAGCGCTTCCTTTGATGGTGGTTCCAACTACGCTTCTCAGGAAGTTGCTCAGGGCTACTTCTTTGGTCCTCAGGCCATTGGCGTGGGCATCGGTGGTCCCAACGCTCAGGTGCTCATCAACAATAACGACGACTTCAGCCGCTTCATTATTTTGATTTGGCAACTGTACGCTGGTTTTGAAATCCTGAACAAGGACTTCGTGACCACCGCGTTCAGCTTCGTCCAAGATGACGGCGCGATCTGATCATTAAACAATAACTAAACACAGGAAAAAATAAATGACTTATTTGTCCGCCAAGAAAATTTATCCCGGCAACTGGGCAGAGCCCCTGAACGGCTGGTATAAGAACATTGACAACACCCAAGATGGTACCGATGACGGTTCCAAGGGCGGCCCCACTTCGGTGTTGGCTATCCCTGGTTACCGTTACTTCCAGCAGCGTGGTTATGTCCCCGTGACCGCCACCTCTGGCGTTGGCGCTGTCTCTTCCGCCAACGTAATCGTTCCTTCGCCTTATCGCCAGGACGACACTCGCCCCGACATCACCGGCATG
>Ga0213922_1001002_pt1 | contig 11359 bp, 13 predicted proteins | sample McNCre2917MG_FD_165060 | JGI IMG/M metagenome (GOLD analysis project Ga0213922, IMG submission 165060) | Freshwater microbial communities from McNutts Creek, Athens, Georgia, United States - 29-17 MG | ecosystem: Environmental > Aquatic > Freshwater > Creek | place: USA: Georgia | collected... | reverse complement strand
AATCTTGTCGTTGAGAAACCCCATTCGCATCGAAGGCGTCTTCGCTGAACTCAACACATACGAGTCATCTGACTTCTCATCCTTTGGAACGAGAACCTCAGACCGCTCCTCCTTGTAGCAGCACGGAATACGCTTGTCCTTGATTGTTCGAATGTAACCTGGGAACACCGACTCCTGATCACGCTTGATGACAGAAAACTCAGAGATATCCTCATCCTTACCTGAGCGAACCTTGCCGCCACAGACCGGACACGCACCTTCAACGAGCTGTGTTTCACGCAGAGGAATCTGATCCTTGATGCACCAGTATTGCGGACAGACTGCGATACCTGCTGGGTTCTCGAGTTCCATGATCAGTGACTCATCTCGCTTCTGCTTCTTCTCGGGGAGAATGCGACCGTAGTTGCGTGGATTGTATTCCGATGGGATACGTGTCTCATCTTCGGGTGTCAGAACAACAACCTGCTTATTCTTGTCACACTTGCTGGGGTAGATGGTGCTATCGAATGTCTCTGGGTCAAACTCTTGTAGACGCTTGTTGAAGTAGTTGTAGGTTGACTTTGACTTGTCTGATACACGTACACGCTTCTTCGTTTCCTGAACCTGCTCGACCGGTTCCGGTGCGGGGGCAGCAGTTTCATCACCTAAACCTAGATCAGCCAGGAAGTCGTCGTCCACTTGAAACTCGCCCGAATACACTGTGACCTGCGGCACAACTGCGGTTGCTTCAACGGCTTCCATCCTCTTCGGGCACACCGATTCAACAGCTGAATCATCCGATGTCAACACGTGACGCAAAATACTCGCATACTTGACTGCTCGCTCTACATCGGTGATCGCAGAGAGAATTACTTCCTTGTTTGAGAAGCGAATGGTAGGAAATCCACGCAATACACGTTCAAGATCCAAATCATCGCCTAGGTTTGCAAACTTTGTGAACAGTCCTTCTGCATCGTCGGGGGTCATTCCGATAGTGGTCAATGTTTCGATTGAAGGGGTTTCTGCATCCTGAAGGGCCTGAAACGCTTGAATCTCAAGAGGTGTGAAGTTCTCTGCAAGACGATCTGCACGAAGGAGCCGGAATGCATCATCTTGTGAGCTGAAGATCGTCTGAATGCACTGAAACCTTCGCATGTCGAACTCTTTGATCTCCTTCGCAAAGGTGCCGAGAACCGACAGGTCCTGTAATTCCCATCGGGTGACTGCGAGATCAGCTGCCTCAACGAACGGTGTCACTGCGTCCATCGTCTTGATCCAGTCATACAAGCCCAGTCGAATGTCATCCAATGATTCCTTCGTCTCCTTTCCACGCACGATTGTGAACTGGATGTCACGAGGTGTGATTGCGATACGGTCAAACGACGTGCGTGAGGTTCCGCGATAGAAGAGAAGAGTGGGCAGACGACGTTGAGGAAGAGTTGTACTTGTCCACGCTTTCCATGTCGCAACATCTACGGACGGAACCTTGTTCGACGGATCTACGACATAGAACTTGTGACGGATCTTCTCCTGCTTCGAAGTGAAAAAGCCCACGTACGGAGTCTTCTTCGAGAGAGTCATTCCGTAGAAGATCTGTTCGAACCTCGCCCTTGGTGCAGTAAACTCTGTTTCCACGAGAGGCACATACCATTTCGCACGCAAGATGGCAGGGTGCTTCGGTTCAGGAACATCGAGTGCGAGAAGCTTCGTCAGCTGATCAGCATTCGATCGCAATGAGCGAATCGCTGACTCAGTCAGACGGTTAGGAGTTGTATCTGTGAACATGGGAAAGTAGACACGACGGACAAGTTGAGACGCTTCCTTGATCTCGGTCGCACGGAATGACACCACGTCATCATACAGAGTCTCGAACAGTAACTGGAGGTTACCAATCGGAATGCGAGAAGACTGAAGATTCAAATCCTTCGGAGGGAGAGGAAGACAGAAGGCTTTCTCGCCGGGAACACCGAAGACTCGCCATTCCGAGAATCCTGCCCCCGGGCTGTACAAATCTTTCAAGGCTTCGGGCTTTGAGTTCCAGTCTTCGCGTGACCAGAGCCTCTCCTTCACACCTGTTCCAACGCGAAGTGTCTCGACATATGACTTGAAGAGATCGAGATCGAGACGCACTCCGTCAAGAGACAAGCGAAGAAACAATGCGTCCCAGTGGCGAGGGTCTTCGTAATGTTCTTCGGGTAACTGAACTTGCACTTCGATGAACAGCCGATCCGGGTGGCTGTTTGTGACGACAGCAATATGCTGTCTGACAGTTTCTAGGGTATCATCCTCAAAGAATGATATGGAAGATCCTGTTGCTGCGACGGGGACCGTCTTCATTAATGGTTAAGAGTATTACTTTTCGCTGTGTTTATAGTGGGGAGTCTGTTATTGTCATCCCACAGTACGGCGTCGGCTGACGTGAATAGTTGACAGGTGTATAGATTCCGATCTTGACTGCATCGTGAAGGATGCGACGGAAGTTCTCCCAGAATTCGGGTGTGTGACCAATCGTCTCAGTCATTAAGTGTGACATCTCATGGAGCATCACAAACATGACTGTGTTGATTTCGACGAGCGGATAGGGCGGCTTCGTCTTGTCGCGAAGGCAGACAACAATTCGCTGTCCCTTGTTCTCTGAATATGACGTGTCACTCGACTGGATATCATTCTCGGAGAAGACGTCGGGTTGAAAGCGGGCAACAAACCGTGAGACAGGTGGGTCGTTCATCAATGCGGGTTCCGCAGCGTAGTAATCGCGTAACTTCGTGAGGTTCGCCCTGATCTTTGCCATCAGCTTGACAGCGTTCTCCTTATCCGGTAGATTCTGAATGTCATATTCGTGACCGTCTGGACCCATCATCCGAACTGTATTGGTGGGTCCCATGAATTGAGAAACAATCGCGACACCGACGACAGCCGCGGCAACCGACAACATTATGTATCACTGGGAAGTTTAACCAGAGAGACCATCGAGGGCCCGGTTCGCACGGAAAGGGTCCGGGTCAATCGTCGTCTGGAGGAAGGGGCCAACCTTCGACTGCGGGTTGGGCTGCTCCGAACGGATATCATACGTCGGGTTCCGGTTCGTCTGCGAGATACCGATGATGTTGATGTTCGCATGGTAACCCGCCTGGAGGAAGTTCTGGCCATCGAGGTCGCTCTTGCCAACCGGGTTCACCGCCGCCCACGAGGCACCGATCTCGCCCTTCGGGAGCAGCTCGCTCGACGACAGGACGTTCTGGGTGTACGTCTGCTGCGACGCAGGCGTGCGGCCCTGCATGTCATCGACAGCGAGGGCATTGCCACCCAGCGACGACGTGCCAACCGAGTACGGGCCCTGGCCACTCAGAGGAGCCATGCCTCCCGAGCCACCGAGCTCCTCTGCCTTGTCCACGACCGCACCCTTCGCAGAGGAATACGATGAAAAAAGGGAATATACGACAACCACACCCACGAGGACCATTCCGAGGCGAACCACTTTTTGAGAGGAGAGCTTCATACTTTATTCATGTCGTCAGACAAATTATCAGGCGGAAACAGGATAGCGACCAATTGCTCCCTTCGGAGTGTCCAGAATCCGCGGATGCCACGACGTTTCGCTTCGTCTCGGAGTTCGGTGATTGTCATCTTCTCGATGATAAATGATTTAGGCAGTTCCTTCATTGAGAGAATCTGGATCAACTGAACACGTTTGAGAATGTAATACTGCTTGATGCGACGTTCTTTCGCGATCTTCTTGAGCTCGACAAGGCTGAGGGTCTCCATTGAACTGAAACTCTCTCTCCGCCACGGAATCCGTTTTTTCTAGGCTTTCAAGTAATGCAGCGAACACCGGTCATTTTAGCCTTTTTCTTAGCCGCCGCCCTCGTGGGGCTGTTTATCCGATTCACAGACATGAGTGGTGGTAAGGAGACGTTCGAGCTCCCGAAGGACAACATGGCTCCCCTCGACACTGTCCAGAGTGGCAACATCGCCCCTTACAATGGCACGTCGCCGATCCTCGGAAGCGAGGCGAAGCCCGTCCCCGAGCTGCCGTATGATGTTGCCGATGACAACGCCATCGGTCAGTTCATGCAGAACAAGGTCGGTGCTGACTGCTGCCCTTCTCCTTTCTCCTCCGACACCGGCTGTATCTGCCTCACGGAGACGGATCGCAAGACGTTTGCGTCTCGTGGCGGAAATAAGAGTGCCGTCTAACAACAATGGATCATCTCCGTGCCCTACTCAAATACTTCAAAGACAAGCATCCGGATAAGGAATTTCCGCGTGCGTCGGATGAACTCTACACTCATCTGACAGACGTGCTTACCCCTCACGCGATGAAGATCATGCAGCGTGACAACAGTGTGTTTCTCACTCTTGATGCACCTGAGATCTTCCCTGGCATCAAGTCTGCCCTGATCTGGGACAAGACTGAGGAAGCCTGGAAGCTGCTTCACATGACGATGGTCTTTTCCTTCTTTCGCGGTGACCCGAAGGAGAAGGTCTCGCAGCTCGTCGCAGCGATGAAGCACATGCTCCCCGCAACTCACGGTGACACTGATGAGATTTTGAAGACACTCGAAACGGAGGAGACTGCCTCATCTCTGTCCGAGATCTTCGAGCTCCTGATGACCACCCGACTCGCTTCGATTGTTGGTGAGATTGCCACCTCGATCAAGCTGGAAGACATCGGAATTGATTTCGAGCGTCCCGAGGAGATCCTTGAAGCCCTTCAACACCCCGAGCGTAGTCAGGCGGTCCGCTACATCTCGGAGCAGGTGAAGACGATGCTCGAAGATCGAATCAAGACTGGAAAGATTAACCAGACGGAGCTCATTCGCGAGATCGAGATGCTCAAGGCAAAGTTTCAGTCCAGTTTCGGAAAGTATATGAAGGACATGATTGGAATCGCCCGAGAAGGTCCGGCTACGGGGAACACGGCGGAGCAGATTCTCGGTAACTCTCCCGAGGCCCGTCGTGCACGAATGATGGCACGTCTCCAGCGTAAACAGCGTGAAAAAGGTCGCAGGTGAAGATAAGAGATGTTCTGGTTTTCCGATCCAACGATTCTGTTTCGTCCAGACACGTGGTATGCCTTTGTGCCGACCGCGGGTATGACGGTTGATGAATCATTAAATGCTGTTGTTCGCTTCACAGTGTATCTCAGCATACTCCTGTTCTTCTGCTCGATGCAGGTTAGGTATTTCGTCTACGTGCCGGTTGTGATGGCGATCACGGTCGCCCTTCACCAGCTCTACCCGAATGCGAAGAAGATCACCGAGCCGTTTCGCATGGGAACCGCAGTGACTTCGTACTCGGGCGATGAGACGTCGAAGCCTACGCAGCAGAACCCTTTTATGAACCCCACTCTGATTGACATTAACGAAAACCCGAACCGCAAGCCCGCATCAGACCCAACGGATATTACTGTTCGCGATCAGATCAATAAGAACTTTGCACAGACGTCGAACCTCTACATGGACACAACCGATGTGTTCCAGATGGTTCAGTCGCAGCGTAACTTCTACACCGTCCCCGAGGATGATCATGAGGGTCTGCTGGCATTCTTAGGAAAGGGTGCAGCCTCTGGAAAGTTGCTTAATGAGGGCTATGTTATGACGAAGGGATCAATGGCGAAGACCCCGGCGAGTAGTGTGGAACGCCCGACGGGAGCGATGCCGGGTGAGACGGTGAGTAACCCCGAGTTTCCTACCGATCTCAGCCGCTGAGGACTGCTCGCCTGAGATCACACGCTCACGACCACGACGCGGCTTGTACTTCATAGTCGGAAATCCAGTAACATTCTCCTCCGGAGGAACATTCGCAGATTCGATCTCGACCACAGGGATCTTCTTGAACTTCTTCTTGAACTCATCCCACTTCGGCTTGTTCGACTCGCAATGCGAGCAGCCCTCCATGTAAAACAAAACTAAGACTGGACGACGGTTGAGGCTTTCCTTTACGTCGCCCATTTTATATCAACATCTAGAAAATGGCGTGTCTCGATGAGTTGAAACAGCAGCCGAATAAGAAGTGGGTCGGAACTTCTAAGACTGGCGAGAGGCGAACGTTTGAGACCCTCGGTCAGTATAATGAATACACCGAAGCACTTGGCTGTCCTCCGATTCGCCCAGCAGTGTATGTTGCTCCGAACCCGGGAAAGAACACGATTCCGACCGGGTTTCTTGAATTCAAGCCTCGCGATGCAGAGACGCAAGCAAGGTTTGATGCGTTGTCCGCTACATGGGAAGGTCCCGAGGCATCAGAAGCAGCGGTGAAACAGGGTCTGTATAAGGAGGATTCCGCAGATGCAGCGACTCGTGAGAAGAAGCCGCAACCAATCAAAGAGTCGTTCACAAATCTTTGCTCAATACAATGACGTGGGTCCTGATTGCCCTGGCTTTATTGCTTCTTCTATTCATCTCGCAGGTCGAGCATTTCACCGACACAGAATTCACGAACGTCACTCGCCCATGTGCGTGCCCATCGACCGGTCCATGTATCAATTCGGGCTGTAAGGCGTGGGAGAGTCGTGTAGGGGCGGTTGCACCGTCGAATGCCGTTGTCGCTGATTATATCGCAGTGTTAGCAGCATTCTACGATACAGTGTATGTCCCGTCTGCCACCAAGCCGACTGAAGCACAGGTTACCACATTTTTATCATCGTCGGCCGGAACCGTTGCGGGTGTTGACTCGTCGTCCATCAAGAAGCTCATTATGGACGGGTTTCATATCGAGAAGACTGGCACAGCAGCTGCGAATGAGGAGAAGACTCAGATGTTCAAACCATCCGACGAGAACCTCGCACCAAAAGATGGTCGTGATGAAGTTCGCACACGCGAAGAAGATGGCTATACACCTGCCGACTCTACCATTTCAACTCGGTTTGCAGAGGGTGAGTACGAACCCGTTACGCAATCGAACCCGATTAATCCGGGTATGTGGAATGATGGGTCAAAGAACTGGAAGGGACCTCGACCGGCATCCGTCTGTGCGTGTGCCGAAAATGTTATGTAGACACAATGAGGAAGTGGATCCTGTTTGCCCTGGTCGGGCTTGTCTTATTATATACCTTCTCGGTTCGAGAGGGAGTAGACGATACACTCGCTACCCCTGCTACATGTCCAAGTGGAATGACGCTTGATCCGGTTCGCAAGGATTGTATCGGATCGTCTGACGGAGTTGATGTTGTAACAACGACAACTAGTGAAGGAACTATAACCGATTGTCCGCCAAATACTAGGCAAAAGAATTCAGTAGGTAAGTGCTATCCGTTTGCACAACCCACATGTTCGTCTGGATATATGAATCGAATGAATATGACATGCGTGAGTCAATCTGCATGTGATACATTCTGGTCTAAATTCGCAAAGGCTGTTGCTACCGGGGCTAGCTTACAACAAACTATGTCTGCAGACCCTAATGCGAATATATGTATGAATTCTGCACCACCGGCTTGGTTTACCGCATTAGGTCGCAGTCCTGTTAATCCAGACGGAACGCCTACTGCTGCGTTGAAAGCAGCAGCGGCTACAGCGTCAAAAACTTCTGCAAGCGACGCCGATTACTTCCATACAACGTCGTATGCTAAGGCTTCTGGCTATGCAGACGTTCTTGCAGCAACTCAAGATGCGAACAACGGTCCACTACCTCCACCGATCACCGAATCCCCTGACACCGATACTGCAAGCCGCCCAACAACCGGTGATGTGTTCGCAAGCGGGGGTCCATTCTCGGGTCAGCCTGGAACTGGGCGTGGAAGTGGTGCGGCAGCTGCATCCAATATGACCGGAAATACGTATGGTCCTTCGGGACCTACTGCTTCCTTAACTGCCTTTGACTTTTATCCGAAGTCTGGCCCATCGCCAGCCCCTCCAGGAACAAGTCTTCGCGTGAAGGGTCCATCGTGGGGAGGACGCGGTCAGTCTGCCGCTTCTGCATCTGCCTCTTCTTCAATCCCGAATCCCTTTCTGTACGGCCCGGGTTCTGGGAACAAATCCAGTTCGGGTTCTGATGGGTCTGGATTCGGATTCCAACTCAACAGCGGCGATACAAGCATGCTGCCCTCTCTCGATTCGCTAGGCTCCAACCCCGAGAATCAGTATGCACCTACATCACGAGTTCCGGGAGATCAGGATCTTGTCCCGAATCCCTACCTCCAATCGACCAGTTACTCGCTTGCAAACAATTCTCAGAAAACGGATCCCGTTCCGTTCTTAGCCAATTTCTCTGCGTTCCAGAAATAAGATGTCCTTCGGTCTTCGTAATCAACGAGGCTCCTGCTGGGTCAATGCAACTCTTCAAGCAATCTTCCGTATTCCAGATGTCCAGACACGCTACACCGCAGAAGCGGCTCTGGAAACATCTCCTGTTGACGTATCACTACAAGAAATCTGGTCAAGTCGAGGCGAAGAAGGTCTCAAACCATTCTATGACTGTGTTAGGTCAGCAGTTATGCCCGCGGGCGAAGGAATTGGCGACTCACATGAACTACTCGAATTCCTCTGTGACAAACTACCGTTCCTAGATAAGCTCTGTCGCTTCAAGGTTGCGAATGTTGTCAAGTGTTCGAATTCATCCTGCGATTACAAGGATACAAAGATTGATTCACTCATTGAATTCTCGATCTCGCCGAGTGGGCGAAAGCAAAGTCTCACAGACTGTGTTGCACAGGCTGTGTCACCTAGCGTCATTCCAGACTGGACATGTGAAAAGTGTAAACACAAGGGGTGTACGAAACAGCTCCTCATGTCTACCTTTCCACAGGTCTTCGTCTTCCATACAACTTCATTAAATACATCAGCCTCCTACATGACTCTCTTGATTCTCAATGGACAGAAGTACGCCCTCTCCGCAGTTGTCTGCTTCAACGGCGGACACTGGTGGACATATGGACGCGGAATGCCGCCTGGAAAGGATTGGGTCGAATACGACGACTCGAACCTCCGCAACCATGGTCCGAATCACTTTCCACTCTCCGACAATATGCGATTGCTATTCTATTATCGTATCAATGAATAAGCAAAGATGGATCCAATATCCTTCGCACTTACGGTCGCAATGACCCTGATCTTAACATTTTTTGTTATCCTCTCCACTGGGTCAATCCTCGCAGTCGGTGTTCTGTGGATCGTCGTGGGTATGGTTCTCTTCCTTCTCTCGAACTACGGGATTCTCGACATCGGGGCTGTCGGACCTGTACTGACTGTTCCTGCGAAGCCAACTCAACCGGTGGGAGAGGCAACAACTTCGCTAACAAACGGGTTCATCGGAAGCGAGGTGTTCCACGTCTCCGACAATCAGTTTACCTACGATGATGCAGCCGCTGTTTGCGGGGCATATGGTACTCAGCTTGCGACGCTCGAGCAGATTATCGATGCCTACAATCACGGTGCTGAGTGGTGTGGATACGGCTGGTCAGCTGGAGGTATGGCTCTCTATCCTACACAGAAGTCAACGTGGGACGCACTCCAGCAGGAGGTTGACATGAAGAAGAGGACTGCGTGCGGTCGCCCGGGTGTGAACGGCGGCTACTTCGACCCGTCGAACAAGTTCGGTGTCAACTGCTACGGAATCAAGCCTCAGGGTAACGTCAAGCTCCCCACACCTCTCCCTGGAACGGATCCGAGCATCTTCGCTGACTCTGTTGCGAAGTTCAAGGCGATGATGAAGTCCTTCAACCTAGATCCGTATTCCCGTACAGCCTGGTCGGGAAATCCGGGGGCACCGGTCAACGATGTTGTTAGCCGCGGACAGCAGTTTGTGAAGGACGTGACTCGGGAGCATTTTGCGAACCCGACTACGGGTGCATTCGAAGAGGTGATGCCTGGTCAGACAATGGCGTCGTCAGCTGCGTCGGTCAATGCACCGTTCGGACTGATGGGTGCGAAGGGTGATACTGGACCTGTTGGACCCGTTGGACCCCAGGGACCGCAAGGAACTCCGGGGTCTGCGAGTTCTGTTCCCGGTCCTATGGGGCCTCCTGGACCCCAGGGTATGACTGGAGAGGCAAGCACCGTTCCCGGACCTGTTGGACCCAAGGGTGACAAGGGAGATCGCGGAGAACCCGGAAAGGCTGGAAAGGACGGGGCTGCTGCTGCGGCTGGAAAGGACGGGGCACCGGGACCGGCTGGTGCTAAGGGCGATAAGGGAGATAAGGGTGATAAGGGAGATAAGGGTGATAAGGGTGATACTGGACGAGGGCTTAGTAATGCAGCAGCTTTCGACAATGGTGCGGAAAAAGGAACAATATTCACCAGCCCTCGCGGTGGCGATTCGCATCTTGCTATTCTGTTCAATAACCGCAATGAGCCGTGGATATGGTTTCACGGTCCTAACGGTAATGGTACAATTAGCCGCGACCAAACTTGGAGGTGGTAATCAAGGCCACGTATACTTCTGAAAGAAGCTAAACATCGCAGGAACATCACCTCCTCCCCGATCATATGATAAGTCACCGCCCTTGTAGCACAGATATGGTAGTCCGGGGATGTGGTGCGGATAATCGGCTGGACACTTCTTATAGCACATTCCGTCGATCTTCTCAGTGTGCTTATCATTTCCTACGATATCGATATCATCGCATGTCTTATGTCCAGCGGTGGTCGCCTGTGCAGCTGTTTCTATCTTTTGCGTATGTGGGTCGATGACCGGATCCGGCTTATCATTCGACCTCTTCCACTTCTTATATTCACCATCGAAATCGCCACCAAAATCTTGGGGTCCTGGACATACACCTCCGTTGTTCAGGCGTCCGTAGAAATCACCGGTGAATCCACCGATACAGCCGATCACTGTATTGTATCTGCAACTATCCCATCCGACATTGCTGCAAACCAATCCTTCTGTGCGATATCCGTCACGACACGGTTCAAGTCCTACGACCGTTCCAGGACCGATGCCTACACTATCTGCATAGCAACGGACTCCCAAACCGTGATATCCCTGCCTACAATTGTTGTAACACAATCCGCCTTCCAACGAACCCTTCTGACCCACGCATGTATTCGGGGCAGAATTGAAGACCTCGACGCCGAACAACTTGAACGGACTAAACATGGATGCAACTGCGATGATTATGATGGCAACCACGATATACGTGATGACAATCCCCCAAAACATCGTTTGGGGGTTCCAATGCGAGAGTTCACCGTACAACGCAATAAGATAGACTGTGCCCAACACAATCATGAAAAAGATCGTGGTTCGTGTGACCGAGTCAATGATGTCTTCAAGTGGGGCCCATAACTCGGGTGGGAACATAAGGTTCCACATCGTCGTAAAGCTGTCGTCCGACGACATTCAATTGTTTCTTAGGAAGAAAACAATGGATCAACCTCTTCTCACTCTCTTCAAAAAGAAAGACAGTCAGCAGACTGTAGTAGTTCCACCTACTTCT
>Ga0213922_1000999_pt1 | contig 11387 bp, 9 predicted proteins | sample McNCre2917MG_FD_165060 | JGI IMG/M metagenome (GOLD analysis project Ga0213922, IMG submission 165060) | Freshwater microbial communities from McNutts Creek, Athens, Georgia, United States - 29-17 MG | ecosystem: Environmental > Aquatic > Freshwater > Creek | place: USA: Georgia | collected... | reverse complement strand
TGTTTATGAAGCTTTGCGAGCGTTATGCTACCCGCAGTAACTGGAGAGGATATACATACAATGACGAAATGCGTAGCCAAGCTTTACTACAACTTAGTCAAATTGGACTACAGTTCGATGAGTCCAAGAGTCAGAATCCTTTTGCATACTATACAGCAGCTATTACTAACAGTTTTACGAGGGTGCTCAATATTGAGAAACGTAATCAAAACCTCCGAGACGATATCCTTGAAATGAACAACCTCAATCCAAGTTACACACGCCAAGGTATGGGATTTGGTGGCGGTGACGTTCACTACGATGAGTAATATATAACTATATCTGCCAATCGCCAAGAAATAAATATTTGTAGGAGACTGGCAGATATGAAATATAAAAAAGATTACTTTGGTTACATATACGAATGGACTAATATTAAAAATGGCAAAAAATATATAGGATCTCATTATGGGTCAGTTGATGATTGCTATGTAGGATCAGGAAAAGATTTTATAGTAGAGTATAAAAAATCTCCCGGCGATTTTGTTATGAAGGTGTTAGAATATGTTACAGAGGATGACAAAAAATTAGTGTTGATTAAAGAAAAATACTGGCTCGACACTATTCCAAACATAAAAGATAATCCACTGTACTATAATTTAAACAATGATGCAGCAGGGGGGTTTGGTTATATAACTGAAGATCATATTACTAAAAGGGCACAAACCCTTAGGGACAAACACGAAAAACACGGATTGAGCAAAAAAGAAAAAAAATCCTATAAGCAAAAAATCAAAACACGACTTGACCGAATCGCTTCTGCTGGTTTCACTGATAAAGAAAAAGAGCAACATGCCAAGTACGGTTACCAAGTATCGGTTACTACACCATCTGGAGAAACTAAAATTTACAGCTCATGTAGTAAAGCTTCTAAAGACTTAGGTATCGATGTACAATACGGGTTAAAAGTTTGTGCCACAAAACTTGACTTCAAGGGCTACAAGATAGTAAAGTTACGTGACCCTGTAGTAGATTGTCGATAAAGGTATAAATGAGTAACTTATTTAAAAAAGCGATGGTGATGACTGATATACATTTCGGTCTAAAGTCAAATAGTACAATACATAATGAGGATTGTCTTAATTTTATTAAATGGGCCACTGCTAAGGCAAAGGAACAAGGATGCGAAACTTGTTTCTTTCTTGGTGATTACCATAACAATAGAGCAAGTATAAATGTACTTACATTAAACTACAGCCTACAGGCACTGGAGCACTTAAATGCAAACTTTGACCGCGTGTTTTTTATTCCTGGTAATCATGATCTTTATTACCGGGATAAACGTGATATACAAAGTGTGGAATGGGCCCGTCACCTCCCTAATGTACAAATATGCAATGATTGGTTCAATAGTGGTGATGTGGTTATTGCTCCTTGGCTCGTTGGAGACGATCACCGACGAATTACTAAATTTAGTGCCAAGTATATGTTTGGGCACTTCGAGCTGCCAGGTTACTTGATGAATGCCATGGTTGCCATGCCCGAACATGGCGAACTACGTGGCGATGACTTCCGCGGCATTGAGCATGTTTTTACCGGGCACTTCCATAAGCGCCAGACACAACGCAACATTACCTACATTGGTAACTGTTTCCCCCATAACTATGCCGATGCTGGCGACGATGATCGTGGTATGATGATATTAGAATGGGGCAAAGAGCCCGAGTTCCACAGTTGGCCCGATCAACCACGGTATCGTGTATTCCAACTCAGCGATGTACTCAAGCATACTGAGGTTATGTTACAGCCCGGCATGCATTGTCGTGTCAATTTAGACATAGACATCAGCTACGAAGAAGCATCGTTTATCAAAGAAACGTTTATCGATCAGTATCGGCTACGTGAGATTACCTTGATTCCTGCTAAAGTCACAGATTTGACAGACTACGAAATACAGGGTAATATAGAGTTTGAAAGTGTTGACCAAATTGTTACCGGTCAACTTAGCAATATTGAGAGTGAGCAGTTCAATAAGAACTTGCTGCTGGACATTTACAGGAACCTTTAATGTTTCGTATAAAAGATTTAACCGTTAAAAATTTTATGAGTGTGGGTAATGCCACGCAGGCTGTTAATTTTAACCGTAAGGACCTAACTTTGGTACTAGGTGAAAACTTAGACCTAGGCGGGGACGACAGCGGAGCACGTAACGGAACAGGTAAGACTACAATTATCAATGCACTGAGCTATGCCCTGTATGGTAACGCACTAACCAGCATTAAGAAGGATAACTTAATCAACAAGACTAATGCAAAAAACATGCTAGTAACTGTTGATTTTGAAAAAGATGGCGTTGATTACAGAATTGAGCGTGGGCGCAAACCTGCGGTTATGAAATTCTTTGTAGGTGGGCACGAAAAAGAAATTACCGACGATGCACAAGGCGACAGCAGAGAAACACAAGCAGAAATTGAGCGTATGCTAGGTATGAGCCACGATATGTTTCAGCATATTGTAGGACTCAACACATACACTCCTCCGTTCTTAAGTTTGAAAGCCAACGAGCAACGTACTATTATTGAGCAGTTACTGGGCATTACCATGCTCAGCGAAAAAGCCGAAGCACTTAAAGAACTTGGTAAAGCAACTAAAGAAGCTATTACCAAAGAAGAATACCGTATCAAAGCTGTTGGCGATGCTAATAAACGCATTGAAGATCAAATTGAAAGCTTAAAACGCAGACAAGCACTTTGGGTAACAAAACACGACGAAGATATCACTAAATTACTTGCAGCCTATGATGAGCTCAGTAATATCGACATTGAAGCTGAGTTGCTGGCGCATAAACGATTGTCAGAATACAACGAAAAGCAAAAAGCGATAAATGAATTAAACAAGTATATCACACGCTGTGAGCTCGACGAGCAACGTGAACAAAAGATTGTTGCCCGTCTCAAAGAAGAAATTGCCAGTTTAGAAAATCATACCTGCCACAGTTGCGGGCAAGCGTTCCATGACGACAAGCAAGAGCGGTTACTAGAGGAAAAGCGCCGGGCATTGCAAGAAGCCGCACTACAAGCTCTTGCGACTAACACACAATGGATGGAGCACACCGATGCGCTCAAGGAGCTCGGCGAGCTAGGCGCACAACCAACTGTGTATTACGATCAAGAAAGCGATGCTTTCGAGCATCGCAGTAGCATGGCTGGTATTTTACAGCAACTAACCAACAAGCAAGCAGAAACAGATCCTTATGCAGAGCAGATTGTTGAAATGCAAACACAAGGTCTTGAAGAAATCAGCTTTGATACTATCAATGAGCTTACTAACTTGAAAGAGCATCAGGACTTTTTGCTTAAATTGCTGACCAACAAGGACAGTTTTATTCGTAAGCGTATCATTGATCAAAACTTAAGCTACTTAAATGCTCGCTTAGGGCAATACTTAGATCGCATAGGCTTGCCGCATACTGTAAAATTCAACAACGACTTAACAGTTAGCATCACCGAGCTAGGCAGAGACTTAGACTTTGACAACTTGAGCAGAGGCGAGCGCAACAGACTTATCCTAAGTCTAAGCTGGAGCTTTAGGGACGTATGGGAAAGCCTATACCAGCCTATTAACTTGCTGTTCATCGACGAGCTTGTTGATTCTGGTATGGACAGTTCTGGTGTAGAAAACGCATTGTCCATACTTAAGAAAATGAGCAGGGACAATAACAAGTCTATTTGGCTAGTGAGTCACAAGGACGAGCTAGCAGGGCGTGTAAATAACACCCTACACGTTGTTAAGGAAAACGGATTTACCAGCTACAACACCGATGTTGAAATTGTTTAATATTAAAAATATACATATAGAAATTAGTAGTAAGTGTACTCTAAAGTGCCCTAGGTGTCCTCGCACAGAGATAAAACCAGAAGAATTAAATCAAGAAATATCTTTTAAAGAATTTCAACAAAGCTTTACAGTGAGTTTTTTAAGTAACGTTGAAAAAATAATTTTTTGCGGGGACATTGGAGATCCAATATACGCCACAGAATTTTTAGATATAGTTAGATATATCAAAGAAAACAGCAATGTTTCATTAACTATTGTGACAAATGGAAGTTACAAAACCCCCGAATGGTGGAAAGAGTTAGGTCAACTGCTAACTCAGCATGATCAGGTAACATTTAGCGTTGACGGGTGGAATCAAGAAACCAATGAGAAGTATCGAGTAAACTGCAACTTTGACAGTATTATTGCTGGCGCAAAAAGTTTACGTGTTAGCAGTAAGGTTAGTATGGTTTGGTCGATGATTTATTTTAATTTTAATTTTGATACGAACCGTATACAAGCTCTTGCTAAAGAAATCGGATTTAACTATATTGACTTTGTTAAAAGCAGCAAATTCGATGGTAGGTATCTTATAAATGGTGTAGACGATTTAAAGCCCCTAGACCTTAATTTTACTGCAAAAAATTTACAGTATGAAAAAAATCGTTTACCACTTGATCCCTTACCTATTAGCTGGTCCACACAAGTAAATCGTAATGCACATCCATGGGCTCGTTGTTTGCGTCACGAAAAAGAAATGTTTGTTAGTGTTAACGGATTGGTATCACCGTGCCCATGGTTTAACACTAAGTATCAGGAAAATAAATTCATCGAAAAGCATCATCTAAAAATGAATATCAAAACAAGAACGCTTGAAGAAATACTATCAGACCCGTTATGGGACGAATTCTTAGATGATCTAAACACCAATCCCTTAGAAATTTGTATTATCAAATGTCAACAATGTCAATAGAATCAACATTCTGCAATATTCCGTGGAAAGAAGTGCATATCAACGCCGATGGTACTTATCACTCTTGTGGGGCACAGCCTAATAGGATTTCAAACACCGAAGAGGCTAAACATTATAATGTGTTCAATATGTCAATTGATCAGTGGATCAACAGTAAGCATCAGTGCGAAGCTCGAATTAAAAAACTCAATGGTATATCTGAGCCATTGTGTGCTATGTGCTATCGAGAGGAAAGCTTAGGTAATAGCAGCAAAAGACTTAGAGAAAATTTAAAAAGTAAAATAGGTACAGACTTTTTAAATGACTATCATAATAGTAGTGATGTTAGTTTTTTTGAGTATAGTCGTAAAAATAATGGATTAATTAGTGACCTACGGCCAGACAGCTATCATATCAGTTTAGGCAACGAATGTAACTTAGCTTGTCGAATGTGCGGCCCAACATATAGTAGTCGCATAGCTGCCGAAGCTATACAACTTGGAACATTCACTGGTCCTGCAAGACAAAATTGGACGGAAAATCAGCAAGCATGGAATCAAACAGTTGATTATATATGTAATACTACAGATTTGAAATCGGTCCATCTCGTTGGCGGAGAACCTTTAATGACTCCAAGATTCGAAGAATTAATAGACCAACTTATATTAAGTAAAAAAACAGATATATATCTAGGATTTACTACAAACGGTACTATATTCAACAACGATTTAATTAATAAATTAAACAAATTTAGACATATTGATATTGGAATTAGTGTTGAATGTATGGGTCCATTAAACAACTTAATTAGGCGAGGGTCTAAAATTGATGACGTATTGTCTATTATTGAATTATATCTAAAATATAGAAAGCCCGGGCATATATATGTTACACTTCGTACCGTACCTAGTGCATTAAGCATACATACTCTCGATGAGTTGTATAAATGGGCAATATCTAAAGAATTAGACGTAATGACTAATATCCTCACCGGACCAGAATATTTACAAATAGGGCAACTACCAAAATCAATTAAAGAAAGATTATTGAAAAAATACCAATCATGGGAGTTTTCATCTACTAACGAATTTGAAATTAATAGCAGAAACCCTTCAAAATATAAAGAACATATAGATAACGAAATTAAAACTATCATCAAGGCACTTAATCAAGACCCACTTAATAACTTAACAGAAGAACTTTACGATAAATTAGAACTATGGGGATGGTTTGAAATTCCAGAAATAAGAAATTATTTCTTTGAGATTTAAGTCATAACTAAATGTATAATGACATGGCTTTATCAAGGAAATTTAATCAACGAACTACCTGACGAATGCATAGGCTTTGTATATCTTATCACAAATCTCACTTCTGGACGCAAATACATAGGTAAAAAACTAGCAAAGTTCTCTAAAACAACATACAAAACTGTAAAACTTAAAAACGGCAAAAAGAAAAAGAAAAAAATTCGCAGCAAAGTTGACAGCGACTGGCGCGAATATTATGGCTCAAACGATCAACTAAACAAAGATGTAGCGGCATTAGGTGCTGACAATTTTACAAGGGAAATACTATACCTTTGTCGAAGTAAAGCAGAATGTAGCTATATCGAGGCTCGAGAACAGTTTTCACACAAAGTGCTAGAATCAGACAATTACTATAACGGACAAATCTCGGTCCGTGTCCATGGCTCCCACATACTAAACAAAATTTAATCAGCGGTTTATGGCTCACACCGGCTAAAAACGGGTGTATATGAAAACAGGACCTAGGGTCACTGGGACGTAAATCTTCTCGCCGCCAGAAGTACTTAATCACTACCCGCAAGGATGAGGATCGCTAATTGCCGCGATTTGATTATTTGAACAGGATTTAAAGGCTAAAAAGACGTAGCAGTGATGCTACACGTTGATTATGTATGTTAGCGTATATGTAATTGACCGCCGTTGTAATAAGACGGAGCTCGAGGTACCGGACAACCGCCTCTGTAATGCTCTAACGCTAAGTGACTGTGCTACTCGGATGAAGTTATCTTTGCCCTGTGCGGGCAAAGTGTGACCAATTAATCTGGATGAAGCATTTAATCGCTTCGCTCTCTTTATATAGAATAGTGTTGTTGAGCGTAAGCGAAAACAACAGATCTCGTTAGAGATCTTAAAAGAATGGCGTTCCTGTTTTCTTTGCTGTATCTAAGTTATCTTTGATAATTTTAGCAATAATCTCACGTTCACTTGTGCTCATTGCCATCATCTCATCGTAGCTTACGCCTCCCCGCATAAACCAGCACATACGCAGAAGTTCTTCTTTAATGGCTTTAACCTGACGATCATAGCTTTCAATGAAAGCCATAATCTCTGCTTCATTGTTAGTGGTTAAGAGCCGTTGCCGAAAAAACTTGCATAGTCAAATGTCATATCGACTTTGTATTCTTTTTCGCAGTAATTGCATTTTAAATGCAGAGGTTTAATCTTAGCAACTTCGGCTAGCTGTGTCATGCGATCTTGTACCTGACGTACTACGCTACTTTCTGCGTTTTTATAAAACTCACGAAGGAATTCACGATCATTAACCCGATCACCATTGGCTAGCTCTATGTATTCGGTGCTGGCCGTAATTGATTCTGATCCAGCATCGACTAATTTCTTCATACTTTCTGTTAGTCTTCGAGCTTTGTCATCAGGATCTAACTCTGCTTCGTTGAGTATGCTCATAATTTTTTGTTCTTCAAAATTAATCATGTTTCCTTGGTTAATATTAAAGTATGTTTGTGGCTTTAACTTTATTTTTATATCTTGATAATTTACAGTTAAGCTGTAGTCTGGGCATACAATAGAACCCAATGGTGCAGTTAAGTCTAGCTCATGTGAGTTAGTTTCTTCGCAGTGACTGCATTTCGAATCAAAACTCATTTCGTTACCATATGTTGCTATGCGTATAGCAATTAACACAGTATCTACATCTATACTTGGCATGGCCCAGGGATTTTGGATATTAGGACAGCAACTCTTAATTACATCTACTACTCCTTGTCCATTTAATAAGGCGTCTGGTGTGCGTAGAATAATCTCATCCTTGGTTGTCATAGGATAAACTGGTATTTGTTCATTCATAGGAAGATCTAAGGAATCGTCACTCCACCAGCGCCCTCTACTTGGTAGTTTAATGTAAATAGCCGGCTGACGAAAATAACCCGCTAAAGGGTTAGAACGCTGTGTTTCCATGGTTTTAGATCCTATAAATATAATTGAGTGTAGTATATTTATTAGGTAATTATGGCCCTAGAAGATTCAGATATTAACAAGTTAGCTAAGGCTATCACTGACGCAGCACAAGGTGGCGGCGGGGCTGCTGGCACCCGTTCTAATATCAATGCGGCTAAGAGCCTTGAAGAGCTATTACGTGAGTATTCTAAATTAACAGAGCATGCTAAAAAGCAAGGAGCTCAGTATAGTTTACTTAATCGGGCTTTACAGCAAAATAGAACGATTGCACAAGAATACACTAAAGATCTTCAAGATCTTGACAAAACAATTGAAAATACATCGGACAGTTATGATCGTTCGTTGTTACAAGAAAAACGAAGAGAACTTGAGCGCACTGCGGCACATGCCACAATGCAACAAAATCTTAGCCAGCTTAGTGCATCCATTGGCAAGATGTCCTCTACTGTTTTTGCAGGTGCAGGTTCATTTACAAAAGGATTACTAGGTAACTCTAGCTCAACAGAACTAGCCGCTGGGTTAATGACTAGTTCGTTAGACATTGCCGGTCAAGCAAGTCAAGCAGCAGGACAAGCTGCCGGCAATATGGGCCAGGTAATGATGAACAGCACCAATCCTAAAGTTAAGGCTCTTGGTGCGGCAGCAGCGGTTGCCGGTCCGTTGTTGGGTAGTCTAGGCGAAAGTGCTTCTAAGCTTGCTAAATTTGGCGTTGAGGTACTTAGCAAAGAAGTTGAAAAGACTGTAAAGGCGTTCAACGAAACCAGCGCAGCCGGTGCATTGTTTACTGATGGTATGACTGGCATGCGTCTAGCAGCAGGTCAAGCGGGTTTAACAGTAGAACAGTTTAGTGGAGTTGTTAAGAACAACAGCGAATCGTTGGCTGCATCAGGTATGGGCGTTACTGAAGGTGCTAAACGCATTGGTTCGGCAATGGCTGTAGGCGGTGATCAAGCAAAAAATCAATTGTTAAAGCTCGGGTTTAGTTTTGAAGAACAAGCTGGCTTATACGCCCAAGTCGCAGCAGACATGAATAAAAATGCCATGGGACGCAGAGCCACTGACGCACAGGTAGCAGACCAAACAATGAAGTACGCTGATAACCTACGTACCATTTCTGCTATTACTGGCGAAGATGCTAAAAAGAAAATGGAGCAAGTAAAGCAAGAAGCCAATCAACTTGCTTTTAGACAAAAACTAGCTAAACTTCCTTTAGAGCAACAAGAAGCCACTAAACGTGCAATGGCTAACATGAGTGACATAGAGCGTAAAAACTTTATGGACATGGTTAACTTTGGTGCTGTTATTAATAAAGAAGGCGCAATCTACGAAGCCACAGTTGATGGTGCAGCAGAAAAGGCTGCTGACGCATTTGCTTCTTATAACGCTGGCACACTAGACGGTGCAGAACAACAAAAACGTAATGCTGAGTACAGCGATCGCATAAACAAAGGCATTATGGAGGGCAATGAAGCACTAGGCACTGCGGCAGCGGTAGCAGGATCTTCATTGGCTGGACTTGCTGAGTCAATGAGCAAACAAATTGACGTCAATAACAAGTACACTGAAAGTGCAGTTGCCGCGGCCCAAGCCAACGTTGAAGGGCAAAAGAATACACAAGATCGATTAACTACCGCAGTTACTGGTGCAGAAGTTGAATTGCAAAGATTTAAACAAGCATTGGAAACTCAAATGTCCGGGCCCGATGGTGCTATTACTAAATTTGCTGAAGTTAGTAAAGCGATGCTATCATCTGTGATGGACATGATGAAGCAAGCTGGCCTAGGGCGTGGCGCTCAAGAAGAAAAAGGCTTTCTTGGTAAAGCAAATGATTGGTTAAAAGAAACTAAAATACTTTCTAGTGGTGCTACTGCAATCGGTGGAGCTGCAATGGTGGGCGGAGCCGCTGCATCTGCAACAGGCGTAGGCGCGATAGGTGGAATACCACTAGCAACAATTGGTGCTGTGGCATCGCGTCTTGGTATGTTAGCTGGCGCATTAGGGTATGCAGAGGGCGGTGTATCATTAGGACCCGATGAAGGGTACTTAACTAAACTACACGGCACTGAGCTAGTAGTACCATTGAACAACGATGGCTCTCCAAAGCCAGGAACACAGGGCGCTGAAGGGCTTGCACGTATCGCATCATCGTCTGCGGCTAACGCTGGGGGCTCTGCAGAAATGGCAATGGCCGTTTCGGGGCTAGCGGACATATTCAAAGAAACTATATCAAAGCAAGAAGAACTAATTAGGGTAATGACCCAAAACAGAGATTACACCGAACGACTTATGCAGAACATGAGTTAAAACTCCATAAATATCTAATCGTACGGAATAAACAATGGCTACTTGGAAAAAGTATTTTAAAACAGCAAACTTACCTAGCAATGTAAGTCCTCTTGGTAACGGGCGTCCTATTGAACCAGGATTCAGAAATTATCAAAGCACCTTACCTGAAGTTTATATTGGGCATCCTAACCGCGTTGAGCGTTACAACCAATACGAACAAATGGACATGGACTCGGAAGTTAATGCGGCATTGGACATTTTAGCTGAATTCTGTACACAAAAGAACAAAGAAAACAACACAGCATTTGACATTCATTTCAAAGACAAGCCCACAGACAATGAAGTTAAGATTATCAAAGAACAGCTACAGCAGTGGGTTAGTTTAAACGAGTTTAACAAGCGTATTTTTAAGATATTCCGTAACACTATCAAGTACGGAGATCAAGTATTTGTTAGAGATCCAGAAACATTTAAACTATTCTGGGTTGAAATGAGTAAAGTTGTTAAGGTTATTGTTAACGAAGCTGAAGGCAAAAAGCCCGAGCAATACGTACTCAAGGACCTAAATCCTAACTTTCAAAACTTAACAGTTACCGCAGTTAGTACCAGTGACACATTTATGAATCACCCTCAAGTTGGTGGTCCTAGCGGTGCTTATGTACAACCTCAAGTTCCGTTTGGTGGCGGGTCACGTTTTGGACACCAACAAAACGAAGCAGTTATTAATGCTGAACACGTTGTACATCTGAGTTTAACTGAAGGTTTGGATATATTCTGGCCATTTGGTAATTCAGTATTAGAAAACGTATTCAAAGTATTCAAGCAGAAAGAATTGCTGGAAGACGCTATTATTATCTACCGCGTACAACGTGCGCCTGAGCGCCGTGTGTTTAAGATTGATGTAGGTAATATGCCAACACACATGGCTATGGCCTTTGTTGACCGTATTAAGAATGAAGTATCACAGCGTAGAATACCTACACAAACAGGTGGCGGTGCTAATATGATGGATGCTACATATAATCCATTGAGCACTAACGAAGATTACTTCTTCCCTGTTACTGCCGACGGTCGTGGATCCAGTGTAGAACCATTACCCGGAGGACAAAATCTTGGCGAAATTACTGAAT
>Ga0213922_1000996_pt1 | contig 11414 bp, 15 predicted proteins | sample McNCre2917MG_FD_165060 | JGI IMG/M metagenome (GOLD analysis project Ga0213922, IMG submission 165060) | Freshwater microbial communities from McNutts Creek, Athens, Georgia, United States - 29-17 MG | ecosystem: Environmental > Aquatic > Freshwater > Creek | place: USA: Georgia | collected... | reverse complement strand
CTCTGGTTGAACCCCGTACTTATCCATCTCTTTGATTAAAGCTAGTATGGTCTCGGGCTGGTTGATCGATGCTCCAGATGGAAAGTTTAAAGATGACATCGTTAAAGATCCCATATCAGGGTAAAGCTGCAATACCTCAGATCTCTTTTCTAATTCTGAGAAGTTTCTCCCCGTTAAAGAAACACAGATCAAAAGATCTGGGCAGTATTTCTTTATTCCTTCTATAATTTTTTGATATACTTCTTTCCTGTAGGTGTTAGCAAGTGTGTTCTCGTCTCTTGCATGTAGGTGGACAATAGATATACCAATCTCCTTAGCCTCATGAACTGAATCAATTATCTCGCTCGGTGTTAACGGAGCAAAAGAATTGTCTCTTGTGGTTTGGGTACCGGTTGGAGTAAAATTAATTATTTTTTTCATTTAATATCTGAGATGTAAGATTTTGTCTTGTATATCTCCCTAAAATCTTTATCAAAATATTTTTGATAGATTATTTTATCTGAATTGTCTATCCTCACGTGGGTTATCTCATCAAAGATACCAAGAGGTCTTATATGCCAGTGGTTTGGTTTTACTTTTATATAGATTACTCTTTCTTTGTTTATGACGACAAGCACTTCCTCTTCCGAATTTTTAATCGATCTATAGAAGATATTTAAAGTTAAATCACTTGGGTTATAAAATAGAGTGTAGTGTAAATTTCTTCCATAGAAGTTTTTACCCTTACTAAGTCTTTCATCAGAAGGAATATTCTGAAATAGAACCTTGCCCGATTTAATAAAGAGATCTTTTGTGACGCATTCAAGATTGGTTGGATTGACCCTTTTCATTTGATCTTCGATATATTTTCTGTTAAAATTCTTGAATTCGTCTGGCAATGTTTCAGTTTTAAAGGACTTCAAAGACCCAAAAAGAAATCCATCTTTTTCTCCGTTGTCTGTATAAATTACGGAGTCATATTCTTTGAGTAGATTACTATTCTCTTCGATAACATTTTTGTCTAGCAGTTCACAGTCATATTCAATGTGATGAATATTATCATAGCCAAAATTAATTCCAATTTGACTTGCAATCGAAAACATCCTGTAGATTGCAAATCCATAGAAATATTTTTGGAAAAATCTTGATTGTATTACTTTATCATCAAATCTGAAGTTCTCATGTTCTAAAAAATTATAGTCATCTGACACATCATTTAGATGATCATAAAAATAATAATGACATTTCTTTTGGATGTGGAAAGGAACGTGTGAATGAGATATCAAAGCAATGTCCTTTCCACACTTTAAAACAGAGTCAACACATTTCTCTAGAACTATTTCTTGTTCTTCTGTCGGGCAAAAAGCGGTAATAAAAATTAAATCCCGCATTAAGAAAAATCTGTGGAACTAGAAACTCTTAGACCATCTACTATTCTGTCGTAGTACTTGGGTCCATGAGCTCGGTAATTTGGGTATTTCTTCTGGTATTCTGCCTCGTATTCTGCATTAAAAGTTGCTCCGTCGGGTTCTCCCCATTCTAGAGCCATCTTGATGAACTCTTCTGGTTCGATCTCCATTCCATATTCGTCTACCACTCTACCCGATCTGATAAACTTTAAAAGTTCTTCCTTGTTGGAGTAGTGCTCATCATCGTGGAAATTCCAGCAGAATTTCCATCCGCCGGATCTCTTTCCCAGATGGACAGACATTCCATCGATGAACTCGTCCCACGGAGTAGCATTTTGATACTCTGTAATCGGGATGGTTCTGAACTCATTTTTAGCATCGGATGCAGACCAAATATCAAGTTCACCGACCCTCATGTTTAACTTCTGCATCTTCTCAACAACTTCGTGAGATTTTGGCACTCTATAATAGTTAGTTCCCATACTCTAAATTATACGGTCTCGGCTTCGTAAAGTTCTCTGATAGCGTGAAGATTCTCTTTGATGTCCAAGATTTGGTCTTCAATAGATTCACCGGTGATCGATAATCCGGTATTGTTCATAGTTTCTACCTCGTCCAGAAGTTCTTCGACTTTGTTCTGTAGATTTTCTAGCATTTCTTCAATAAATTGGCTTTTCATAATTTGTGCAATTTGTCCATATAAAGATACGGACCCACAACAAAAAAGTCCGAATAAATCCGGACTTTTTTTGAATTTTTTTAAAAATTAAATTGAGTGTCTGTCAATAACTTCGTTGTAGGTAGTTGCCTGTTTAAGACCAACAACTCTATCAACTTCTTGTCCATCTTTAAAGAAAATAACGGTTGGAATTCCTCTAACTCCAAAAGAAGTTGCTAGATCTCCAGACTCGTCAGCGTTAACCTTCAAAAGCTTAACATTCTTCTCTTCTGATACTTTCTCAATAATTGGGGTCAAAGTTCTGCAGGGTCCACACCAGGGAGCCCAAACATCGACCATTGTTAGACTTCCGTCTAGTTGCTCTTGAAATTCATTTATTTGCATAGTTGTACTTTAAAAATTACATAATAAAAGACTGAACCTCGTCGGGTTGAGTCCTGTAGATAAGTTCTTTGGATGGCTCCATAATAGTTGAAAGACCATCGGAAAGATCCTGGAGGCTAGAAAGATAATCTTGTACATCTTGTCTTTTAGCCTCAGGAAAATTAAATTGTCTCATCACATCATCTGTGATGTCATCGACAGAGTCAGCAAATTGACCATCATCATGAAACTCAGAATACTTTGAGTACTTCTTCATAAAGTTTTTAATCTTTTCCTGTTCTTCTGCAGTCAGAGATAGATCGTCTATAAAGTCTTCGTAAAGTAAAATTGATTTCATTTTTTTAGTTTTGGTTATTTTGCAGAAACAAAGTCCTCGAAGCTCATTACTCTGAATGAAGGGCTTTCTGGACCTGGCGTAGTTTCTTGTGACTGATTCTGAGGTGCTTCCTCTTGAGGAGGATCAACTTCAGGGAATTCTTCTGTTGAAGAATGAGAATCTCCCGATGGTTCTTCAACCACGTCTCTCTGTGTCTCTGTTTCTTCTGGAGTTTCTTTTACAGTAGTTTCTTCAAATTCTTCTGTTGAATCGGAGTCAAAGTCGTCATCAGATGTGTCGTCATCATCCTCAAAGTCGTTGACCTCGTCGGAAATCTTTTCGTCAGAGTTGTACGGACTTTCGTCTTCCTCTTCTTCGTTTAGGTAATCTTGCATTTTTTAGTATATTAAAGGGTTAAACTTTAGTTAATCTTCAGTTGGTTTACCAAGGTTCTTTCTGATCAGTTTTCTCACATAGTGTGAAACTGATTCTGGTGGCTCTCCTGTTAGAATTGCCTTTTTAGAGATCTTTTTGCTTAGATCCTCCAAATCTTCTGTTGAAAGTAGAACTTGGATTTTTTCGGTTTTATCTTCTGATGACATGATATAATTTTAATTTTAATTGATATGGATTACTCAAATTTTATACCGGTGTGAGGTTTATCCTTAGCCTTGTATTGATTGTAATCTTTATCGAAATTTTCTGTTGCTATAAATTTAGTATCAGGATTTACCATAACTCCCATACCTCTCATGGTCTTTCTATTTATTAGGAGAGGGGTACTTTTGTGTGTTCTATCTAAGATAGCAACTTCCATAGTGTAGGGTTTACCTAAGAATTTTATTTCCATCTCTACAGTTGGATGCTTATCAACTCCTTTGCTATGGATCCCTCCTGAAATATCGGTTTGTCCAATTATCTTCTTTTTGAACTTCTTCTTGCCTATTTCGAAATAAAGAGTTTTCCCCTTCTGTTCAACTTTGTCTCCGTGAAGAACACAGCATAGAGTTCCGTTTCCAGTGTCAAATTTTCCGATCACTTTTCCTAGCCCATCAATTTCAACAGTTTCCATATATCCAACTTCAACGCTGGGAAGGATCCAGTTGTTTTGATCCATTAAAAAGTCAATTACATCATTAACGATGGGCTTTCCAAGAGCTTCCGAAATACCCTCAGTTCCTGGCGAAGAATTTACCTCTAGAACATAAGGCTTGTTAGTCTTTTGATCTATCATGATATCAACTCCACTCCAGTTACATCCAGTTTCTCTAGCAGCTTTAAAAGCAATTTCTTCTATCTCCTTAGTTAGCTTTACCTTTTCAACAGTTCCACCTAAAGAGTAGTTAGTTCTGAAATCCTTTCCTACGGAATTTCTTCTCATTGCTCCTATGATTCTATAATTTCCAGGATGATCTAAATCTCTTATATCGATGTTTTTTATAACAACGTGAATTCTAAGGTCGTATTTGGAATCGATTTTTTCTTGCAATAGAACTTCACTGCTCTCGTCTAGCTTCCTAATAGTCTGAAAAACAGATTTTAGAGAGTTAAAAGAATCTACTATCGAAACTCCAATTCCTTTAGATCCTGTTAATAGCTTCATCACAACAGGAAATTTTCCTCCTATGCTCTTTACTGCTTCCTCCATTTTTTCTTCCGATGAAAGAATTGCATATCTAGGAACAGGAACACCAATATTTTCTAAAACTTGACAAGTGGTAAATTTGTTCTCGCAAATTTCCATTGGAAGAAGTCTATTGACAATAAAATATCTTGCAGCTTCAAGAGTTCTTAATATCTCTTTATTGTGGGTGCTTTTGAGAACACCAGATCTTGCTACTATTATAGTGGATTCTGGGTAAGCATTAGCTTCGTGTTTTCCGTCGCTAATTAAATATCCACCATCGATTTTTTTCAGTTCAGTTAAATCTATGTCTAGTACATCGATCTTAATTTTCTTTCTTTTACATTCTTTCTCGAGAGATCTAGAAAATTCATTCGTACCTCCTCCGATAAGAACAACCATATTGGGTTTTACTGACCTAGCTTCGTTCAGGAACGTTTCAAAATCTACTAGTCTATTAAAGGCCATTCTAAATGATTATTTTAGATTATATATCCTTCTCCTATAAAGAAAGATAAGACTTTGCAAGATTCCAAAGGTCTTCATTCATTTTTATTCCTTTGTCTATCGATCTAATAGAGGTTCCTTTTCTGGATCCTTTCTTTGTCCTAATTTCAAAGTTGCCCTGCATTAGATTTTCTTGAGCCCTGTTGTAGACTTTCCATAGATCGTCTCCGTCGTCTTCTTTTCTTCTAGGTGAGGTAACTTCTTCAACATTGGAAGAAATTCTTTCGGTAAGAGTAGAACTTCTTAGTCTAGCAGCTTCTCTTGAGAAAACAGAGATTTCTCGGGGTGTCATTTTTCTAGATTTCATCTTATTGATGTCCGAATAGACATCATGGAAAGATCCTGACATTTTTTTAATCACTTCCTGGATCTGAGAAACCATATTACCAACGTGTTTTACTGTGACATTAGTGAATTCCTCAGTTGGAATTATCAAGCCATTCGAACAAACTAATCTATAGATACCAATTCTAAAAGAAAAGGAATTCTTTCCATTGTGTGAGTTGGTTAAAACTAACTCAGGAACTTCATCTCCTACATTCACAGTCTTAAACTCGGGATTAGATAAACGGATTAAATGCTTTTGAAATCCTTTAGTGTGAGGCTTTCTAGCTCTCACCTCTGACATTTCTCTAGCATTCCAGCCAAGAGAAGATAGACTCTCTAAAACATCAGAGGTCTTAATAAATTGATATTTGTTAGAAACCAGAGGTGAAGGTCCTTCTGCAAATATAGAAGGGTAATTTTCTAGATTGTTAGTGTTCATTGATAATTAATTTTATTTCTAATAGTTCTTTAATTGAGGAGAGTTCCGAGCACTTCTCAAAATCTTCTTCTACAACGAAGAAGTCTAGTAGTTCATCAATTCTCTCCAGTTTAAAATGAGTTGGAAATTTAGTCTCCCGGAGAAAATAAGATTTATTTCTCTTGATCAGTTTAAACGTGTCCAGCATGAACTCTCGATACTCCCTGATGTTCTCAGGATCTATATCGGAGAATTCAGGGTCTCTTTCCCAGTCCTTGTTCATCATCTTCAACTTTTTTTCTCATCTTTTGAATGTAGTCAAAAGAATCTTGCGATCCAAAAACTGCATCAACTTTTCTAAAATAGACTTCTAAAAATTCTTCATCTGAGGAATAAGATTCTCTGACTTTAATTAGTTCAGGAAGTTCAGGGAGATATTTTTTATTAAAGCTCATGTTAGAATAGTGGATTGATCATGAATAGGTTTGGACTAATTGGATGGTGTCCCATTGTTTCGATAAATCGATTAATTGGGTCCAAGATTGTCTTTGTGAACTGTTCGTCGTAGTCAACCGGTGGTGCAAACTCATAAGGGAAAGATCCTTGGGAATATCCAAAGACGTTATTCTCCATCGAGTTTTTAGTTGCTACAAAGTAGAATCTAATCTTTTCTCCGCTTCTCAAAAGTGGATATTTATCCTTGAAGCGAGAAGAGTTAAGGAGATAGTTGTGATATCCTGCTGCTCTGACATGAATTGGACAAGCCTTTGCAACTTCGAATCCTGTTGTATCGTTAAGAATAAATTTTTCATAATTGTTAATTTGAACTCCTGCGGAGATGTTTTCTGTCTGCTGTGCTTTGAATTCTTTCTTGATTGCCTTTAGTTCTTGTGTAAACTCTCTGAGGCTAAATCCTCTACCTTTAGAGAAGATAAATCTAGTTAAATAAACTAGCTTTTCTCTCACGAAAGATGGGGTTCCTCCTTTGATCATTTCTACACCAGTAAACTTAAGGGAAGAAAGGGGTTCCATGTGAACTCCGTCTGAGTAAACCAGATTGGTTACATACTTCTTCTTACCAAGGAAGATTCCATTTAGAGCAAGTGTTTCAAGCTCAAAGTCTTGATAGTTTTCTGTGCCCCACTTGTCGGCATAAACCTTGAAGCAGTTCTTCAGATAGTCGTTAAGTCTGTGCTTGTTGATCGAAAGAATTAACTCTTTTGGATCTCCTTCCCAGTTGCAAGAAGCAACAACTTCCTGGAAGGTAACATAGTTAGAGTCAGTGTCACCATAGACTACTAGAGGCTTAACAACTTTCTTAACGTTACTAATTCCCAACTTATCGTGGAGCTCTTTGTCTTGATGCCAGAACTCGTGAAAATACCTGTGAAGAATCTTTTCAGAATACTTAATCAAATCTTGTCCTTGAAGAGTTACCGCTTCAGCAACGTCTGGATTGAAGCAGACAAACCACGCATTTCCAATCGCTCCGTAGATGGAGTTCATCGTAAGCTTAATGGCTTGCTCTTCGTTTTTTAATTCGTTTTTGAGTGCCGTTAGCTCTGCGATTTTTGCTTCTAAATCTTTCGCAGTTATTTCACTCATAGATTATTTTTCGATTAAACCTACTGCAGTTGAAGTTTCAGATTGATCAGAGAACAGAACCATTCTATTGTCATGAACATAGACTGTATAAGATTCAGAGTCAACGTAGTTTAACTGAGACTTGTAGATAGAAGCTTTCATTTCTCCTGAAACTTCAATATCTGACTTTCCGATGTTCAATTTGAATCTAAAAGAATCACCAAAAGCAATAACATGATCTCCATGAACTTCGAAAGTCAAAAGCTCCTGTGAGTTGCTTTCCAATCCACAAAGTGCATCGATAGAAGTAAAGTCTGAGTTGTAGATCTTAAACATTGCATCTTCACCTTCTTTGCTGTGAACAATACCTAAGATGTTGTCATCAACGTAAGAAAGAAGAGAAAGATCTGCACACTTAATTCTAATGCTCAAAGAAGCAGAAAGAACCTTTAATTCGGTAGCAACTGTTTCTCCATCAACGTCTTGAAGATTAAGTTCTAAGAAAATATCTTCTTCTGGACGAAAGTGTTTAAAGCAATCCATTAATCTTCCAACGTCCATGATTCCCATTTTAATCCTGTCCGAAGATACAGAATCTGACCAATCTTCGATGGGATCAAAGATGCTTGTGTTGTCGATTGAAGCATACTTCATGACAGATTTGTCTGGTGTGTGAACTTTAGAGAAGAGTTTATCTTCTTTTAGTTCTAATAAAACGCTTCGATCAACCACTTTTAATTTCTTCAAAAATGCGATCAAGTTCGTTGTGCTAGTTACTCTTATTTTCATCTTAATTTATTTTGTTTTTATACATCAAATTCTTCTGTTTGTTCCTCTTCGTCTTCTTCTACTAGGGTAAACACTTCTATACCATCCATGACTGCTGGAGTCTCCGGAGCAGTGAAAACAAGCTTGGAAGATTTTGGAGCCGGTTTCTTCTTAGCAAGTTCTGCTACCACCTTTCTCTGTGCTTTTATTAGTGCTTGAGTTTCTTTAATCTTAGCCTTAATTCTCTCTATCTCTTTTCTTGTTTCCTCGATGTGATCTTCAGAAAGCTTAACTATCTGGATGGCAGAAAGTCTGGTTGAAATCCAAGACAGGAATTGAGAAAGGAAAGTTTCTATCTCCTTGTTTGTTCTCTTCTTCTGGCTCATGAAGATTAGGAATTTTAGCTTTGCTTCCAGAAAAGCTAGATCATCTCTAAAGTTCTCTTCGTCTCTAATCATTCTGTTCAGACGAACATTTTCAAGATGAACTTTGAAAGCATCTAGATATTCTTTAACCGAATTGAATTCTGCAACTGCTCCATCTTTAACGAAGACGACATCTTCCTTTACAACTATCTGAGTCATCTTCTTGATGATAGCAGATATTCCTTCTAGCTCTTGTGGGCTAACCTTACTAAACACGATTGTTAAGTCGCACTTGCTCTGAGATTCGTTGTTGATTCTATAGTCTATTCCAAATGAGTCCAACTTGGGATATAGCTTGTCCATAAAGCTATCATATCTCATGACTGGGGGTAGATCAAAAATCCTGATCGATCTCTTGGCTGGTGTTACTTCATATCCACTTTCGATGAGCCACGTGTTCTCGCTCCCGTCAAATTTAAAGATCTTGCCTGAGAAGTCTCTGAAATAAGGTTTTAGAACTTTGTTCTTACCGTCTAAATATTCTACAATGTCTTCTAGTTTCCTTGGAAGTATATTGCTACGATAACCTACTGCGATCCCAACTATGTGGGTCAATAAACCAATGGGAATTTCTAGATTCAAAAAATCAACTCCACCTTCCTCATTCTTTGCATTTAAGTCTGAGTGTCTCTGAACTACATTCTTAATGTTTGGATTGATCTTGACAGATGTGTACCTGGCAGCCGATGGTGTTGGGTTAACTGGAGAACCGAAGAATCCGTCTCCCTCTAGAAGTTGATATGCACAGCCAAAGGGTCTTGCCAATTTAGAAATAGCTCCAGCGAGAGAAGAATCTCCGTGGTGATAAAGTCCAGTTCTAATTACCTCTCCAACTAGTCCTATCGTCTTATTAAAGTTCGAAGGGCTGTTCTGTAGAACTATCCTCTGAACAGGAGTTAATGAATCATAAAAATTGGGAATACCCCTAGATTGAAGCACATATAGAGCATATTCTCTATATTTCTGGTTAATCTGATCTGTAATACTAATTGAATGTTCCAATGTCTTTATTATAGACAAAAGGAACTAAATGTTTCTGTTCTTAGTCTTTCTTTCCTAAATCGGAAGAATTGATCAAAGCGTATTTAAAGGAGGATTGACCTGAATTTTTAGCCTTCTCCATAATTTCATCGAAGTCGTCAGATTTCTTAAGAACTTGACATCCAGCAGACCAGGAGTCAATAGAAGAGGTATCCTTCTCCGCTTTGTGTATGTTCATTCCAAAATTACCCTCCTCTATATCAGTGGGAGTAAATGTTGTAAATTTAAGATCTTCTGCCTTCTGTACAGGTTTGATCCTTCCAACTTTTATTTTTCCTGGCACAAGAGCCGGATACTTACCTCTGTGCGATCCTATGGTGTATTCGTAAACTCCGGGTTGAAGAATCCCCAATCCTTTAAGGTTAATTGTGTCGCTCAAAGCAGAAGCCATCCACCAGTTTCTAAATGGAAGATACATGAATGCAATTCCAGGTGTAGTTGTTGCTTTATAGATAGAAACTTGCTTTTTGTCCTTTGGACTCATTACGATTAAAAGATCAGTAAATCTATTTTGATATTGATTCTTAACTCCGAGGGTGTTTCTAACCCCTACTATATTCATTTTGTCAAAATCCATCTTGTCGCTAACTCCTGCATTGTCTAGACCTTTTTTAACGTCGTCCCAAGATAAATTGAAAGATTTTTTGTCATATGTGTAGTCAGAAGGACCAGTAACTAGAGAATAGTCAGGGGCAACTGTATTTTTCCCCATCGCATTTAGAGCTGCTATGTTCTTCTTTTGAATTTCTTTCTGTTCTGCGGTTAGACCCCTATCCAATTCATCCGAAGTTGGAGGAGAATCCGTAAAATCGATCTGTCCGGTCTTTAAAAACTTATTAAATTCCTCATCGGTCGGGAATATCCAGTCAAGAACTGCTCTTCCCATATAGGTGTCCGCAAAAAGATCTATGAGTTTGGTGTCGCCAATTCCACCTTTTACATTACTAACTTGAACGGGTGGCTCATCAACCCATAGAATTCCTCCATCTACTCCAGAAGAACCTGTTGCTCCTGTTGCTCCGGAAGATACTCTAGAATTTTGTCCCCAATATCCCTTTCCTAGACCATCTCCAGGAGTTCCAGAGTTGTCTTTTCTGTCAACCCAAGTTCCTGGGTTTCCCTTATAAATATCGGTGTAATAGATTTTATAAACATTTCCCTCTTTGTCCTGCTGATCCCCAGTTTCGGTCTTTTTCTCCTTCCATAGAATTCTATATCCCGGAAGATCTCCTAAATCTTTATTTGTGATCTCTTCCACTCTAGAAGCCTGCTTATCCTTGATAACAGTATTCACTCTATTAGTCAACCAGTTCCATCTTTCGTCCGCATTCTTTCCCTTTAAGGAATCCATTCTGAGACCATTTTTAGCCCAAGTGGGAATATCCCCTTCCGCTGTTTCTTTTTCTGCGTCCTTCTTAGAGCTTTCTAGATTATTAAAATATTTATCCCAAGCTTTAGGATTAGTTTTAATTTCACCTTCTGTAATATAGTGAACATCCATGAAGTTCTTGAATTCACTTATTTTAATTCTCTTCATTATCTTTATTACTATTTTTTGTTCTTCTGGACAGGAGAGAGAAAACTGTAGAATTAATGATTACCGAACATCCGCTAATTAAAAATCCGCTTGCTAAAACTCTGGCTACTGTAGTGAAATCCCAAAGAGGAGATTCGAATACACCCAAAATAGATAAAATTCCTAGAAAAATTCCGACCCAAAAACCTGAGCATTGAATACAGGTAAATAGCTTTCCTAAAAATGGAATCTTAACAAGACAGAAATTTCTGATTCCGTCTAGGATAGACCCATTAACCAGGATATCTGTGATACCCCATCCGATTAGTATGTAAATCAAGCAGTCCATAAAGTATTGTATATATCTAATTCGTCGAGGACAAAATTTCTTCGACTATGTCTTCGAGATAACAATTAGTTAATCAAAGTCATGTCAA
>Ga0213922_1000995_pt1 | contig 11419 bp, 14 predicted proteins | sample McNCre2917MG_FD_165060 | JGI IMG/M metagenome (GOLD analysis project Ga0213922, IMG submission 165060) | Freshwater microbial communities from McNutts Creek, Athens, Georgia, United States - 29-17 MG | ecosystem: Environmental > Aquatic > Freshwater > Creek | place: USA: Georgia | collected... | reverse complement strand
TGAAAGAAGTGCTGCTTACATAAGTTGCAGCAAAAGTTCCATTGTATCCAGCAGGAGTACAGCCCGAAATAATTACAGGAATGGTATCTCCACTAGGGATTCCATGAGGTGTAGTTGTTACAACAGTAACTACACCAGCGTTCCAAGAAATAGAATCAATTACTTTAGATCCAACAAGAATTGAACTAAGATCGCTTAATTGAGTTAAAAGAGCAGTTGATCCGGGGGCTAATGTTGTTGCCCCTTGGGATATAAAAGCCCCTGTTTGCTGAAGTTTCGAAGGCGCAGCAGCGACTTGTTGTGAAACTTCTACATTGACAATATTTGGCATAATGCCCCCTTAAAATTAAATGTAGCTAATAGCCAAAGTTTGACCAGTTCCGGGAGATAAAACGATTCCATTTGCACAATGGAAATCAATGTTATAAATACCAGCAGTAGCAGGGATTACTGCGATTTCATTAGCAGCACCAGCAGCACCTAAAGAAGCTGCATCATAAACTGAGCCTGCGCCTGAACCAGCTACGATAACGCTGACTTTTGCAATACGACCAGCAGTTGCTTTAACTAAGGTTGTAGCAGTAATGTTAAGAAAAGTTTTTGTTCCTTGGGCTGTAATAACAGCACCATTTTGGATTGTTGGGTTTGAAGTAATTGCCATTTGTAACTCCTTATTTACACTTGTGGTAGGTTAGAAAAACTCACATCGATAAAAGCGTGTTCAATCAACTGTCGAGCAATATTTCGTACATTCGTTTGATAATAGCTAATTTCAAAGGTAATAACCTTTTTCTGAGCCAAAATCCCGAACTCTGATTGAGTCACTTTTTCATCTTGAATAACTGGCATATTGAGAATCCCAATATTGTCAGTATCCAAGCTATATTGAAACACATAATCTTGAAATTCTAAAGCATTAAAGTTGCGTGTTCCAAAGATAGAAATTTTCACAGTTTCCTTAACTAGCTGATAGTGAGAACTATTTAAAGTAATCAAAGGGGCAGCTTGTAAAGCCTGTGTGCTTGTAGGTTCAATATGTACCGAAGCATAGGGTGGGGGCAAATTCTGATCCACCAAGAATGAAGGATACATAGGGAAATATTGATTTAATGTTAGCCAAATTGGTAGGCTATTGGACACAATCACATTGGTTGTGTCGAAATCTGACATTGAGTTGATGATCTGTGTATCCATAATTGAATACAAAGGATCGCCACGATAATGATAAAGATCAGCTTGTTTATAGAAAGCATCCCTGCGATTGAAGGTAAAAGTCATACCTTCCCAAGTTGCTACATACATCAACTGTGGATTAATAGATTGAAAATCTACAATATCTTGCAAGCTAGTAAATATTACATGGCTAAATACAGCAGTACGATCTTCTAACTGGTTTACTTCGCTACTGTAATGAACAGAACCTTGAACAGTAATATGTTTTCTAGGTGCTGGAGCTTGTGGTGGCTTGTCATACTTTAAATAGTTATATTGGGTTGCGTTATAAATAGCTGAATCGCTCAATAATCCAGCATTAACCCAAAATACATAACCATCTAAAGGCAAAACGACCTTTACATACAGCGTAAAAGTAAGAGTTTGATTAAGTGATAGGGTGTTTAAGCCATCGGCTAAACTAGCGCCAAGAGGGGTTTTTGCCCCTGAAGTTTCCTGTACTGAAGCCATTATTCAACCCAAGATTTAAGTGATTTTTGCAAAGTACCTGAATCAATGAAAGAAGGTCTGCGTGGACCGACTTTGCGCTTAAATCGAATACTTTTACCCATTAAAGCTGCTTTGGTAGGGACACCGGGCACTCCTAACTTAGCCATTTCTTCAATGTCTAAAAAATGCCTAAAATCCTGATCTATTTGGCTTGTGGCAGCAGCAAAAGGATCAGAAGGGGTATGCCCCATCATTACTGATTCCAACGCTCCTGTCATGCTTTCTGCAAGATTGTTGGCAATTTTATCTATTTGACTATCTGCAAACTTAGAAAACAGCGTATATTTTTCTTCTAAGATTGTAGCTACATTCCCTGTCGTATTGCCTTCAGGTTCGGGAACATCAATAACCCCGATATGTAGTTTCATGTTAAGCCCCATAGAGTGCCAAGAGTTTGCATCCATGCCAACGCTTGACGACCATAAGGGTCTTTTAACCTTTGTAAATCTATTAGACTTAAATTTTGCAATCCTTTACCAACCATCAAATGTTGGCTAGTTGTACTATCTGCGGAAGTATCTATTACACCAGCTACAAAACTATTAATAGCATAAGCAGCACGAGCATCGGCAAACCAAGTTTGACCAACAATATCAGGCTGGAATTGTAATAATTGGCTTCCACCCCAGTTATACACAGTTAATGTATATACATCGGGAGCTAATTTAGCAAAATCGTAAGGAACTAAATCTAAAGCTAATTGGTAGGCTACCGCATACCCCGGATCATCATCAGGAATAGCGGTAGTCGGAATACCCATGACTTCCCTAGTCCAAGCAATAAAGCCTGCAAGGGTAGGGGGCGCAGAGTATATAGATGTCATAGGCGAATTGTACCCAAGACTTATTTAAAAATCAGGATTTTTTTCTACGACCACGCTTGGATTCTTGGCTAATTCCTTCACGAACTACCTCAATAGTTTGTTCGAACTTAGGACTATTATCTCCAGCGTTTTTCTTTTCTTCCATGATCTCAATCTCAAGACCTGACTTTTGCTTTAAGCCCATTTCCTGCGCTTTTTGAGCAATAATCTGATCCGCAGCAGCAGCAGTTACGCTTCTTGCTTCTTGAGCACGATCAATCATTTCTTGGTCAGTTTGAGAAAATCCAGCTTGAATTGCTTCAATACTGATTGGCTTTTCTAGGCGATAGCATAAACCACCAAAGCCTTTGCTTACCTTATTGACTTCCATCATTCCATAAACTTGATGTTGTCCAATAATAGACATTAGCTGATCCTGCTGACCGGGGATCTCAATTTGTCCACCAGCACGAATACTGTGGGAAAAAGGTCTTGGGTTCTCAGGGAGCATATAGGTAAATAAATGCTCTTGTTTACTGCAGTTTGCGATATAAAGTTTCATAATATATTTCCCTTTAGGGGTGAGGGGTCGATGATGCGGAATCCTTTTGAGATTCCCGACCCCCCATTGAAACGACACTTGGCATCACGCAAGTATTCAGATGATAGCAAAAAACCCCACCGAGGTGGGGCTTCTTGGTAATACTTTTTTGCTTAGTAAGCAGCAGACAAAATTGTAAGTGCTTCAGGGCGAATACCCCAACCTGAAGTGCTACGCATAGTGTAGAGGGTAGTAATACCACCATCAGCAATAGGAGTAGGGATTTCAGTTGGAGCTGACACATCAGTAAGCATCAATGAAGTTGCTGTCATGTTAGGTGTCAATGTTGCGAAGATGTTGGTATTGATAGCGTTGTTTGCTTTAGGAATCTTCAATTCAGGAGCAATCAAGATAATCGCATCAGTACCGCCTGATCCTTTACCGATGAGCGTGTCATCAGCAGCGAAGGATACATCGTCACCGCCTGCCCATTGAGCTACAGTTTCAACCAAGCCAGCAGCAGTTTCAACACCAGCACCGATACGCTGGAATTGGGTCAATGACACAACTCCTGAGTAAGAGATTTGGCTAATGAAGCGTTGTGGAGCAAGGAAAACCAAGCGTAATGGCTGACCGATCTGCAATGTGCGAACTTTCAAAGCACCAATCATGTTCAAGAGGTACTGAGCAAGCTGACCGCTATCCCAGTTGCTATAACCAGTATTACCATTGGTATCAGCACCGAGGTTAGCTGTAGTTGCGCCATCAGTATTGATAAGTCCTTCACCATTGGCAGGATTAAAGCCATAGAGAAGTGCATTACGCAACTGTTGTGCAATACCTTGGCGAGCAGCTAGGCGCAATGCTTGTGGCAACGCATAGCCCCATGCGCCAGTAGCAGCTTCATCGAAGTTGTCATATTGAGCACGAGTTTGCAAACGATATGTTGCGGTGCTCATCATCGAAGGGATGACAGAAGCACTTGGCAACTGGTTTACAGTTGATTGGTTAGCGGAAACTTGAGTTGTAAGCTGAACTTTTTTAGCGTAAACATAAAGATCTGCTTCTCCCAAGCGTGGCATTGGGTTCTCGGTAGCGAGAGTTGTAAACGCACCTGAAGCCAAGCTGTACTGCATAATCAGCTCAGGCATCATGAAATGCGGATTTACTGTTACAAATGAAGGTGCGAAGCCTGACATAGTAGTTTTCCTTTATTAGATTTGAACAACAGCAATTAAGCCATTAGTAGCCCAATTTGCGTTGCCAGTTACAGAACTGTAGGAAACAGTCTTGTTGTTTGCGGTGCTAATTTTTAGCACTTTAACAGGCAATGCTGCTTGACTACCGGGTTGAGAAGTTGTTAGCCAGTTGCTTGTGTAATTGAAATATACAGTAGTAGAGATCAAGTCACCATCAAGAGTAACAGAAGCAGGGTCTAATGCTAAAGGAATACGAGCACCACTACCAAAGCGGTAGAAGTTCACAGACATACCGGGGGAATACAAAGGTGCGGTAGATTGTGGAGTTGTAATACCAGCAAATGCTTGGTTGAATACGCAAATACCAGTTGGAGCAGTTGTACCATCAGCTTGAAGAACAGTATTGCCCAAAACAGAATCAGCAATAGATTCAGCGATAGGAATACCACCCCACAAAGGAGTAGTAGCAGAAGTGCTTAATGTGCCACCAGCAAGTGCAAACTTAACTGCTGGATCGTCTAGTGCATCACCTTGGGTAAAACCATTGCTGTTGGTCGAAAACAGACCTTTAGCATTAGTTGTTGCCATAGGATTTAGTGAGATTTGTGCGCTCATAATTTATTCCTTATCGCTTGTTGTTGGACAAATGAAACTCTTTAACTCGCAAAGCAGGAACTTTGAAGTCATCTAACCAAGCGGACATAGCACCTTTAAATTTGGTGATAGTACGACCAGCACGATCTTTTTCATTAATCTCGATTAATTGATCTGCAGCAAACATTGATGGTGACTTAGCAGCAGCAAAGGCATCAGCAAAAATTTGCTTTTCAGCTAAACCTAACAACTTAGCATCTTTAATGGAAGCCAAATTGATGTCTTTATAAGCATCGCTGTATGCTTGCAAACCACGAAGCAAACGCTTGCGGTAAGCTAAAAGGTTTTCACCTTTCAATGGGCGAGAAGCGGACTTGCCAAAAGCTGCCATTACTGAATCAGCTTTAGCTTGTGCATCAGCATACATGGCTTCTTCTTCATCAGCTTTCATAGCTTCTTCATCTTCATCCATTTTTGCTTCTTCTTCATCAGGCTTAATTTCGCCTGCTTTGCCATGGACTACAGGGTTTGAACCTTCTGCATCATCCTTGGCTTCTTCCTCATCCTCATCGGATTTGGCTTTCATTTCTTCTTCTTCATCACACTTTGCTTCATCTTCGTCTTTCTTAGCCTTTTTATCGGTTGCAGTAACGAGGGGTGGAGCAGGAAGATTTTTTTCCATTTCATCGACACGAGCCACTACTTTGCTCAAAATCGACAAGATGGTATCCAATTTTTCGCCTTGGGCATCTGCCTTTGGCTCAATCATATTTTCAGTCATTTTCAGACACCTCAGGGTTAGTTAAAAGAACTCCGGTGGGGTCACCACCTTTATCCCATACTCCCTTAGAACCTCTAGCTTTTGTAACAATAGCTATATGATCTAAGAGAAATGGAACACCTTCAATTAAGAGTGGATCGCCATTCTCAGTTGTAAGTGTAGTGTTTCCAGCAGTATTGTCAAATACTACTGAAGGTGAAGTAGAAATTTCTCCTTCACAAATTTCATTTACTGCATCTTGATCGTAAATTTTTGCGATACCCCAAACCTCATCGCCTTTGATGTAAGGAAGAATAATACTTCCTACAGCACGATCTTTAAACTCTTTAGAAGTCAAGACTGCGGTTTCAGGGTGATCCATTACAACGATCAAACCATTGCAGCGTTTTAAGAAGTCATCATTAAGGTATAAAGACGAATCACGCCAAACATACTCGCCAATACTAGAACGATAAGCAAGTCCTGTCCCAGTAATGCGGATGGCAAGCAACATAACATTCGCATACATTTGTGGACTAGGGAGCGAACCTTCTCTAATAAGTTCTGCATAGTCATACTCAGTCTTTGCGGTTGCAATTCGAATTGCTACATCTAAACCGGGGTGCATTGGAGCAGGGGGATCTTCAGGATTTGTCCAATCGTAACCACTTGATTCATAGTTCAATGTGACATTGGATTTATCTTCTACTCTTGCTAGGTAATAGCAAAATTGCCCATCGTCATAGATTGTTTCGAGCTTGCCATCGTATTTGATGCCAGTTTCCTCAAAACATTCTCTGCGAGCAGCTTCTTCTAAAGTTTCGTCTTTCTTTTGATGACCACCGGGGATACACCAAGTACCGGGGAAATCTCCACCACCTTGACCTCTGCGAATAAGCAAAATCTTATTATCAGGGGTTAAAAACATAATTCCCGATGCTCTGCCAGCAGGACCATCGTGAGTAATTGGCATTTCAACAAGCGGTTCGGCAGCTACAACTTCAGGAAAAGCACCCTTTATTGTGGTATCAGCATCGGCAGAAGGAACGCAATTTGGCACTTTTTTGCCATTTTTTTCCTTCATTCCGACTTGTTCATAGCCTTCCCAACATGGGTCTTTGTCATCAGTTACAAAGGATGATGCTTCATTTGTGCCACCATCTACTTCGCCTTCGCCATTTTCAAGGTTTTTATCACCTAGGCGAACTTCCAATTCTTGAATATCACCAGCATCATCAGCTTTTAGCTTATGGATATGTTCGGCAACCTCGGAAAGTTGATCTCGCAAATGCTGTAATTCGAGCTTTTTCATTTCTGAAACTAGCTCAGAATCGCATTTCCACTTTCTCAAGGATTTGTTAATCCGAGAATCGGGATCACGAGCAGTTTCGGGATTGGTCAATTTTGCTTTCATGCCTTTCATGCGAGCACAAAAGGATTCTTTGCGTGGACCGCCTTCAGGCTGTGGAGCTTTTAAATGTGCTCCATGCTCTTTGTTATAAGACTTGCGACCTTTTTCATTCAAGCCACCATTCTTATTCTTACCTTCTTTGGTTTGCCATGCTTCTGCATCAACCTCAAATTCAGGAGTGCTTAAAACAGTAGGCTCATCAGGGATTTCATCACCCTTAATCATTTCAGCTAGTAATACTTGCTCTAACCAATGATTGTCAATTTCGTTGCCATCAGTAGCGTGTTTGATAAACTTTTCAGCTACAGTTTGTGGAATCCCAATATTAGATTTGCCTGCTGCTGCAGCATACATCGCTTTTCTTTGGGCTTCAGATTCAAATGGCATAGATATACCTTAACTTATTTTTGCTGATTGTAATGCTTCTTCACCTTTTTTGGTGAGTAATTCAGGCACTTGTCGCAAATTATACAAATAAACATAATTGCATCGGCAATAAACTTCTTCACCCGGTGAAGTAATGTCATCGGTATATCCATTGATCGGTTTTATTAAACCTTTTTCATGCGCCCAACTATTACGAATGACATAAACTTTTTCGTCACGTTCTTTATGATCTTTGCGATAGTTGTAGTTTGGTTGTTTCCAATGACTATGCCAACGAGCAGCAATCGCACCATTGTCAATCGCAACAATTTCGTTGATGTTGGAAACCAGCTTATGGGTTTGATCTATTATTACTCTGCGCTGTTCAAAGGGCATCTTGGTCAGCGACTTCTTAATGTTTTGCTTTTCTTTTACACGATCAACTGCTTTGCTTCCACCTTTAGGAATAGATGTAGCCCATCCTTCGAATCGCTGTAATACTTCATTGATATTCTTTTCCCGATTGTATTTAATCAGGTTGGCAGAAGCCATGATCCTGCGATCTAGCTCTGCTCTAAGTCTTGGTTTGAGTTTTTCGATGTCGTATTTACTAACATTTTTGTTAATAAGACCGCCTTTTGTGACCATTCTTCTGAAAGCGGAGTTGAGGGCTTTTTCCATTTCTCGTTGCATTTGCTCGTCAGAAAGCAACGCTCCTTCAGCAGCGATTCGGATTTTTTCAAGCCATCCATCTATGCGCTTCTTAGAATCAAAGCCATATTCAATAAAGTCATTGATAGCAGCAGTTAAGACTTCGAAGAATGTCATCTTGCTGTTGGGACTTTTTCTTCCCTAAATGGATCTTCGGGTGGCTCATATTCAGAAAGAGCATCCATATCCAACTGCAATGAACTTTGGAACATAGATTGCATTTCATTGAGGTTATCTTGTGCCCATTGAATAACACGAGCACGATTCTCAGGATCGCAAACTGGCAATACAGTACGCATAATCTCAGTTAATCCCTTGAGCTTGGTTTCATCAACCTTAACCTTTTCGCTCTCAGGTTCTTCGATGAGAGATTCCCATTCAGTCTTGAAATGGTTTTGCCATGAGTAAAATGCTTCTTCATAGGACATATTGCCATAAATGTCAGGATGTGCATTTTGTACAGCAGCATAAAACTCTTTATTCCATGCTCGGTGCATAACAATCTTGTCAAAGAACTCGAACAGGCTTGCCATGTCATCACGAATACCATTGATATATTGAACGATGGCTTTCGCATCTTCAGTACCTTCGCCAAATCCTTGAGTAAATGCTTCATCTTTTAGAAGTAAGGCAGGCACATCGGCAGCAGCAGCAATGTTCGCAATGATGTTATCTCGTGCAGTTGTCATTGCTGTATCGGTGTTTTGCAAGTTAATCGCTTCGATTTGCTCATCAATATCAATCGAAAGAATATTGCCTGTTACACCTTGGGATAGGTAGTCACGCTTAATACCAGCAGCTTGTTGCATCAGGCGGTTCACAATAGAACCAGCAGGCTTCATCTTAGCGATGATTAAACCTGATTTGAATGTCACCAAGTCATCAGTCACCATAGACTGAATGAATGATCTTAGCGGATAAAGTGCTCTTTGAAATACTGATCTACCAGTAAATCCGAAAGCAGAGCTTTGGAAACTGAGGTAGATAGGAGTTCCATTGAATACGACCACGCTGCGGGAAGGATGGTAAGGCTGACCAGCAGCAGTAGTGTATGCAAGAGGTTTTTGAAAGTCAGGTGCATTAGGATTCTGATTCGTAACAATCGAACCAGCCAAGTTAAGTGGGTCTAATTGATTGAAGTAGATATTTAACTCAGGCAACTTCCAAGGGTCAATAGGTTCAGTTGTAGGTACATCAGGTGATCCCATGACAATCGCAGCAGCTCCATAGGTGCGATTAAGATACATGACATCACGAATATGGTTAGTGCAACCTAACTTTTCCCATTCTTTTTGGAACGCTTCAATAAGCATTTCCTTGGGTTGTGCATCAATAGTTAAACTTCTTGGCTTAGACAGAGCCAATTTAATTGGTTTTTCAACCAGTTTTCCACCAAGAGGGTGGTATTGCCAAATTTGTTTACAGAGTTCATAGCCAGCTTGATCTCCCGGCAAGATTTCTTTTTCGGTGAGCAGGGCATTTAAGTTATTGCCAAGGGCTGTGCTGCTAACTGTGATTTCTGACATCTATTATCCTTAATAGCCATATTTATTGCCAACACCGATGGCTAGACTATATACGAAAGTGTCCAGCAAGTCATCTGCTCGCTTGTATGCTTCTTTATCGCCAATTCTAAAGCTCGTCACCTGAGTTATCAAGTGGTTGCGAGTTGCATTTTTGAAATTAACGACCTTATCAAAAGCATATTGGCTGATCTTAATTTTGCCTTGATGGAAGTATCCTGACACGCTAATGGCTCGCTCATCTTTGCCAGCCATTGTGAGTGCTGAATCTATTGGGTGTGTTTTCCATCCACGACTGCGACCTTGTTGCAAGAGAATTGCGCCAGCAGCAGCATCCTCAATAAATGTACCAATTACTCCATGCCTTGCTCTAGTCATGGTAGCCAATTCTTCACACCTTTCAAAGACCGATGGCATCCAGCTCTCAAGCAATGCGCCATCAACTTGTATGATGTCCCAATCTAGGATAACGAGAGGGTGTCCATAGAACTTATTGATTGCACAATATATTACAGCAGTACCATCATTCTCTTTTCCACCCTTGACAGCAGTATCAATTACAGCAAAGATACCATCACACTTGTCGGGGTAGTTCACAGGACTACCCTCATGTAATAACTTATCAAGGCTGAAAAATGCTTCTCCTGACCAATCCACAAATTCAGCTAGATACTCTTGTCGAAATACTAAGGGGTGGTTCTCTCGCTCTAGCTTGTCTAATTCTTCTTTGGGAAGGAATGGATTAGTGTGAGTTGGAGCGTGATATTCATTAAAACCATGTTCAGGCTCATTACAAACTTGCCAAAAGAAATTCTCTGAATCTACTCCATTGGGAGTTGAAGCTATTAGACAACTCCCTTGATAGTCTAATAACGCAGGCTTAATAGCGGTTTGCCATACCTTCATCATATTAGGCTTAGTAAAAGCTGCTTCATCAATAAAGACTTTGTGATACTTCCTAGAGCGACCAGCCCTTTCGTTTTCCAATGTCCAAAAGTCTATGCGCCCATCTTTAATGGTAGTAATAATTCCATCAATTTTGCTAGAGTTTTTAATGACAGGGTGCAAAGTATCTGCTATTTCCCTAAATGCTTCTGATTGAATTTTGTAATCAGGAGCAAACCAGCCTACCTTTTGACCATTGGCAGCAGCCACACAAGCCAAGGATTGCATCATAGCGGTTTTACCCCATCGCCTGCCACATCGCACTACAAAGAACCGAGTTTCAGCATCAAAAGCTGCTTGTTGTCATGTGTGGAATGGTTGTAAATCTATTACAAAGTTATTGGCTGTTTGTTTTTGTCGGGACATTATTAACAGTAATGTTTAAGTTCTCATTGCCTTCAACTTGATCCCTTTGAGCAAGATACTGTTTACCTAGCCAAATCAGCATAGAGGTATTACCCTTCTCGGCAGCTTTCCATTGCAATCGTCTTAGGCTTGATTTGCCAGTTTCGATTGCCTTTTTATAGACACCGCAAAATTCCTCACTTCTTTGCAGGGTATCTACAGAACATCCCAAGAAAGCAGCGATTTCTTCCTGCGTACATTGGATACTGGCTAGCTTTCTAACCGCATCCATATCTATTACAAATTTGGGTCTGCCTACTGGCTTTTTATCTTCCATTAGCCAATAATAGCGTCAAATTCCTGACCTGTCGATTCAAGTATTGCTTTGCGCCCTGTAAAATCCTGCCATCTCTTGACTATTACATCACAAAATTTGGGATCAAATTCCATAATAAATGACTGTAATTCATTCTTTTCAGATGCAATGAGGGTTGAACCAG
>Ga0213922_1000994_pt1 | contig 11441 bp, 9 predicted proteins | sample McNCre2917MG_FD_165060 | JGI IMG/M metagenome (GOLD analysis project Ga0213922, IMG submission 165060) | Freshwater microbial communities from McNutts Creek, Athens, Georgia, United States - 29-17 MG | ecosystem: Environmental > Aquatic > Freshwater > Creek | place: USA: Georgia | collected... | reverse complement strand
ATCATGGCTTCAGCCAAACCCAAGAAAAAGAACCCACGCCTGGCATCAGGCCGTAAACGCGTCCGTCAGGACATCAAAATCAACGCTGCCAACACCTCGTTGCGCTCGAAGTACCGCACTGCGGTGAAGAACGTCGAGAAAGCTGTTCTGGCTGGCGACAAAACCAAAGCTACCGAACTGTTTGCCAAGATGCAAGCCGTTGTGGACACGATTGCTGACAAAGGCATCTTCCACAAGAACAAAGCAGCTCGCGATAAGAGCCGCTTGTCTACCAAGGTGAAAGCCTTGGCACTCGCCGCCTAATTGATTAGGCAACCAGCCCGGGCTGAATGTTCAGCCCGCCGTTTGTAACGGGTGCGCTGTCAGCAAAGAAAAAGCAAAAACCCGCTCTTGAGCGGGTTTTTTGTTGCCTATCCGTTTTTAAAGGCCTCGCCTTTTGACCAGAGACTTAAACCGCAGGTGGGTGATCAGGCAGCAAGCAGGCTTCCACCACTTGCAAGTTGTTGTCTTTGGCGAAGTTCATCACGAAGTTCCAAGCCATGGGCTCTTCGTCGCGCAAGTCGGTGTGAACGATGACGCATTTTTTGTTGTCCAGCGTGTTGGGCACACACCAAGGCGAATAGCTCAAATGGCTGCCAGGGGTGGCACCGCCCGGACGGAATTGACTCATCACGCCCGCCAAACGCTCGGCCCAATCGCTGGGGCGAAACGTGCGTCCATCTTGGGTGATACCCAGAATAAAAACTTCTTTGGCTGAGTGTGAAACCATCGGGTAGAGGCTGAAAACGGTTGCGTGGCGAACGGGGGATCTCCCTCAGTCGCTCGGGTTGGACTATTCTATCTTATATAAGACTTGCGACATGGGGATGACCCTAGGTCAGCCTCGGTTTTGTCATGCGACTGCCTCTAAAATCGCGCTTCAACGGCTCAACCTTCGTTGGGTCGTTTTCTTTTTGGAGTATCTACATGTCATCCGCTACACGCACAGTGCCTACAGAACCTCATGTCATGCCGACTTTTGGGCGCTTGCCCATCGCCATTGCACGCGGTCAAGGCTGCCGCGTGTGGGACACCGAAGGTCGCACCTATTTGGACGCCTTGGCGGGCATTGCCGTCAACACCTTGGGCCACAACCACGCCGAGTTTGTGGCCGCCTTGCAGCAGCAAATGACAGAAGTCATTCACTGCTGTAACTACTACTACACACCCAATGCCGAAAAGCTGGCAGCCAAGCTGACCGAGTTTTCGGGCATGACCAATGTGTTTTATTGCAACAGCGGCTTGGAAGCCAACGAAGCTGCCATCAAGCTGGCACGTAAATACGGCCACGACAAAGGCATCCACAACCCACAAATCGTGGTGTACGAAAAAGCTTTCCACGGCCGCAGCATTGCCACACTCAGCGCCACGGGCAACGCCAAGATTCAAAAAGGCTTTGAGCCTTTGCTCGAAGGTTTCATCCGCGTGCCCGTGAACAACATCGACGCACTCAAGCAAGCCACCGAAGGCAACCCCAATGTGGTAGCCGTGTTCTTGGAAACCATCCAAGGCGAAGGCGGTGTCAACCCCATGCACATGGACTATCTGCGTGACGTGCGCGCACTGTGCGACCAACACGATTGGCTGATGATGGTCGACGAAGTGCAAAGCGGCATGGGCCGCACTGGCAAATGGTTTGCCCACCAATGGGCGGGCGTGGTGCCTGATGTGATGCCACTGGCCAAAGGCTTGGCCTCAGGCGTGCCGATTGGCGCGGTGGTGGCTGGCCCTAAGGCTGCTGGCGTATTGACTGCGGGCACACATGGCTCCACCTTCGGCGGCAATCCACTGGCCGTGCGCGCGGGTTTGGAAACCATCCGCATCATGGAAAAAGACGACCTGATGGGCAACGCGGCTCGCATGGGTCAATACTTGGCTGACGCATTCAAACGTGAATTTGCCAATGAAGCGGGCGTGAAAGACATTCGCGGCCAAGGCTTGATGATTGGCATTGAACTCGACCGCGCTTGCGGCGCGATCATGCAACGCGCTTTGGATGCGGGCTTGATGCTTAGCGTCACCGCCGACACCGTGGTGCGCTTGTTGCCACCACTCATCATCACCCAAGCTGAGTGCGATGAGTTGATTTCTATTTTGGTGCCGCTGATCAAAACCTTCTTGGCAGAAAAAGCATGACGATCAAACATTACCTGCAGTTCACAGATTTGACAGCGGATGAATACGCTTATGTCTTCACACGCGCAGCGCTGATCAAGAAGAAATTCAAAGCCTACGAAAAGCACCACACGCTGGCTGACCGCACGCTGGCCATGATTTTTGAAAAAGCCTCCACACGCACGCGTGTGAGCTTTGAAGCAGGCATGTACCAACTGGGTGGGTCGGTGGTTCACTTGACCACGGGCGACAGCCAATTGGGCCGCTCTGAGCCGATTGAAGACAGCGCCAAAGTCATCAGTCGCATGACCGATTTGGTGATGATTCGCACCTACGGCCAAGACAAGATCAACAGCTTTGCCGCCAACTCGCGCGTGCCTGTGATCAACGGTTTGACCAACGAGTTTCACCCCTGCCAAATCATGGCGGACTTGTTCACCTTCATCGAACACCGCGGCTTGACCGTGCACCCGCTCGAATGCCTCAAAGGCAAAGTGGTGGCTTGGGTCGGCGACGGCAACAACATGGCCAACACCTGGCTGCAAGCGGCCGACATGCTGGGCTTTACCGTTCACGTCAGCACACCCAGCGGCTACGAAGTGAACCCAGCCATTGCAGGCCTGAGCAACGCTAACTGCTACAAGGTGTTTGACAACCCCATGCAAGCCTGCGAAGGCGCAGACCTCGTCACCACCGATGTATGGACCAGCATGGGCTTTGAGGCTGAAAACGAAGCACGCAAAAAAGCCTTCGCCGATTGGTGTGTGGACAACGAGATGATGGCCGTGGCCAAACCCAATGCCTTGTTCATGCATTGTTTGCCAGCCCACCGTGGCGAAGAAGTGTCGGCCGATGTGATCGACGGACCACAAAGCGTGGTGTGGGACGAAGCCGAAAACCGCATGCATGTGCAAAAAGCGCTCATGGAGTACCTGCTGCTCGGACGTCAGTGATGTCTGCTTGCACCAGCTGCGGCGCTTGCTGCGCCAGTTTTCGGGTGGACTTCAGCGTGGAAGAAATGGACACGCACGGCGGCTCTGTGCCCACAGGCTTGGGCCAAGAACTCACCGCCACGATGTGCCGCATGCGTGGCACCGACTACTCGCCCCCACGCTGCGCAGCGCTGAGTGGCAAAGTGGGCGAGAAAGCCACCTGCGGCATTTACGAATGGCGCCCCTCCCCTTGCCGAGAGTTTGAAGAAGGCAGCGATGCATGTCAGCGTGCGCGTATGCGCCAGGGTTTACCTGCGCTCGACTAACTCAAATTAATTGCGGCCATAGCCGTACAACCACGGCACATCTATCAAACGCGCGCCCATCAGGCGCAAGCCCATGTCGCGCCCCACGCGCATCGGCCCTTGCGCATGAAAAATTTGGCCATTGCGCACTGCCCTTGCCTGCACACGCGCATTGCGTTGCCAGCGGGCTTGTGCAAACTGTTGCAAGCACTGCGGCACATCTTCTGCCGTGGCTTGACCCAACTGCAAAGCCAGTTCAGAGGCATCCTCCATCGCCATGCCTGCACCTTGCGCCAAGTATGGCAGCATGGGGTGCGCAGCATCACCCACCAACGCGATACGCCCTTGCACATGTTGGTGCGTCCCTTGCATCGCGGGCCTGCCGCACAAGGGCCACAAGCGCCAATCGCGGCAAGCCAACATCAAATCTGTCAACGGCGCACACACACCGCGCAAAGCATGGTGCAGCTCGGCCAAGGTTTGTGCTTCAGACTTTTGCGCATTCCATGTTTGCAAGGCTTGGAGGTTGTTGGCATCGTCATCGCGCAATCGACCTTCCGCCAAACACACCACATTGAGGTATTCACCGCCACGCACGGGGTAGCTCACCACATGGGCTTGCGAGCCCATCCACACCGACACATCTTGGCTACGCAAATGCACAGGCAAGTCAGTTTGCGCCACCAAGGCACGGTAAGCCACATGGCCTGTGAAAGCGGGCAAACCATCACCCAGCAACTGTTGGCGCAAGGGGCTCCACACACCATCCGCGGCCACAGCAACGGCAGCCTTGCGTTGCTGATGTTGCCCGTGCTGCAAGACATCTAGCGTGACCGCATCAGGCGTTTGATCCACACGTTGCACCACCGCGTCACGATGCACTTGCACGCCATCGCGTACGGCAGCTTGCAACAACAACCCATGCACGTCTGCACGGTGAATCGTCACATACGGCGCGCCATAGATTGAGACCGTATCTTTCAAAGGCAAGGTCGCAAGCACCTCGCCCGTGTTCATGCTGCGCGCCTGCAAGCCTGCAGGAAATGCGGCGACGTGTTTGAGTGCGTCCCCCAAACCCCACGCTTGCAAAATGCGCGTCACATTGGGGCCGAGCTGCACACCGGCCCCCACTTCGGAGAACTCGGACGCTCGCTCAAATACCGTGGCTTGCCAGCCTGCACGCGCAAGCGCAAAGCCTGCTGCCATGCCTGCAATGCCACCACCTGCAATCAACACATTTCGATTCATATACGTGATTGTGCTATGTCTGTCTCACTGAAAAAACACAACAGCACGCCTATGATTTGCTGGATACAAAAAACGGAGACATCCACCATGAAACGCCGCACCCTGATTCAAGCCGCTGCCAGCACCAGCCTGCTGCCATTGTTTGCACAAGCCCAAGACAAATACCCCAACCCAGCTAAAACCATCATGTGGATCTGCCCCTACGCTGCGGGCGGCAACGCAGACAACCGCTCGCGCCAAGTGGCCAAAGCCATGGGCACCATTCTTGGCCAACCCATCATCATCGACAACAAAGCGGGCGCTGGCGGCAACATTGGCACTGAAGCCATCGCACGCGGCAAACCTGACGGCTACACACTGGGCATGGGCAACTTCGCCCCCTTGGCCGTCAACCAGTCCTTGTTTAAAAAACTCAATTTCGATCCGCTCAATGACCTCGTTCCCATTTGCTTGATTGAGCGCGGCCCACTCATCTTGATGGTGCGTAACGACTCGCCCTACAAAACAGTCAAAGACCTCGTGGCCGCTGCCAAAGCCTCCCCCGGCAAACTCAGCTACGGCTCGGGCGGCATTGGTGGCTCACACCATTTGAGCGGCGCCTTGTTTGAGCACTCGGCAGGCATCGACATGATTCACGCCCCATACAAAAGCGGCTCAGCCGCTGCCACCGATTTGATGGGTGGCCAAGTGCACATGATGTTCGAACAGATGTATGCCGCCATGCCTTCCATCCAAGGCGGCCGCATGCGTGCGCTGGCCATCACCAGCAAAAAGCGCTCGCCCTTGCTGCCCAACATTCCCACCATGGCTGAGCAAGGTTTTCCTGAAGTCGAAGTGCTCAACTGGCAAGGCCTGATTGGCCCCAAAGGCATGGCACCAGAACTGGTCAAGCAGCTCAATGCAGTGTGCAACCAAGCTCTGCAAACCACTGAGGTGAAAGAAAAAATCTTGAGCCAAGGCAACGAAGTGGGCGGCGGCACGCCTGAGCAATTTGCGGCGCTGATCAAGGCAGAAGCCCCACGTTGGGCAAAAGTCGTGCGGGATGCGAAAATCGACCCTGAATGATTTTTTAGCTGCCCTGTCAGCAGCACACCTGTATGACCACACTCAAAGCCCCCGAGCTCCTGCTACCCGCAGGTTCGCTCGACAAAATGCGCGCCGCTTACGACTTCGGCGCAGATGCCGTGTATGCCGGCCAACCCCGTTACAGCTTGCGCGCGCGCAACAACGAGTTCCGCCTTGAGCAAATTGGCATCGGCATTGCCGAAGCCCACGCACGCGGCAAGAAGTTCTTTTTGACCAGCAACTTGCTGCCGCACAACGACAAGGTACGCACGTATTTGCGTGACATCGAGCCCATCATTGCGATGAAGCCCGACGCCCTCATCATGGCCGACCCTGGCCTCATCATGATGGTGCGCGAGAAGTGGCCCGAGGTGGACATTCACCTTTCCGTACAAGCCAACACCGTCAACTGGGCAGCTGTGAAGTTTTGGCAGAAGGTGGGCGTGAAGCGCATCATCTTGTCGCGTGAACTCAGCTTTGACGAGATTGAAAAAATCCGCCAAGAATGCCCCGACATGGAACTTGAAGTGTTTGTGCACGGTGCGTTGTGCATTGCGTATTCAGGCCGTTGCTTGTTGTCAGGCTACTTCAACCGACGCGACCCTAACCAAGGCACTTGCACCAACGCCTGTCGCTGGGAGTACGGCACACAAGCCAGCGCCACCGACCCCAACACGGGCGAAGCCATGGCTGTTCCAATGCAAGGCGATTTTGACTTTGCTAAGTCACAACAAGAAGCCGAGTCCAGCTTCTCGTCGTGCGGCAACGGCGAGCGCCACCCTGCGGCCGACAACATTTACCTGCTCGAAGAAAAAGGCCGCCCTGGCCAACTCATGCCCATCATGGAAGACGAGCATGGCACGTACATCATGAACAGCAAAGACTTGCGTGCTGTCGAATACGTAGAACGTCTCACCAAAATTGGCGTGGACTCACTCAAGGTTGAAGGCCGCACCAAATCCCTTTATTACGTGAGCCGCACCGCACAGGTGTATCGCCGCGCGATTGATGACGCCGTAGCTGGTCGCCCATTCAACCCCGAGCTCATCACAGAACTCGAAGGCTTGGCCAACCGCGGCTACACCGCTGGCTTGATGGACCGCCGCCCTGCCAACGACTACCAAAACTATGAAACCGGCCACTCCATTGCGCATCGCAGCCAGTTTGTGGGCGAAGTGCGTGGCGTGGCAAATGGCTGGGCTGAGATTGAAACCAAAAACAAATTCTCAGTCGGCGACACCATCGAAATCATTCACCCCAGCGGCAACCGCAAGGTCAAGCTGGAACAGATGAAAGACAAAAACGGCGCGTCCATCGACGTGGCCGCAGGCAGCCCCACGCATGTGTGGATTCCTGTGGATGGGCCAGTTGAAGGTGGCCTGTTGGCTCGCATGTTCTAAGCAGCACAACATTCAAAACAAAACCCCGCAAGGCTCGCGCTTTGCGGGGTTTTGTTTTGTCACCCAAGCACCGAAGTGCTGGGTGAAGACACAGGCAGCTTACGCTGTCACGCCTTTGGCCGTTTCAACGTACTCGTCGATCTGGTTGAAGTTCAAGTACTTGTAGATAGCTTCGCCGTCTTTGTTCACCACGCCCATGGCTTCATGGTATTCGGCCACGGTTGGGAACTTGCCCATCTTCGAGGTGATGGCGGCCAACTCGGCAGACGCCAAGTACACGTTGGTGTTCTTGCCCAAGCGGTTGGGGAAGTTACGTGTGGAGGTCGACACCACCGTCGCGCCTTCACGCACTTGCGCTTGGTTACCCATGCACAGCGAGCAGCCTGGCATTTCGGTGCGAGCACCAGCTGTGCCGAACGCAGCGTAGTGACCTTCTTTGATCAGCTCGCTCTCGTCCATCTTCGTTGGAGGTGCAACCCACAACTTGACGGGGATGTCACGTTGACCGCCGAGCAACTTGGCAGCTGCGCGGAAGTGACCAATGTTGGTCATGCAAGAACCGATGAAGGCTTCGTCGATCTTGGTGCCAGACACTTCAGACAAGAACTTCGCATCATCTGGGTCGTTCGGGCAGCACACGATCGGCTCTTTGATGTCAGCCAAATCGATTTCGATGACGTGTGCGTACTCGGCATCTTTGTCGGCCTCGAGCAGGTTAGGTGCAGCCAACCATGCTTCAACCTTCTCGATACGGCGAGCCAGCGTGCGTGCGTCAGCGTAGCCATCAGCAATCATGTTCTTCATCAGAACCACGTTGGACTTCAGGTATTCCTGCACAGGCTCTTTGTTGAGCTTGATCGTGCAACCGGCAGCTGAACGCTCGGCAGACGCGTCAGACAATTCAAACGCTTGTTCGACCTTGAGGTTTGGCAAGCCTTCGATTTCCAAAATGCGGCCAGAGAATTCGTTAATCTTGCCGGCCTTGGCCACCGTCAGCAAACCTTGCTTGATTGCGTACAAGGGAATGGCGTGCACCAAGTCACGCAATGTCACGCCAGGTTGCATGTCGCCTTTGAAGCGAACCAAGATGGACTCAGGCATGTCCAAAGGCATCACGCCTGTGGCCGCACCGAACGCCACCAAGCCAGAGCCAGCGGGGAAGCTGATACCGATGGGGAAACGAGTGTGAGAGTCGCCACCCGTACCGACGGTGTCAGGCAACAACAAACGGTTCAACCATGAGTGAATCACACCGTCGCCTGGGCGCAGAGCCACGCCGCCACGGTTGCTGATGAACGCTGGCAATTCGCGGTGTGTTTTCACGTCCACAGACTTGGGGTAAGCCGCTGTGTGACAGAACGATTGCATGACCATGTCAGCAGAGAAGCCCAAGCAAGCCAAGTCTTTCAACTCGTCACGTGTCATCGGACCTGTGGTGTCTTGTGAACCCACGGTGGTCATCTTGGGTTCGCAGTAAGTGCCGGGGCGAACGCCTTGGCCTTCTGGCAAACCAACCGCACGACCAACCATCTTCTGTGCCAAGGTGAAGCCCGCTTTGGTGGCGATAGGAGCTGTGGGCAAACGGAACAAGGTAGATGCTGGCAGACCCAAGAACTCACGAGCCTTGGCAGTCAAGCTGCGACCGATGATCAAGTTGATACGGCCACCGGCGCGCACTTCGTCAAACAACACATCGCTCTTGAGTTTGAACTCAGTCACAGTCGCGCCGTTTTTCACGATCTTGCCGTCGTAGGGCAAGATGTCGATGACGTCACCCATTTCGAGTTTGGTCACGTCCACTTCGATTGGCAATGCGCCAGAGTCTTCTTGGGTGTTAAAGAAAATAGGGGCAATCTTGCCGCCCAAAGTCACACCACCGAAGCGCTTGTTTGGCACGAACGGGATGTCTTGGCCTGTGGCCCAGATCACGCTGTTGGTCGCCGACTTACGGCTAGAACCTGTACCCACCACGTCGCCCACGTAGGCCACCAAATGGCCTTTTTTCTTCAGGTCTTCGATGAACTGCATAGGGCCGCGCTTGCCGTCTTCTTCAGGCTTGAACGCTGCGCCTTCGCGGGTGTTTTTCAACATCGCCAAGTAGTGCAATGGGATGTCTGGACGGCTCCATGCGTCAGGCGCTGGAGACAAGTCGTCGGTGTTGGTCTCGCCAGGCACCTTGAACACGGTGACAGTGATTTTTTTCTCAACTTCAGGACGTGTGGTGAACCACTCGGCATCGGCCCAGCTTTGCATAACTTCTTTGGCCTTGGCGTTACCTGCCTTGGCTTTGTCGGCGACGTCGTTGAAGAAGTCGAACATCAACAAAGTTTTCTTCAAAGCTTCAGCGGCCACAGCAGCCACTTCAGCATCGTCGAGCAACTCGATCAGGGGGTGCACGTTGTAGCCACCCACCATGGTGCCCAACAGCTCAGTGGCTTTGGACTTGGAGATCAGGCCAACCTTGACTTCACCGTGCGCCACAGCTGCCAAGAAGGAAGCTTTGACTTTGGCCGCATCGTCCACGCCGGGTGGTACGCGGTGCGTCAACAAGTCCATCAACGCTGCATCTTCGCCTGCGGGTGGGTTCTTGATCAACTCGATCAATTCAGCCGTTTGCTTGGCATCCAAAGGCAGTGGTGGGATACCCAGCGCTGCGCGCTCGGCTACGTGTTCACGGTAGGCTTTCAACATGGTTTTCTCCTGTCTATCAAATCAAAAATGGTGGTTTATTTCTTCGCCAGTGTTGGGTGATCCAACAAACTGGGGGGCGGGTTTAACTTCATGGCTTGCGCCACATTGACTTGGTGGTCACTTTGGCACTCGTCGGCCATGCGTTGGCCCAACTTGCTGTTCATCAGCATCGACTTATTTGGCAGTTGTAACCACATGGCACCCGCTTGCGCATCTTCCAAGCGCACAGCACCTGTGGTGGTTTCCACAGGTGTCATGTGATACGTGTTCTTTTTCATCTGCACGATGAAGCGTGCAGGCTGCTGCGGATCGGGCGTGACTGTGACCGAGTTACCCAGCTCACACACCATGCGACCGGTGTGTACTTCACCCGCCTCAGGCGCAGTCGCTTGGACTTGTGGCACGGGGGTTGGCACAGAGGTATCAGCCGCAGACACAGCTGGCAATGCGTCGCCTCTGACGTAATAGTATTTGGGCGCCGCTGGTTTGGGTGGGGTCTTTCCAGCAACTGGCTTGGCGGCTACAGGTTTCGTCGCAGCAGATTTGACCTGCGACTTTGCATCAGGCTCAGCCGCCAAAGCCAGGCCCATGAAGCTCAACGAAACCAACATCGTCATCAAGTTGCGCATGCCCATCTCCGGTTAATCCTTGAAGAATAGCTGGACTTCGGCTGGCAGGCTACGGCCCGTGCTGTGCGCACGTTCCAACACTTGCCAAAAGAAGCGGTAACTGGCACGGTCATGTAACTGACCTTTGTGGCTGATGGGCGCCCACTGAGCGGCACGCGCCGCCAACACAATCTCACTGGCCACTTCGATGGCCGCCGCATCAGGGGCCATGGCCTCAAGGATGGGACGAATTTGTGCGGGGTGAATGCTCCACATGCGGGTGTAGCCAAACTCGCGCGCAGCACGCTCGGCGGCGGCACGCATGGCAACGGTGTCGTTGAACTCGGTCACCACACAATGCGACGGCACTTTGCCATGGGCGTGGCAGGCGCTGGCAATGTCAAGCTTGGCACGCACCACCAACGGATGGGTGAACTGGCCTTGACCAGACATGCCGTGCGCAGGAATCGCACCACCATGCGCTGACACAAAGTCCATCAAACCAAAACTGAGTGACTGCACACGCGGCTGCGCGGCAATGTCAAACGCACGGTGCACGGCAGCGGGCGACTCAATCAAGACATGGAGGGCCAAATTTTTGGCACCGGCTTGAACCAAGGCTTGCTCAGCCAGTTGCACATCGGCCACTGACTCGACCTTGGGCACCATGATGTGCGTCAAGCGGTTCGCAGCTTTGCCAGCAATGGTGGCCATGTCTGCTTGAAAACTGGGGTGGTCAACGGGGTGCACACGCACGGCCACGCGGGCCTCGGGTGCGGCACTCAGCGCCAATTCAGTGACCAGCGCGGCATGCTCGGCCTCGCCGCCCACGGGGGCACCGTCTTCACAATCAAGGGTCACATCAAAGACGCAGGTTCCAAACTCTTGCGTCATTTCAGCTTGCAGCTGCAAGCTTTTGCGCATCCGCGCTTCGACACCGCTGTAGTGGTCACAAACGGGTAGCTGAACGCTACCTGCTTGCGAACCCAACAGAACGTCGCGCGGATGGCTCACTCTATTTCTCTGTTGAGAATTAGA
>Ga0213922_1000992_pt1 | contig 11459 bp, 13 predicted proteins | sample McNCre2917MG_FD_165060 | JGI IMG/M metagenome (GOLD analysis project Ga0213922, IMG submission 165060) | Freshwater microbial communities from McNutts Creek, Athens, Georgia, United States - 29-17 MG | ecosystem: Environmental > Aquatic > Freshwater > Creek | place: USA: Georgia | collected... | reverse complement strand
CCGATGCTACCGTGTTATGGGAGAGTGAGCAGTATCGCATCGTGCGCAAGGAGCGAGACCACCCATTATCCACTGCCGTATTAGAAATGGAGCGGAGTGATGGCCGCGATGCCCTAGGACGATGGCGGTGGGAACCGGTGTTGCGAAATACACGCATGGACGAAATGGAAGCCCTTCTTTCTTTGCTTGTGCGGGTAGTGGGGCATCAGGCGTATACTATCCAAGAATTACATGAAAAATGTAAACAACTGGCCACTACCACACAATGAGCGAAACCATACGGCACTGCCGGCCGGACATAGACCCGCTGCGGCTGGACGAGGAGTGGATCGTTCAGCCAAAGATGTACCACTATTACGCCACCAAGCAGGCGGACCAAAAGAAACTAGTCAAAGAATTAAAGGCAAAACTGCAAGTAATCAAGGCAAAACTCAGTCGCCACATCCGTAAATACCCCAACAAGTACGGCCTAGCCCGGGCCACGGACCCCTCGGTGGCGGATACTATCTTAGACCAACCACCCTACCTAGCGGCCCAGCAGTCAATTATCGATGCGGAATACGTGGCCGATATACTAACGGCCGCCCTAGACACACTTGACCAAAGGAAAAAGGCCCTAGAGAACTTGGTGGATTTGCATGGTCGCGATTACTTTGCCACGCCACGGGCCGGAACCACGGAGGGGCGGATGGTCCGCCGCCGTGCCGATGCCGCCCGGACAAAATACTCCACGGAATCAGAAGACACCGCTGAATAATTTCATTGCCTGTGTTTGCCTAATGGCGGCCCTTATTATGACATTCACGGATATTGGCCGAGCCATAGCATTAGGCATCGCGGGCACCATGCTACTCATTGGCGGCCTATTTACCACATACTTTTTAGTGAAACTTATCTCCGCCGCGTATTGGCGGGGGAAGCGTAGTTCGGTAGACCATCAACAAAGGAGTTCTCAATGCCCCCGTCGGCAACCCAACAACGACAGCAGGCCGGACGCGTAAGTGCCCGTGGCCGTGCCGAGAACGCACGTGGTGCGTTCGACAGCAATTACCTCAACATCCCACAAAATGTGGGGCTTATCAAAATCGAGAGCGACACGAAGCCGCGCAAATTCGACCTGCTGCCCTATTATGTTGGGCAGCACAACCCGTATGCCCCAGACGCGGGCATGATGCACTACGAACTAACCTACTTTGTTCATAGCAACATCGGCCCGAACGAAGACAAGGTCCTCTGCCCAGCCAAGACCCGCAAACAACGCTGCCCCATCTGCGAAGAGCAACAACGCATGTCGCGGGACCGCAACATCGACAAGGAGTTGGTGAAGGCCCTCAACGTGAAGGAACGGCAGCTCTTCAACGTAATGGACTTGGAAGAGCCGAACGCCGGGGTGCAAATTTGGGACATCTCCTACCACCTCTTCGGGAAGTTGTTGAACAAGTACATCACGGACAGCCTCAACGACCCGGACGATGAGTACAAGCAGTACTTCGCCGACCCGCGCGAAGGCAGCTCGTTAAAGGTCAGCTTCGCAGCGAAGTCCTTTAACGGCGGCAACTTCTACGAGGCCATGACCATCGACTTCCGCAAGCGGCAAACGCCTTACGGAAAATCAATCATGGAAAAGGTCCACAACCTCGAGAACTGTTTGAAGATCCTGAGCTACGACGAGCTCACCCGACTCTTCTTACAACTCGATCCGGACCAGCCACTCCCCAACACCAAGGGCAAGACGCAGGTGCAGGGTGCGGGACCGGTAGGCGGGACCCCGGCGGACGATTGGGACGACAATGCAGCAGCCAACACCCCGGCACCCACCACCGGCAAGCGACCCGCAGCGGCCAAGGCCGGTGGTGCTAAACCGGCAGCAACTCCACCAGCAGAAGAAGAGAGTTGGGACGACGAGCCCGCAGCAGAGGAACCAGCGGCCAAGAAGCCGGTAGCCAAGAAGCCGGCCGGTAAACCGGCGACAAAGCCCGCCGCACCTCCCCCAACAGAAGAAGATAGTTGGGATGACGAACCGGCTGCCGAAGAGGCGCCGGCACCAAAAAAGCCGGCTGGCTCCCCTGCGGGTGCTGGTGGGAACCGGGCCAAGCAGAAGGCTGCACCCGCACCTGAGCCGGAACCGGAAGAAGAGGGTTGGGACGACGCCGACCTCGATACCGCAGATGCCGAAGCCGCACAGGCCGGAGATCCCCCGGCCGGTGACGATGACGGTTGGGAAGATTAGAGAGCCACAACGGTCCGGAAGAACCGTTGTGCGGCCGAGGACGGGTGGCGGGCGGTAAAACTACCGCCCGCCACTTTATCATAACAGGATACTTATATGGATACTAAGCAGGCAGACGTGCTAGCCGACCAACTAACCGCCACGGCCGCCCAACGGCCCACATTGGCCACCGAGTGGGTAAGTAGCGGCTGCACTACCCTCAACATGGCCCTAACGGGCAAGCCCCGCTACGGCTATCATGCGGGCGGCTACTACCTTGTGGTAGGTGGTAGCAGCAGCGGTAAGACAATGCTCATGCTCACTATGCTAGCCGAGGTGGCCAACAACCCAAATTTCGACCACTACCAAATTAAGTATGACAATGTCGAAGACGGAGCTCAAATGGACTTTGTAAAGTTCTTTGGGCAGAAAATGGCGGCCCGTATTGAGGCCCCCCGCATCGTCGATGGTGTGGGTATGCACAGCGAAACAATAGATGATTTTTATTTTAACTTTGACGATGCGATGGATGCCGGTCCCTGCATCTATTTGTTGGATAGTATGGATGCGCTTATGGGTGGCAAGGAACGTAACAAATTCAACGAACGAAGAAAGGCGGCCCGTAAAGGAAAACTAGCAGAAGTCAAGGGGGACTACGGGGATGGCAAGGCGAAGAAAAACAGCGGCGACCTGCGGGGGGTATTGGCCAAGGTGCGGGATACGCGGTCGATCCTAGTCATTATCTGCCAAACACGTGACGCCATCGATGCGGGGCCATTTGAACCACAGGAGACGCGTGCCGGTGGGCGGGCCCTGACATTCTACTCGCACACCGAAATGTGGATGTCGAAGGGTGCCACCCTCAAAAAAGCGGTGAGGGGGGTGGACCGCCAAATAGGCATGATGTCGAATATCCATATTAAGAAAAATCGCCTATCCGGCAAGGAGTGGCGTGTTAAGGTACCCTTTTACCACACGGTTGGGGTCGATGATGTGGGCTGTTGCGTGGACTACCTGATCGCAGAAAAACACTGGCCCGCTAATGACAAGGGGGTCATCACCGCCCCCGAACTTAGTTTTAAGGGAACTCGCGAAAAACTAATCCAGGTGATTGAAGAAGGTGACAAAGAAGTTTTTCTTCGCAAAACGGTTGCGGCGGTGTGGCGGCAGGTAGAAGCAGATTGTGCAGTAAAAAGGAAACCCCGCTATGGCTAGGTGGACTGTCGGTGAGGTAGCCGTTGTCCTAGGGGCCGTGCTTGGGGCTAGATCCGAAGCGATGTTTAATGGCACCTGTGATATCATAGCACGCCGCCTTGGCCGCGCCGGTAAAAACAACGCGTCCCCGGGCGACCCGCTACGCCGCCTAGTGTGGGGCATGGCCACCGGGTTGACCGATTACACCCGGTACCGGCTAGAACGCGACCTGCGGGCCGGCAGGGCGTTGACATGGGCCGATATGCAGGTTATCCGGTGGGCCCGTAACACGGATAGCGAAGAAGCCAAAGAAGCAACAAACCACAAACCCCCCACCATCGAGTACATCGCCGGGTTATTGTCGCGGCCGGTGGTCGAAATACAGGACGCATGGGAGCAGGCGGGGCCCGACCGGGGTATTAGAGGGTTTGGTTTCGGTGGGCCAAAGGAGCAAACACCCCCGGCCGATAAACCAGCACATTAGTTTTACACCCCTAGGAGAGAAAAGTCATGAAGACGCTGCTTGTACTGTGCCTGATGTGCGTGGCCGGGGTTGGCCATGCCGGTGAATTGAAATACAATACCCGGAATGCCGACGGTACCCCAACGGTACCCCACGCCACCGCCGAAATTCAGATCGATGTTGCATCCGGCCGGTACATCGGGAACGAGGCCTTTTGGCTTCTGCCACTCAACGAATACGAAGAGGCATTACTTGAAGAAACCAACGCCCGCCGCGTGGCCAATGGGTTGCCGCCATTTGAGGGGACGAGTGTAGACATCCAACGCACGGCCCGCAAACATGCCGCCTGGATGGCCAATTCTAATAGTATGGTGCATGGCAGTTATGGTGTGGCGGAGAACATTGCTATGGGTCAACGGTCACCTAAGGAGGTACTGGACACGTGGATGGGTTCCTCTGGACATCGTGCAAACATCTTGAATAGAGCGTATACCCGCTTTGGGTGCTCGTGCTATACCAACGAACGCGGTACCGTGTACTGGTGCCAACAATTCGCAGGACCACCGCGCGACACGAATGTAGACGCACCGCCATCTACTGGAGGTGGTATGGGCGGCGGTGGCGGTGGCCTCCGCAAATGGTTCAATAGGTTTTTCCGATAATATGGCCGGGCCACGGCCATGTCCGGCGGGGGTTGGGTTGGGTGCCTCATAGCTACCTCCCAGCCCCCGTTTTTAGTTATCTATATCACCGGTGCCACTATGCCACCTTGGCTGCTATTAGACACAAGTTACCTATGCTGGCGGGCGGCCTATAGCATGGGGCAGCTAACGCATGAGGACGTGCCTACCGGTGTGATGTTTGGATTTTTTCGTGACTTGGTTACGTTACAGGATAAATTCCAAACAAACCGCCTTGTGTTCTGCTTCGACTCACCCACCAGCCGTCGCCGCGACATCTACCCCGGGTACAAGGCTAGCCGCGAAACACGTGTATCCGAAATGCCGCAGGATGAGCAACTACTTATCCAGAATATGCGGCAACAAATCGGCTGGCTTCGGAACCGTTACCTGCCATACCTCGGGTACACCAACCTGCTCTATGCCGAGGGGTATGAATCGGACGATCACATCGCCTACCAAGCCAAATGGTTATCGGTGTTTGGTAGCCGGTGCATTATCATATCTTCTGATGAAGACCTTTATCAATGTATCAACACCCATGTCCGGCACTACTGCCCGGGCAAGGATAAATTAGTAACCATCCAAACATTCAAAGAGGAATGGGGCATCGACCCACCAACCTGGGCCCACGTAAAAGCCATCGCCGGATGCACATCCGATGAGGTTGTGGGTGTGCCGGGGGTGGGCAATAAAACGGCGGCCAAATACCTCCGGGGAGAACTCAAGCCAACAACCAAGGCATACCAGGCCATTGAAGCCAACCGGACCCTGTGGCGTGAGAATCTAAAATTGGTGCGGCTGCCATTCCGTGGCCTACCAAAACACCCATCTATGGTAGAGGGGACCGTCACGGCGGATAAATGGCGGGCACTGATGGATAAATTGGGAATGAAATCATTACGAGATGCCCCACCCATACCCACATACACTGCAAGGATGCAACATGGCACGCGCCAGCGGCAAGGGACAGGATTTCGAGAGGGCCTTTTGCAAGGAACTCAGCCTGTGGTGGACGAATCAAAAGAGAGATGATGTTTTTTGGCGTACCGCCGGCAGCGGAGCTCGGGCCACCGTTCGGGCCAAGGCCCATAAAAAAACATCAACAGGTCATGGGGATATCACATTTATCGATCCTATTGGTAAGCCGCTGATTGATTTGATTACGTTTGAATTGAAGCGTGGGTACAGTACGGCTAATCTCATGGATGTGGTTGAGCGGACGGCTACGAATGCCATCGGTATATGGGAAGGCTGGTTATGGCAAGCCACCCGATCCGCGCAATCCGGAGGCACGCCATTTTGGGTTATATGCACGAAGCGGAACCTCCGCGAGCAAATGGTCTATATGAACGAACCATTTAAGATGGCATTGCAGGCTGAGGGATTATTTCAAAGACGGGCACGGCCCAGTATTTCGTTCGTGACCACGGCCCGCCTACCGAATAAAACGGAAATAGCAGTCAGTGTATTTGGCGTCCGGCATCGCCAATTCTTTACCCATGTAACTCCCGCACACATACAGGCCCTCCATGCCCGATACTGCACGCCCGGCGACGGTTAGGCAACGCAACATCGCCGATATGACCGCCTTTTGGGCTGTGGTGCTTGTACTGCGGCAATTAGACACGCCCAAGGCCAAGGGGGAATACCTTGTGGCCCAGGTGTCACATAGCCCTCGTATCCTCCAATACCTGCAGGCGGCAACCCAAACCGCTAGGCGGTATAAAACATCCCAGGAATTGATGAGCCTGACTGTTGTAAGGGAGCCGGACTTTGAACCCCTACCCCTACTTACCCTGCTGCGGTGTTTTACCGTGGGGGCGTCCGAAGAAGATAAAAAACGGGTCAAACCAACCCACTGGCCCATGACTATGCTTACCATGCGGGAACGACCGGAGTTGGTTGCAGCGGCTAACCTCATCTATGACCGTACTATGGATGTCGGCATTACCACGGTACTACTCGAAAAGGTGGCGGCACGTGTGCCATTCCGGGGCACCGAGCCATCGGCACCGGTAGCCAAACAACCACCGCCGGCCAAACAACAACCCATCACTAAAGAACCGGGGTTGGTATTTGTGATAAACCGAGAAAAGCAGGGTGCCCAGCCGATTGGTGATGGTATATATGCACGCGGGCATGTGTTATTGGATGGCGGGGATATTGGCTGTATTTCGTTACGGCGTAGTGATATGACGAAGGTTGGTATGCGGCTTGGTGTTTTGGGCATCAAGATGAATTTTAAGGAAATAGAGGAATAGCATGAGCACCAGGCGTTTTGTGTTAGGGAGTGGTGGGGGTGCGCTTACCGAAAACTATGTGGACATTCACAGCACGGATTGTCTAGATGTGGTTTCCGGGGATGCGGCGGCAAGGATGGCCGTTTGTTATCTATCCCTGCGCCTACCATACCTGATTATGTTCCTGCTACAGGCACACGGAGCTCGGTTTGTATGGGAATGGACACCAAGTGCCGAGGATCTTACGGAAGAACAGAACATCAGCACAGTGCGGGTGTTTCCGCCAGAAGATGAAACAAAACCGCAGCCCGTAGAGCAGACTGCGGTGGCAGATATTACCACCGGGTGGCGGTACGCTCTTCGCACGTACACATCCCTCCTTAAAAATAACGTATCCCGATATACGGCGATGACGTGCATGCCGTTGGGTGCTTCGGTGGGTATCCTCACGCGGTGGGTCGTGGCCGATTTGTTTGATTTTGCATACGGCGGGGCCCGGGCGGTACCGGAGTTGGCGGCATGGGTAGATGTGTTGCGCATGGCCGTTCGCGAAGCATACCCCGAATACGCCAAGCATTTTGAAGATGGCCGGCAAGAAGCCGGCGGGGATCCGGAAATCGCGTGCATCAACTACCTTACCAAGGACGAAGGCGATAGTTGCCACATCCTCTGCCAAAACCCAGATCCAGAAGAAGTACAAGATAATTTTACGGTATGGGTAAACGGGGATTGGTGTGGATGGGTGGACGTGCGGTACCGTGGCGAAACCCGCCTAGCCGCACTAACGGCCGCCGTTGCCGCTCGTAGGGAAAAAGAAAACAGGAAAACATAATGCCGTATATCTGCTACAAGGAAAAACGATTTAACGGCAGTAGCCGCAATATCATAGATCACTCCAATGCAATCATCCAAGATATGCGAAACCAGGGTTTCACCCTGACCCTACGGCAACTTTACTACCAACTCGTCAGCCGCAACATCGTCCCCAACACCGAACTTTCGTATAAGCGGGTAGGTAATATAATCAACGAAGCGCGGCTAGCCGGTGAGGTGGATTGGACAGCCATCGAAGACCGCACCCGCAATATCCGCAGTCCCTCACATTGGGACACACCGGCTGATATTATCGACACATGCGTCGCTAGCTATGCGATCGATAAATGGGATGGGCAGCCATGCCGACCGGAGGTGTGGATCGAAAAGGATGCATTGGTGGGTGTTATTGATGGAATATGCCGAGAGTTAGATATATCCTATTTTTCATGCCGTGGGTATACCAGCCAAAGCGAGATGTGGAGTGCTGCACAGCGGCTAGACCGAGTTGCGGCGAATACGGGTGCCACACCAATTATCATCCACCTCGGGGACCATGATCCGAGCGGCAAGGACATGACACGGGACATTGAAGATCGCCTTCGTTTATTCATGACCGGCGATTTTGAAATGAACCGCATAGCCCTTACAATGGACCAGATTGAGGAGCACGACCCACCGCCCAACCCGGCCAAAACAACGGACAGTCGCTACAAGAACTACATGGAAGAGTTTGGGGAAGATTCATGGGAGCTAGACGCCCTTACACCCAACATGATTGTTGGGCTGATCCGCAGCACGGTGGCCGCATACCGTAAGGATGATATGTATGACGCCCGCGTGGAACTACAGGAGCGTGGCCGTGATTACCTACGGGGTGTGCGGGACCGTGCAAAGAAGAAGAAATTCAAATAATGCTTGAGCGTATCGAGTTAATTAACTTCCAGAGGCACGAACTACTACGCCTCCGCTTTAGCCCTACCGTAACCACCATCGTCGGGGGTAACGGTGCCGGTAAGACGGCCGTGGTGCGGGCCCTATATTGGTTGGCACATAACCGGCCACTCAATAATCACTTTTGTCGCAAGGGTGCCGAAGAGGTACGCGCCACCCTGTGGGTGGATGGCCACCGCCTAGTACGAGAGCGGTCCGAAGAAACAAACGAGTACCGCCTAGACAGTGAAACGTACAGGGCCCTAGGTGGCAACGTGCCGGAACAGGTAGACCAGCTCCTAAACATAGGCACAGTAAATTTTCAACGACAACTCGATAATCATTTCATTGTTGTCGAAACGGCAGGAGACGCGGCCCGCCAGCTTAACGCGGTGGTCAACCTAGCCATTATCGATGACACCCTGCGGGCACTCAATGGCAAACACCGCATCGCTAATACCCTAGCCAGGGCCGCCGAGGCGCGGGTTGGGAGAGCAGTGGCCGAGCGGGATGCCAATAAACACATCCCCCGCATAACAAAACAATACGATGCATTAAAGCAAAAAGACCTCCTGGCCACGCAGGCACGCAACAGGGCCACGCAATTAGCCGCAGGGCTAGCGGTGGCCGCGCCGGCGCACAAAACGGCCCAGGCGGCCCACCAGGCGGCCCAGGCGGCTAATGGGTTGGTTAGCCTGGCCCTAACGGCCCGGGGGCACCGGGAACGGGCCCGTATTTTGAGAAAATGGTTATTTGAGGTCGAGCAAATCCAGGGGGATGTGCGTGGAGGGTTGCCGGACACCACGGTCCTACAAACGCTGCACGAAGCGGCGACAGAGATGAGGGGTAAGTCCAATAGGTTACAGGATTTACTGAGGGAAGCCAGGAGGCACCTTGAGACAGGCACAAAGGCTGCGGGACATATCACGGAATGCGAACAGGTCCTAGCCACCGCGAAAAGAGTATGCCCAACATGCAAACGCCCCATGTAGTCGCCGTCGTATGTTCCGACCTCCACCTTAGCCATAAACCACCCCCGGCCCGTAGTGGGGAGCCGGATTGGTACGGTGCTATGGAACGTGTGTTACGGGAATTACACCACTCCTGTCGCAAACACCGCGCGCCGCTTATCATTGCCGGCGATGTATTTAACCACTGGAACAGCCCGCCAAAACTCATTTCATTTGCTATGGATATGTTCCGACGGTTTGTGTGGGGTGTGTACACCATCCCCGGGCAGCATGACCTGCCATTCCATAACTACAACAACATGGCCGAGTCGGCGTACTACACCCTATGCGCGAGTGGATTTATCCACAACCTCCTCCCAACACGTGCGAACCCATTAGATGGTGACATACCCATTAACATAGATGAAAAGATAGGCCTTTGTATGTGGGCATTCCCCTGGGGCTGTGACCTTGTGCCATTACCGCAGGCACGGGAAAATATCATCCACCTAGCCGTGGTCCACAAATATATCTGGACCGAACGCCGAGGCTACCCCGGTGCCCCGGCCCACACGCACGTCTCCAAATTGGCAAATTCGCTCATAGGTTACCATGCCGCAGTCTTCGGAGACAACCACAAGGGCTTTGCCATGCAATTAGGTGGCGTGTCCGTGCTGAATTGTGGCGGGGCTATGAGGTTCAAATCAGATGAAGAAAAATACAAACCGGGGTATGGCCTACTTATGTCCGATGGTACGTTGGTCAGGCGGCACTATTCAACCCAGGCCGATATATTCTCCCCTACTGTAACAGAACTAGAAATGACGGACCTGATGCCGGAGTTTGTTGCGTTTGCCGAAAAATTAGCCACACTCAAAACCAGGCCAACCGATTTCCGTGGTGCCGTAGATATCTGGCTGCGGGAGAATGCAATTAGCCCGGCCGGGCGTGATGTGTTATTGGGTGTGTTAGAGGAAGTGACGGCAAAATGATTACAGAACAAGAATTCCAAGAATTACAGAACCGTGTAGCCCTATTGCGAGAAAAACGGTCTCGGGCTAAAGGGGCCTACGATTCCAAAATGAAGGAATTGCGGCAACAGTTCAATGTTAAGAGTATCGAAGAGGGGGATGCCTTGGTGGCTAAATTTGAACAAGAGGCCATAGAAGCAGAAGAGGCATTCGAAGCCGCCCATGCCCAATTTATCGAGGATTGGAAACATGTCCTATAGTATAGGGAAGTTGGACCGCCAGGTAGAGGCTATGCGGCAGCAGGGTGCCGGAATCCTTAATGAAGTTCGCCTAGCCCGTGTGGATGCCGAGCTAACAACAATAACGCTGGCAGCCATTACCGAAGCACGGGAGGCGGCTATGCGGGTAGCCGAGGGGTTGGAGCAGTATGTTCACGGCCACATCGAACGTGTGGTGACACGGTGCCTGCAAGATGTGTTTGAAGAGGATTATAAATTCAAACTTACATTTGTCCGCAAGCGGGGCCGCACCGAGGCGCAATTTGCAATCATCCACGACGGCATACTACTAGAAGAACCCAAAGATGAGACAGGTGGCGGTGTGATGGATGTGGCAGCGTTTGCCGTGCGGGTAGCCTGCCTATGCCTCCATACCCCGCCTCGCCGTATGTTGTTGGTTTTAGACGAGCCATTCAAGCATGTTGCTACAGAAAACATTCCTCGTATCCGCAATCTAATCCTGGCCTTGTCCCAGGAATTGGGTGTGCAATTCATTATCATTACACACCACTCAGACCTACAGGTCGGCCAAATCATTGAGCTGGGAAGGTAGCTACGGGTACTCATTGCCCGTGTGTGCATTTAGCGGCACTGCCGGCGCGACCGGGTACACCACGGTCCGCTGTGCCGCCACGGTTTGGGCGGAGTCTGCGGTACGGTAAAGCCCGACAACAACGTACCACGTGCCCGGGCCGTAGCCCGTTAAATCTACCGAGATGGCTTCC
>Ga0213922_1000991_pt1 | contig 11479 bp, 9 predicted proteins | sample McNCre2917MG_FD_165060 | JGI IMG/M metagenome (GOLD analysis project Ga0213922, IMG submission 165060) | Freshwater microbial communities from McNutts Creek, Athens, Georgia, United States - 29-17 MG | ecosystem: Environmental > Aquatic > Freshwater > Creek | place: USA: Georgia | collected... | reverse complement strand
TAATGAGGCGGCTGCGATACCTTTCCCTAGGGAAGAAACCACACCACCAGTAACAAAGATGAATTTAGTCATCGAATATGCTTAGTGGGTAATACGCAATTATACCGACAGCCACAAAAAATGCTCAAAAAAACTAATTTATTCATTTCAATATAGCTAAGAGCCTTTTATTACCGTGAATTTTTAACCAGAACTCATTTATGGTTCACGATGCCAAGCTCTTTTCTGTCGATTTCGCCAAAAAGACTTGCTCATACCCTCTTTTTTAAAATCCCAAACCTGAGCTCCCGTATGAATAGTTTCCAGAGTCGGAATTTGTCGCTCGATATAACGCGCCATCACTTTAGGATTAGGGTGTCTATAGCGATTACGATAACCCGCTTGCGCAATGGCCCAACTCGGACGAATCGCATCAAGAAATACAGCGGATGAAGACGTTGTGCTGCCATGATGAGGCATTAACAAAATAGATGTCACCTCGTCCGAATACACATACTCTCTAGCAATATGAGCTTCACCAGCCTTTTCCACATCACCGGTTAACCAAACAGAATGCCCTCTTCCCACCACCTCAATCACGCAACTGATGGCATTAGGTTTACCTAGATGCTGCGCTGAATCAAAGCTCATCTCGGGTCCCGGGTACCACACCTTGAATAGCACCCCATCCCAAATCCATTCTTGACCAGCTTTGCAAGGCAATGCAGGCATGGCTAATTCATCAGCTCTATCAATCAAAAAATGCCACTCTGGCAAGGTGCCGATTAAATCTCCAAATTGAATATGCTTCATTAAGCTAAGAGCACCGCCAACATGATCCGTATCTTTATGGCTAATAGCCAATCGATTAATGTATGTAATCCCCTCACCCCTTAAAAATGGCAGGATATTGCGATCTCCAGCATCCGACTGAGGTGATGTTTTAGGGCCCGTGTCATAAAGCAAGCGATGATGGGCTGTTTCTACCAAAACGGCAGTGCCTTGCCCAATATCAAAGACAGTCATGCGGTAATCACCCACCTTCACACCTCCTCCGATATAGGTGATCTCTTTCGGAAAAAATAAAGGAATGCAGCACAGCAAACCAAGAAGTCTACTTTTATAAGTTTTAATAATTCTGCCAGGCCTAATACAAATCACAATTCCGATCATGGATAAAGCCAGATAAATAATGTGTGGTTGAGCCCCGTAAGCAACAGACCACGGCATGTTGGCCAATGGCCTTAAAAACCACCCCACGAATTCCATACAGGCATGTGCAACCCATAGAGACCAAGAACTTATTGGGGATGGCAAGACGGCTCCCAACATAGCAAATGGTGTCACCACAAAACTTACCAAAGGAATCGCTAGAGCATTAGCAATTGGGGAAACAACAGATACTTGAGAAAACCAATACAAAGTAAGAGGTAGTAAGGCAATCGTAACGACCGCTTGTACGCGACTCGCCTCTTTGAAAGAAGTCCAGATAGGTTGTTTTTTAGAAAACCCATATTCAGACAACCCCTTCTCTTCAGGCATCGCAAATAAAATAGCGGCCACAGCCCCAAAAGACAACCAAAAGCCAGGGGTATAAACAGCCCAAGGATCTAAAAAGACCACCACAAACAAAGCCCACCACCAAATATCAAAGGCTCGACTAATTCGCCCTGTCCACATAGCAATGGCAACTACAGCTACCATATACATAGTTCGTTGCGCAGGAATTTGAAACCCTGCCAACCAGGTATAAATAAAGGCAACTAAAAACCCACTCAGCGCAGCCACCGTTTGTGCCGGACAAATGAGCGGTAATGAACGCCTTCTCCACAATCTATTTGCCAAAGAAGCCCCCAAGCCCGCCAGCATCGTGACATGCAGACCAGAGATTGAAATGAGATGCCCAATGCCAGTCGCATTAAATACACGCCAATCTTCTTGGGGAATCGCATTTTGCTCGCCCATGACTAAAGCAATTAACACCCCCACGTAATTACCACCTTCTGGGGAAAATTTTTTGATGCGCTCTCTTAAGTGCCATCTCGATAATTCAACAATCGTTCCAAAAGTAACAACGAAATCATCCAATAACCGCGGCTTCCAGCTTCTTAATAAACCTTTAGCATTCGCACGCACCGAACCATTAGCACCCAAGTTATGCTGAAACATCCAACGCTCAAAATCAAAGCCATGCGGATTCATTAAGCCATGCGGCCGCTTCAATTGAACGGGTATTCGCCACCGTTGCCCAGGCTTAAGCTCAGGCAAGGCATGCTGGCCTTTCCAGCCGGCATACCAACCCAATGACAAGCGTTTAGGAAATTGGTCAGCACATATATTTGATTGCTCGCCCTCTAACTCCGTTGACTCCACCTTGAATGTGAAACGAATGCCTTGATCACCCCAACTAGGTAAACCATCGATAACACCAGTCACCAATACATCAACCCCCTCCAGCTCTTTACAAAGAACTGACTCTAAGCGCTGCTGTGTTAAATAAGCCGCCCATGAAAATCCAATCAGTAAAGAGGCTAGTGTTGCAATAGATAGATTAGTTACAGAAATTGCATGAGGACTCAAGGAATAAATTGTTCCAAACCTTAAATATGCAATTAATGACAAAGCAATAAGGATTGTTATCAACAACCCTACCCATACTCCCCATGAAGGTAGCTGCGGTAAAAAGAGTAAAAGAGACTCTCCGGCAATGAATGCCGTTAAAAGAAAGCGCAAATTATCTAATTAGATTGGTAAATTGAATTCACTAAATCGCGCCAACGTGGCATAACGCGTAAAGTGTTTTGAGTACAGATATGTTGTGTTTGACTAACTAATGCATCACGAAGCTGTGCCAACTCAGAAGAAATCTGAGGCAACTCGCCAGGCTCATTCCGAGAAACAACCTCACCTGACAACCATACCGGCGGAATATCTGGCGCATCTGTTTCTAAAACAATGCTGTCGGCTGGCAACTCTTTTGCTAAGCGTCTAATTTGAAGTGCTCTTGGGTGAGTCATCGCGCCACCAAAACCCATCACAAAATTAAGTTTCATGAAATTCTCAGCTTGCTGAAAACTTCCATTAAAAGCATGAGCAATACCACCTGATATTTTTTTAGATCTCAAGGCTTTGACAATGGCATCTTGAGAACGACGAACATGCAAAATAACCGGTAAATTAAATTGCTCTGCCAAAGCTAATTGCTCTTCAAAAAAATATGCTTGAACTTCGCCATCTAACTCCGGCACGAAATAATCTAAGCCAATTTCACCAATACCAACAAACCGAGGATCGTCCAAAGACATCTCAATAGCTTGCTTAAGCGTTGCAATATCTTGTTTCTGAGCTTGAGGCGTATACAGCGGATGAATACCCAAGGTGTAACAAGTTGCCGGCAGTTTGCTAGCGGCATGATGAGCCAGCTGCTTAACAGTGTTGAAATCTCTTGCCTGAACCGCCGGAATCAACACACCAGCAACTCCAGTTGCTACGGCACGCTCGATGACCGCCTCGCGATCAAGATCAAATTCGCTGGCATCCAAATGACAATGCGTATCTAAACACATTGCCATTAATTAAGATCCTTTTAAAACGCCGTGATCCAAATGCAAAATGCGATCACATCTCGCAGCTCTTAATGGGTCATGCGTCACAATCACAAAAGCCGTGCCTTGATTCTTAGCAAGGTCCAGCATTAAATCAAATACCGTATCAGCAGTTTCAGCATCCAAATTACCAGTTGGCTCATCAGCTAGCACGCAGCTAGGTTTAGCTACCAAAGCTCTTGCAACAGCGACACGCTGCCTCTCACCACCAGACAGCGCGGCTGGACGATGATCCACTCGATGCGATAAACCTACCTTGGACAACATTTCTTTAGCAGACTCACGAGCAATTTTTGAAGCAACGCCACGAATCCGCAATGGCATGGCCACGTTATCTACCGCGCTGAACTCAGCCAAAAGGTGATGGAATTGGTAAATAAAACCTAAATGTTGATTACGCAAATGGTTTAACTGTGCTTCAGATAAGCGGCTCAATGAATTACCCGCTAAAACCACTTCACCACTGGTCGCATGATCTAAACCACCCAGTAAATGCAATAAAGTACTTTTGCCTGAACCAGAAGCCCCAACAATAGCGACCTTCTCACCGGCATTTACTTCCAAGTTAATGCCCTGCAACACATCCACCTTAGATGCGCCATGCCCATAGGTCTTCGAAATATTTTTCGCAACAATCGCCAATGTCATATCACTCATACCTCAACGCATTAGCTGGTTGGACTTTAGCTGCACGCCAACTTGGATATAAAGTTGCCAACAATGACAAACAGAAAGCCATCAAACCCACCGTGATCACATCACCACTTCTCACATCGGAAGGCAAGCTAGAAATAAAGTAAATATCTCTTGGAATAAATTGAACCCTAAAGATAGCCTCAATAACGGGAACAATCACATCAACATTCAAAGCCACAAGCAAACCTAAAAAGATACCGCCCAAGGTTCCTAAAGCCCCGATCATGAAACCTTGCGCAAAAAAGATGCGCTGAATCATCCCAGCGCTAGCGCCCATCGTTCTTAAGATAGCGATATCGCCTTGCTTATCCGTCACTGTCATCACCAATGTAGACACCAAGTTAAAAGCAGCGACGGCAATAATGAGCGTCAAAATGATGAACATCATGCGCTTTTCAGTTTGCACAGCGGCAAACCAGTTTTTATTTTGGCGCGACCAATCCTTTACCCACAGACCTGGCAATTTGACCGCCAATTCATCAGCCACTTTGGCCGCAATTTGCATGTCATCCAACTTCAGTCTGAGACCTGACGGCCCATCTAAACGCAATAACGCAGCTGCGTCTTTCCAATGAACCACAGCCAAAGTGCTATCAAATTCATAATGGCCACTGTCAATGATGCCAATTAATTTAAAAGCTCTCATGCGTGGCGTCATGCCAGCAGGATTGATATCTCCCTCTGGCACCATGATCGTAATTCTGTCACCTAATTGCACGCCTAAAGTCATGGCTAACTCAGAACCCAAAGCTAAGCCAAACTCTCCAGGACGTAATTGATCAATAGAGCCCTGAATGAAGTGCTTAGGAATATCAGAAACATTTGATTCCATTACTGGATCAATACCCCTAATAGCAACTCCCCTCATCACATCCCCGCGGCTAATCAATGCCTGAGACATCACCATGGGAGCAGCACCTGTGACATGGGGGTGTGTTTTTACTTGCGCCATTAAAGGCTGCCAATCCCCCAAACCAGCTGGGGCATGAACCTCAATATGAGATAAAACGGAGAGCATGCGATCTCGCACCTCTTTTTGGAAACCGTTCATAACTGAAAGCACGACAATCAGCGCTGCAACCCCAAGGGCAATACCCACCATGGACACAGATGATATAAATGACAAAAAGCCGTCCTTCGAGCCGGTTTCCTTGTTTTTACCGGCTTTCCTCCTAGCGCTGGTGTAGCGCCATGCGATTTCTAGTTCAATTGGCCAATGACTCATACCTACAGTTTAGTCGTGTCTTAGACATTAGGTCTAAATGCCCCCTAAAATTAGGGTTATGAAATACACACTCGTGATTATCGGCAAAGAAGATCAAGAACTCCTTGAGCGAGGTCTTCCTTACGAAAAGTTTCTTTTAGGCCCTAAAAACAGTAGTGCGCCACTAGAACTTTCTCAATATGAACCGAAGCTTAATCCACAAAGTTGTATTGCGCGGCTTGAATTAGTTCACATTCATGCTGCCCGAGATCACTTGGTTTTAACCAACCCCAGCATCTTAGAAATCACTCTCGAAGAATCTGAAGCGCTATATGAATCAGTCAAAGATATCTTGGCTGAAATATCAACAACCCTATACCGCCCCCATCACTTACCAGGTAAATGGTTTATTGGAGCGGAAAAACTAGCCTCACTCTCTACCGTCCATAGTGCACAAGCCGAAGGCAGAAATATTGATGTATGGATGCCTACAGATGGTGAAACCGCAGGCTTAGCTAGACAGTGGCGCAAATGGCAAAACGACATACAAATGATTTGGTTTGATCACCCCGTTAATCAAGCGCGTCAAGCCAACGGTTTATTGAGCATCAACTCCGTCTGGATTAGTGGCATTGGTTGCCTATCTGATATCCAGCCACATGTTGCCATCAAAGATGCGCAACAGTTGCACAGCCAAGACAGTTATTTAAGTCTTCTTGCCAACCACCTTCAGAAAACACACCTAGCTCATTTAGAAACCCCAAGCTTTAAAAACACCTTATCCTTATTAGCCGAAGAAGATGCTCGGTCACATCAGATTTGGGATGCGGCCATTCAGGCTCTAAGAGCCCAGGAAATAAACTGTTTAGAACTCATTGACTTCCCTGAAGGTGTCGAGCGTATTCGCGCCATCACCTTAGAAAATTTACCCAAGAAAGGTTGGGCTTTTTGGAAAAAGGCTCACACACCTCGCCTTGAGGATATATTAGGTCAATCATGATGAAATTTATCGAACGCCCCTACTCAGAGCGAGAAGCCACTTGGCTTGAACAAAGTGGCGTCCATCCAGTTTTATCTAGGCTATTTTCCGCACGAGGTATTCACCAACCCGAAGAGCTAAGCCTTGAATTAAAACAACTCATTCCTCCACAACAATTAAAAAATTGTGAAGCAGCTGCAGCTTATCTCGCTGACGCCATCAAAGACAAAAAGAAACTTTTGATTGTTGCAGACTATGACTGCGATGGCGCCACCGCATGCGCAGTAGGCATGCGTGGATTAAAAGCACTTGGTGCACCATTTGATATACAAGTCGACTACTTTGTACCCAATCGTTTCACCTTAGGTTACGGTCTAACGCCTGAAGTTGTTGAACTCGCAGCGCAACGCAATCAGAAACCAGACATTCTTATTACCGTCGATAACGGTATTGCTAGCATCGCCGGTATCGCTAAAGCAAATCAATTGGGTATGGAGGTACTGGTCACCGACCACCACCTACCAGCTGATCAACTCCCCGATGCCAAATGGATCGTGAATCCCAATCAACCGCACTGCCCCTTTCCAAGCAAAGCATTAGCTGGTGTCGGAGTAATGTTCTACTTATTAATAGCGCTAAGAGCTGAGTTACGTAAAAGAAATATCTTTACCGCTGAAAACCAACCACGTTTAGAAAATCTACTTGATTTAGTGGCGCTTGGCACTGTGGCTGATGTGGCCTCTTTAGATAGAAACAACCGTATTTTGGTTTCGAACGGCATCAAACGTATCAAAAACGGCTTAATGCAGCCCGGCATTCGTTCTTTATATATTGTCGCTAGCCGTGACCCTTCCCGAGCCAGCTCTTTTGATTTGGGTTTTACTTTAGGCCCTCGTTTAAATGCTGCCGGTCGACTTTCAGATATGTCATTAGGCATTCAATGTCTTCTAACAGATTCCAATGAAGAAGCGATGCAATTAGCTCAAGAGCTTGATCGCATGAATCGAGAACGTCGAGGCATTGAAGCAGGTATGCAAGAAACTGCTTTAAATAATTTAATAGATATTGAAGTAGGCAACCAAGCCAGTCTTTGTTTGATGGATGAAACCTGGCACCAGGGTGTTATAGGCATCGTCGCTTCTCGCCTCAAAGAGCGTTTCCACCGCCCCACTTTAATCTTCGCACCCGGCGAAGAAGCCGGCATGAAAGTACTAAAAGGGTCTGGCCGATCGATTACTGGCTTTCATTTAAGAGATGCCTTAGATCTTGTTTCTAAAAAACATCCTGAACTGATACTCAAATTTGGCGGTCACGCCATGGCAGCGGGACTTACTATTCATACTCAAGACTTCAAACGTTTCCAAGACGCTTTTGAATTGGTCGCTAATGAATTAATGACGGAAGAAACCTTAGAGCGCCAATTAGTTCATGATGGCAACCTCCCGGCTGAGCTGATCGAACCACAATTAGGCATACTCTTGGCTGAAGAAGTTTGGGGGCAAGGCTTCCCTGCTCCAGTTTTTATGGGGCAGTTTGAAGTTTTAAGCCAAGCTCTTATTCAAGAAAAACACCTCAAACTCCAGCTAAAAGCCATCAAACCCAATGGAGAGCCCCACGGTAAAACCATCAATGCTATTTGGTTCTCCAGGGCTCAAACCCTTCCAAACCCTGCCAAATTAGCCTATAGACTCGTCACGGATCACTATCAAGGGGTTGCCAGAGCGCAATTACACATCGAGGCACTCGATGAAGCCTTATAATTACGCCCCATGGAAGCTGAACAACTAAATCTCATCACAAATACCCTCGAAGACCTTCGTACACGTACGCTTGAACTACGGAGGTATCTTTGACGTCGATAACAAAGCAGAACGCTTAGTCGAGGTCAATCAAACCCTAGAAGATCCCAAAATTTGGGATGACCCCAAGCAAGCACAAGCTTTGGGTAAAGAGAAAAAATCACTGGATAGCGTCGTTGGAACAATTAACTTTCTAACCGATAACATTACCGCTAGCCAAGAGCTCATGGATATGGCCAAAGAAGAAAGTGACTTTGACACCATTCGCTCCATCGAAGCCGATACAGAAAGCATGCGCAAACAAGTGGAAGATCTTGAGTTCCGCCGCATGTTTAGTAATCCAATGGATCCAAGCTCTTGCTTTATTGATATTCAATCAGGCGCAGGCGGCACAGAAGCGTGTGATTGGGCCAGTATGCTACTGCGCCAATACATTCGTTACTGCGAACGTAAAGGCTTTAAAGCTGAAGTACTTGAGGTATCCGATGGCGATGTGGCAGGTATCAAGAGCGCCACCATCAAAGTGGATGGTGAATACGCTTATGGCCACCTAAGAACTGAAACAGGTGTGCATCGCTTGGTACGCAAATCACCATTTGACTCAGCCAATGGTCGCCATACATCATTTACCAGCGTCTTCGTTTACCCAGAGGTAGATGACTCGATCGAAATCGACATCAACCCTGCTGATATTCGAACAGACACTTACCGTGCTTCTGGTGCAGGTGGTCAGCACATTAATAAAACAGACTCTGCTGTACGTTTAACCCACATTCCAACAGGCATCGTGGTGCAATGTCAAAACGATCGCAGCCAACATAAAAACCGAGCTGAAGCGATGTCGATGTTGAAATCTCGCTTATATGAACACGAACTACGTAAGCGCCAAGCGGAACAAGACAAACTTGAAGCCACTAAGAGTGACGTTGGTTGGGGCCATCAAATTCGTTCATACGTATTAGACCAAAGCCGTATTAAAGACCTACGCACCAACGTTGAAATATCAAATACTCAAAAAGTACTTGATGGTGATTTAGATGCGTTTATTGAAGCCAGCTTAAAGCAAGGCGTTTAACCTTATTTCAGAAATATCTACCGGACCTACCATGAGCCAAGAACATCAAAACCCCATCGTTGACGAAAATCACATCATTGCTGAAAGAAGAGAAAAGCTAGCCAATCTACGCAAAAACGGCGTAGCCTTTCCTAATGATTTTGTGCCAACACATTTGTCTGCTGACTTGCACGCTCACTATGGCGACATCAGCAAGGAACACTTAGCTGAAAGAAATATCACCGTTAAAGTTGCAGGCCGCATGATGTTAAAGCGCGTGATGGGTAAAGCTAGCTTCGCGACCATTCAAGATCGCAGCGGCCAAATTCAGTTCTACATTAACGATGCCGATGCTGGTGAAGCATCCCACAATGCTTTTAAGCACTGGGACATGGGTGACTTTATTGCTGCCGAAGGCGTGGTCTTCAAAACGAATAAAGGTGAACTATCGGTTCAAGTTAAAGACCTACGCTTGCTATCCAAGTCATTACGTCCACTACCTGACAAGTTCCATGGTTTATCAGACCAAGAATTGAAATATCGCCAACGTTATGTTGACTTAATTGTTTCCCCTGAAACGCGCCAAACATTCTTAGCTCGCAGCAAAGCAATGGCTTCAATCCGCCATCACATGCAAGATGCTGGCTTTATGGAAGTAGAAACACCGATGCTTCACCCTATTCCAGGGGGAGCTGCGGCAAAACCATTTATCACTCACCATAATGCTCTAGACATGCAAATGTTCTTGCGTATTGCCCCAGAGCTTTATTTGAAACGTTTAGTGGTCGGTGGTTTTGAACGCGTATTTGAGGTTAACCGTAACTTCCGTAACGAAGGCGTTAGTCCACGTCACAACCCAGAATTCACCATGATGGAATTCTATGCTGCTTATACAGATTACAAATGGTTAATGACATTTACTGAAGAGTTGATTCGAGCAGCAGCTATTGATGCCCAAGGCACAGCTGTCTTAACTTATCAAGGCAAGGCATTAGATCTATCTAAGCCATTCCAAAGATTAACCATTGCCGAAGCAATCCTAAAATACGCGCCGCTATCGAAGAAAGAATACACAGCAGCTCAACTTGAAGATAAAGAATTTATTCGTGGCGAGCTGAAGAAAGCTGGCGAAGATATCAACGGCCCTACATTAAAAAATGCCGGTCTTGGCGCTCTTCAATTAGCATTATTTGAGGCAACTGCTGAAGAACACCTTTGGGAACCAACTTACATCATTGATTACCCTATTGAAGTAAGTCCATTAGCTCGCGAATCTGATACACGCCCAGGCATCACGGAGCGTTTTGAACTATTTATTACTGGTCGCGAAATTGCTAACGGCTTCTCCGAATTAAATGATGCTGAAGACCAAGCAGAACGCTTCCGCAAGCAAGTAGAGCAAAAAGAAGCTGGTGACGAAGAAGCTATGTACTTCGATGCTGATTTCATCCGTGCCCTTGAATACGGCATGCCCCCAACCGGCGGCTGCGGTATCGGCATTGATCGCCTAATGATGTTGATTACAGACTCACCAAACATTCGCGATGTTATTCTTTTCCCTCACATGAGAAGAGAAGATTGATTGATAAGTTAGTTAGTTTATTAACCAATTAACTCATCCACCAATAAAAAAGGCTAGTTGAACTAGCCTTTTTTATTGGTGGGATTTTTAGATGCTTTGCTTTTAGTGACTCTCTTTAGCATGATTGATTGAATACTTCGGTATCTCAATCACCAAATCTTCTTTGGCCACAATTGCTTGGCAAGATAATCTTGATTGAGGTGTTAAGCCCCAAGCACGATCTAACAAATCATCCTCTTCCTCGGTTGATTCATTCAAACTAGCAGCACCCTCACGCACAATCACATGGCAAGTTGTACATGCACAAGATAACTCACAGGCATGCTCAATCTCAATATCATTTTCCAACAAAGCCTCGCAAAGATTGGCTCCGGTTTCAACTTCAAGAACTGCCCCTTCAGGGCAATATTCAGCGTGCGGCAATACAACTATTTGTGGCATTCCTATTCCTTTTAAATCTCTGCAATTTTTTTACCAGATAAAGCTTTTTTAATACTCTCGTTCATACGGCGAGCAGCAAAATCATCGGTTGCTTTTGATAAAGATTCAACTGAGCGCCTCAAGACCTGTGCATCTTTAGT